>ERZ857955.2698-NODE-2698-length-11050-cov-2.840291_pt1 | contig 11050 bp, 9 predicted proteins | sample MGYA00519956_ERZ857955 | MGnify/ENA primary metagenome ERZ857955 (study PRJEB31778, sample SAMEA3449378) | human gut metagenome | biome: human gut; feature: human-associated habitat; material: faeces | place: United Kingdom | collected 2010/2012 ...
CCTAATAATTTAAAAATATTCTTTGCCTCCTTCTCTTTTTCCTCCTCCTCCTCCTCCTCCTCTGTGGACGCGCAAATTGATTCTCCTGAGTGTCCTGCCAAAATGGACGATCAGAACGGACTTGCAAGTGGGCTCGCTACGGAGGTACGATCTGGCGTCTCTGTGAAGACAGAAGCTGAGGACATGCAAAATGGACAGCCTGATATCACTGTCAAAGTGGACGCTCAGGCGTCTCAGCACTCCCCTTCGCAACGAGAAGCAACGGTAAAATATTCTGAAACTTCAAGCCTTGAGTCTCTGAGCGCGCCCTCTACGTGGACGCCGATAGTGGACACTCTACATGGACATTCAAAGGTATCTCCGGCTGTTTCCCGTCCCGATGGACGGAAACGTCCTTATCAAGTGGATGTCCAGAATGGACACTCAGAATATCCTGACAAAAGATCCTCTCACCATGAAGAGCTGCCTGAGCGGAATCCAGAGCTACCGGTGGAGAACAGACAAGAGGCGGGGGCTTCCACGGAGCAGGGGACGTCTGCCTCTCGTAAGCATGATCAGGAAGAAGCCGTACCTGTCCAGGCCGCTGCGATGACATTGCGTTCGCCCACATCAGACGCTCTGAATGGCCGCTCACGCCGGACAGCCAAAGTTGACGTGCAGGCAGGGGCCCGGTGCAAACCCAAGAGGGTCGGAGAAGGGCAGATCAGCCTCCTCAGGCCTCTGGCTCCAGTGCATGGGGCCAATCCGACGAAGCTCTTCAAGTGGCTTTACGGGATCGGCAAGAAAGAAACCATCGACCTGACCCTCCCCATCATTGAGGAGACCATCGGTATCGATGCGCGGACCTGCCGTCGGATCATCGCTACATGGGCGGAAACGGGCGTGTGCGAGAAAACGGTCCATCGGCGCGGGATGCGTATCAGGCTTCTTATGGATGAAAAGGAGGCACTCGGCGCGCCGCGTGCCGCTTCCCCTTCCGTGTCGGCTTCTCCGGCGGATGAGCTGGAGAGGGCGCTGCCCGAGCTGTGCCCGAGGTTGATGGAGGTCGGTTTCACCGCCAAGCACCTGCGCCGGATCAAAGAGCTCCTCGCCGTGCAGAACATTGACCCCGGTTCCCTCACGGACGCCCTCCGGTATGCGGAGTACGAGCTGGAACACGGCCAGATGGTGGACAGCAAGGGCCAGCCCGTTTCGCGTCCGGTGGATTGGGTCTTTCGCTGCCTGTCCAAGGACGGGACCTACCGTATCCCCACGGGGTATGTTTCTCCGGCGGAATTACGCCGCCGGGAACGCGAAGAGGCCGTGCGCCGGGAACGCGAGGCATTGGAGGCCGAGCGGAGGCTGCTCGAAGAAGAGGTTGCCCTTGAAAAAGAGGTCGAAGCGATGTTCCGTCAGATGCTCGATGAACCCGACGGCCCGTTTGCCGCACAGATCCTGGAGAAGGTTCCCGCCGTCCTGCGTTCGCGCGGGGGGTTGGAAAACCCGCTGGTGCAGAAGGCCTGCCGGATGCAGATCAGCTATATGCTCCAGGACGCCGTCGGAGCGGGGCAGTAGGGCTATTCTGTGTGTCCATTCTGTGCGGATATGTAGCATGGACATTTTGGGCGGATAATGTGCCCGTCCGGGATGCGTGCGGTTGCGCATGGACAGGCAGCCCGTCCGGAAGGCCCGGACAGCGTGTCAGGGCAGGATGTCCGGACATGCTGGACACCCAATCCGTCCGAGGATGTTGTGAGCGGCCTGTGAGGCAGGACAGAATGGCCGCACACGCCGGACAGTCTTCTTGGCGATGTCCCGGACACTCTGACAGGAAAAAAAGGCTGTAAAAACAGTGTAGACTCTCGTGAAGGGACAACTTGATCGTCCATTTTGATCGGATAATCTGATCGGACATTCCTTTCGCCTATAGAAAGAGAGAAAGAAAAACTCTTTCTCTCCCCAACGATTCAAGACAGAAGGTGCTGCTGCGAATGGCTTCCAAATCGACCAAAAAAGATCTTGTCCAACACATAGCGAAGGCTCTGGAAGTGAGCCCTGTGGAAGCCGAACGGGTTATGCTCGTGGTTATGCGGTACGTCCGGCGGCAATTGCTTGAAGATACGTCGGTGATCCTGCCGGGCATCGGGACGCTAGCCGTGACGGAAACCGCGGCCCGTCTGGGGCGCAATCCCCACACGGGGCAGCCGGTGCCCATTCCCCCGCGCAAGACGATCAAGCTCAAGGTGTCCAAAGACCTCAAGGAAGCGATGGAGCCTTCCGAAACCGTGCGCACGGGCGGGGCCGATTTTGACGCCCAATAGCTCCGCCGTTCCGGAGCACGCCTGAAGGCGGGGCCTGGCCGGAAGGGGCTTATCCCTCGAAAAGGACGATCCGGTTTCTGCCGGACGTCTTGGCTTCATACAGCGCCTGATCCGCATGGGTCAGCACTTCGCAGATGTCCGCATCTTCCCCGAACGAGCGGTGCGCAATGCCGATGCTGACCGTCAGCTTGCCCGTCCGGGAATCGGGATGGACAAGGTCCAGTGCGGCCACTTCTTCCAAGATGCGCTGTGCCACGGTCATGGCCGAATACTGTCCGGCCCCGGCCAGAATGATGGTGAATTCTTCGCCGCCGTACCGGAATATCCTGTCCGAATCCCGCAGGAGCGCTTTTTGCGTGGCCTGCGCCACGGCTTTCAGGGCGGCGTCCCCGGCCTGATGCCCGAACCGGTCATTGTAGTTCTTGAAGAAGTCGAGGTCGAGCATCAGCAGGGCGAGCGGCGTGCGCGCCGGGATGCGCTCCATCGTTTCCTCAAGCGCCCGGCGGTTGTATACGCCGGTCAGCGCATCCCGGAAGCTGAGGTCAGCATACTGGTCCCGTTCCTGCGCGAGCTGGCCGGAACGGGTGTTCAGTTCGTCCATATGGCGGCTGATGTCGGGCAAAACGTCGAGTACGTCCTGCAATTCCCGGATGCGTACCCGGGGAAGTTCCGAGATGGAGTGCCCGGAACGGATGGTCCGCAGCGCCTGAGAGAGCAGGGACAGGGGGCGGAGGATCTGAAGGTGGATGAGCAGCAGCGTGGCCAGCAGCCCCGCGAGCAACGCGGTCCCCATGATCGGGAACAGTTCCTTGATGCGTGAAACTTCCTCGTTGATGTGGGACATGCTCCGGTAAATCCATTCGGCCTCGTGGGTCGAAACGGCGTCGCTGAGCTCGCGCAGTTTGCCGTCGAGGGTGTTCCAGAGCTGTTTGGCTTCCACGTGGCCTCTCGCGAGCTGCGTCCAATTGGACACGATGCCGTCCCAGTTCGTCCGGAATTCCCCGCAGTCCTTGAGCAGCGTCCGTTCAGGGGGGTCGGCCTGTTCCGCCTTGGCGCACATGTCCATCAGCGGGCGCAGGCTTTCCTGCAGGCCCTGCTTGTTGGCCGTGTTTCTGGAGAAATCCTTGTCCAGGTGCCGCGCACTGTGCCTGAGGGGATAGCTGTATTCCATCCCCGCCCGCATAAGCAGCCGCCCGAGCACGTTCGAAAAAAAGATTTCCGCATGATGGAGCCGATCCTCGGCCAGATAGCTCTGCTGCCTCAGCTCAATGAGACGGAGGAGTTGCGGCCTGATCTCATCCATTTTGCTGGAGAAGTCCACCGACGTCTCCTCAAAGACCGATTCCGCGATCAGCGCTTGGGCGGTGATGCCCGCGTTCCGGCTGATGGTGGGGTCGGACGCGCTGTACACCAGCGCGATGTTGCGGCGCATGTTTTCGACGTTGAGGAGCATCTGCTGCTTGGCAAGGATCTGCGGCAGATGGCTGTTGCTGGTGGAGAGCGCCAGATTTTTGATCCGTTGAAGGTCATTGGTGAAGATAAAAGAGACGAAGGCCAGCAGCGCCAGCAGGGGCACTGAGACGAGCACGGGGAAAAGGTTGATGCCGAGTTGTCGTTTCCGCTTCGGCTCCGCGTTTCGGGAAGGCTTGCAGTACATGAACGCGCTCAATAAATGCTGAAGGGGAAATATTTGCGTACGATGCGGTCGTACTCGCCGTTCAGTTTGATATGGACGATGGCTTCGTTGATCGCCTCGATCAGTTCGGAATTGTTTTTCCGGACGCCGATGTGGGCATAGGCGAGGTCTTCGTCGGGCGGGAGGGGATCATCCAGTATGGCGAAAGGCTGCCCGCGCTCGCTCTGGAGGAATTCGTACCCGGACAGCCCGTCCACGAGGATGGCGTCCAGCTGTCCGGCGCAGAAGGCGTCGATCAGTTGCCCATAGGTAGGAAAACGGATGATTTCAGCCACGTTGACCCAGTGACTCCGGAGGAAGATCTCCTACTGCGTATGATCCTGGACGCCAACGCGTTTCCCTTTCAGGCCTTCGGCGCTGACGGCCACGCTGCCCGGAAGCCCCAGATAGATGGAACGGGAGTGGTAGTAGCTGTTGGTGAAATCCATATAGGCCAGCCGTTGTTCGTTTTTGGCAAGCCCGGCAACGATCATGTCCAGCTCGCCCCGGCGCATTTTTTCGAGCAGCGTGCCGAAAGCAAGGGGCTCGACCGTGCAGGAACGGCGCATGGCCTTGCACAACGCCTCAGCGATCTCCGGGTCGAATCCGGCCTGCATGCCCTCGGCGGGAAAGGAGAAGGGCGCATAATCGTCTTCCACGCCGATGCGGAGGATTTCCTCGGCTCCGCTGCGGGGCGGGAACCCCGCGAACAGCAGCGCGAGGAGGAACCCAGCCAGAAGAACGGGCCGGAGTGAAGAAAAAGACGGTATCGTGATTCTCAAGGGAAACTCTCTCGGGGGGCAACCCGCAGCCCCTGCGCCGTTTTCGGCGGGACGCTTCAATGTGATGCTCTCGTTTTCAAGGAGGAAAAAGCGTTCCTCAGGCCTTAACGTCGGGAAGTTCCCCAACAACCAAATCGGGAAAACGACGGAGCGGTGGGAACCCCGGAGGAGCCGGGATAAAGCCGTGCGGCGGAACTGGCGGCGGGTAGCGTCAGTTCCCGAAACCGCTCGATACGCGGCGTCGGGACCGGACAGCCGGATGGGGTTGGCCGCTTTTCCTGAGGTGCGGCCTGTCCTTTTCTAAAGGATATTTCGGCCCGTTGCAATCAGTGTTTGGGGAGGAATAACGCTTTATTATGATAAATTGCCCCACTTTATGGCGAAGTGGGGGATGGACGTGAAAGCGGCCCCGGGCCTGAGGGGAACGCCTCCGGATGCCGCGATTTTCGGAACAAAGGACCGGTGCGGGCAAGATATCTGCACATAATCATATGGAATGGCTATAAAATTGCAGGGAAGGCTCCTTTCCCGCTGGGGATACCACAGCGGCGAATGCCGGGGAGAAGCGGGCGGGGAGAGCGGGCACGGGAGCAATCATGCGGGGGAGAGGCTGGCGTGCTGTATTTTGTTTTTTCTCCGCAATCCTGTGGCGTGTTCCCCGTTTTTTGGGCGATCGGTTCTCCGTTCCGCACGGAGACTCTGTCCGGCATCCGTTTGGGATACGGGGCCGGGCGGAGCCCGCCTGTGCTTGCGCTCCGCCAACAGGCGGGGAGGGCACTATTTTATCGCATAATCTTTTAAATTATGTCAACTTTATACCACGGAAAGTAGCTGCGAAATCCTTCCCCCCAATGCCCGGCATATGCGCGATCCGCTGCAACCGAGTGCCGCGCATTCGTAATCAAAAAAAACTATAACACAGTAGAATTATAAAAACAAATCCATCTCCGTTTCTGGACGAGGCGGGATTTGGAGCCAAAGGCGCTCACAAAAGGGGAGAAGGGAGGGGCCGCTGTCTATTCCACGAAAGACTTCCGGCGCAATCGGGGAAAAGCGTAGCCACCCCTCGTAATGAGAAATACCTGTTTATAAATACATGATAGTCTGTTAGAGATCTACAATTTGTTGGCTTTCAAATCTGTCAGAGGCGAAAAAAAGGACGTTTTCAGGGAAGCCCTACCGCGTTTCCGGCGTGAAAAAACCAAGTTTCCGCAGGAACCCGCTTGCGGCACCCTCCCGGGGCTTCGGGGGGCGCGGTAGCCTGCCTTATACATAAATCCCTTATTTTTCCGGCAGGATAATGTCGAGATAGGCGATATACAGTTCCTTCACGTCGAGCGGGGCCTTGTCCTTGAACATCCCTTGCCAGAGCAGCCCCTGCATGATCGGCGAGACGAGAAGCTGCGGGAACCGCTGGAGCGCCGGGTGCGGGTGCTCATGCGCGGCGAGGCGCAGGTTCTCCCGGTGCAGCTCGAGGATCGGGGCGACGAGCCCGTGGTAGAACGGCGCGACGAGCTTGGGGTTGTGCAGCCCTTCTGCCCACACCAGCCTGATGATCCGCGCCGTCCTTGAGCAGCCTTGTTCATCCAGCATCGGCCCGCAGAAACGGAGCAGCTTTTCGCGCAGGGTCGGCGTCTTGTCGTCGAGGATCTCCTTGGCCAGCGCGTGCATGGGCGCGAACGCAGACTCCGCGAGGCCGTTGAACAGCCCCTCCTTATCCCCGAAATGCAGATACAGCGTGCCCTTGGCGACCCCGGCCCTCCGGGCGATGTCTTCCATGCGCGCTCCGGCGTACCCCTTTGCGGCGAATTCTTCCAGTGCGGCGTCAAGGATGGCCTCCCGGCGCGCTTCCGTCTTTTTCCGGCATTTCGTTTGTTGTGCCATGCGTCCGCCTACCGGATTTTCTTGTTGATGGGTGTGGACAGCCAGACCAGCCCGGCCAGCCCGATGGAGGCTATGGACGCCAGCCAGAACAGCTCGTTGAATCCGAGCAGGAACCCTTGCCGCGTGATTTCGTTGGCGACCCAGACCTTGGCCTGTTCCGGCGAGAGGCCCATCTGCGTGAGCTGGTTGAGCCCGTGCTGCGCCGCCGGGTTGAACGGGTTGATGGACTCGGTGAGCCGGACGTGGTGCAGGGCTTCCTGCCGTTCCCACATGGTGGTGGCGAGGGACGACCCGATGGAGCCCGCCAGCACGCGGGTGCAGTTGGAGAGGCTGGAGGCGTTGGCGATGTCCTTGGCGTCGAGCCCCGAAATGATGATGCTCGTAAGCGGCATGAAGAACAGGGCCACGCCGATCCCCTGTACGACCTGCGGCCAGAGGACGAAGGCGAAATCGACGTCCGGCGAGAACAGGGTGCGCAGGTAGAAGGCCGCCGAGAAAACCAGAAAGCTCATGGTGACGATGACCCGCATGTCGATGCGCTGCGCGAACCGCCCGATGAGCGGCGAGAGGAAGACCGGGAAAATCCCGATGGGCGCGAGGGAGAGCCCGGCCCACATGGAGGTATAGCCGAGCCGCGTCTGGAGCATCATGGGCATCATGACCACCCCGGCGAAATAAAACAGGAACCCGAGGCTGATGCAGATTGTGCCCACGGTGAAGTTACGGTGCCGGAACAACGAGAGGTCGACCACGGGATGCTCTTCGGTGAGCTCCCACGCCACAAGGAGCACCAGCCCCACGACCGTGAGGACGCCGAGGATCACGATGTAGCCGGAGGCGAACCAGTCCTTGTCCTTGCCCTCGTCGAGCATGAGCTGGAGGCAGCCCACGCCGATGGTGAGGAGGATCAGCCCCACGGTGTCGATGGGGTTCTTGGCGGTGGCCGTCTCGCGCCCGGCCATGGGGATGCGCAGCGCGACGAGGCATACGGCCCCCACGGGTACGTTGACGAAAAAGATCCAGTTCCACGTATAGTTGTCGCAGATATACCCGCCGAGGATCGGCCCGAGGATGGGCGCGAGCACGATGGTCATGGACCACAGGGAAAGGGCGATGCCGCGTTTCTCGCGGGGATAGCAGGCCAGCAGGAGGCTTTGGGAAAGCGGGATGAGCGGCCCGGCGGCGGCCCCCTGCAAAATGCGGCAGATGATGAGCATCCCGAGGCTGCTGGATATGCCGCACAGGAACGAGGCCACGACGAACAGGAACGTGGACCAGAAATACAGCCGCACCTCGCCCATGCGCCGGGCGAGCCAGCCGGTGAGCGGGATGGCGATGGCGTTGGCGACCCCGAAGAAGGTGATGACCCACGTCCCCTGCGAAGACGCCACGCCGAGGTTGCCCGCGATGGTGGGCAGGGCGACGTTGGCGATGGTGGAGTCGAGCACGGTCATGGCCGTGACTACCGAAATCCCGATGGTGGCGATGACGAGCATCCCGCCCTGAAGCGGCGGCAGGGGCTGGGCGCGTCCGCTCATGGCTTGCCCTGGACGGGGCAGACGCCGGGCAGGGCGTTGTCCCGGATGATGCCGGAGATGGTCGCCTCGACGGGGGCGAAATCGACGGCGGGGGCCTGCGAGACGAGATCGCCGGGCACGGGTTCGGTGCGGGCCGAGGCGGCGAGGAGCCGCCCCGATGTATCGGACGTGTCGACCTTCACCACGGCGGACAGGCCCACCAGCAGGGGGTGTTCCCTGAGGTCGGCGGGGTCGATTTCAATGCGCACGGGCACGCGCTGGACGATCTTGATCCAGTTGCCGGTGGCGTTCTGGGGCGGCAGGAGGGAGAAGGCGCTGCCCGTCCCGGCGGAGAAGCCGGTCACGCGGCCATGATAGGTGACGTCGCCGCCGTACATGTCCACGCGGATCACGGCGGGCTGGCCGATGCGCATCTTGTGGAGCTGGACTTCCTTGAAATTGGCGTCGATCCACAGGCGGTGCAGGGGGATCACGGTCATGAGCGGGGTGCCGGGCGATACGACTTCGCCAGCCTGCACGCCGCGTTTGGCGATCTGCCCGGCGGCGGGGCTCAGGACGGTGGTGCGCTGGAGCGCGAGCCAGCAGTCGCGCACGTTGGCGGCGGCCTGGCGCACGGCGGGCTGCTCGGCGAGCCCGGTATCCAGCAGCATGGCGGCAAGCGCGTTGCGTTCCTCTTCGGCGGCGGCGAGCGCCACGGCGGCATTCTCGCGGTCGTCGCGGGCGTGCTTCAATTCTTCCGCGCCAATGGCTTTGGCCTTGCCCAGCGCCTCGCGCCGGGTCAGGTTGTCGGCTTTCTGGCGCAGATCCACCCGGCGCATCCGGATGGCGGCCTCGGTTTCCCGGAGCTGAGCCTGAAGGCGGCAGTTGTCGCGCACGGCGGAAGCCAGCGCCACGAGGGAGCGCTCATAGGCAAGGCGGGCGTCCACGGGATCAAGGCGCACGAGCGTCTGCCCGGCGGCGACCATGTCGTTGTCGTCCACATCCACGGCGACGACCTTGCCGCTCACCTGCGGCATGATGCGCAGCACATTGCCGGCGACATAGGCGTCGTCCGTGCTTTCCTCAAAACGCAGAAACAGATACCACCACGCGCCCGCGCCTATCCCCGCGAGCAGGAACAGCAAAAGCAGGAAGCCGACGATCGGGCCCTTGCGGGGGCGTTTGCGCCGCTGCGGAGCCTTGTCGTTGTCCGGGGTCATGGAAAGATTTTCGTCTGTCGTCATGAGAGGCTCCCGCGTGGTGCATGGTTCCCTGAACTGCCACTATTTTCACATGTTATGGGAAAAATTGAACTGACCGGTCAGTTTTATACCACGCCCCGCGCACCGTCAATCGGTTTTTGGCGCGCGGGGCGCCGTGCCGCGGCGGGTCCGCCTGCGCGGACGATGGAGGGGCGTCTTTGTGGCGGGCTGGCGCGGAACGCTCAGGCCAGTTCGGAGTCACGGCTTAGGGCATGTAAGCCGGGGCCTTTCAGGGTGTTCTTGCGCGGCCCTGTGCGCCGCGAGCCGGAGGGTACGTGGAGCCGTGGCGCGTCCCGTCCCGGCATACGGTTAAGGACGGCCTCTCGACATGGGAAACGATGGAAAAAACGCTGCGGGCTGTGAGGCTTGCTCTACGGGGTGCCCGCGCAACCGGGCGGGGTGCCTTTCCGGTCGGTGTGGGGGAGGAACGTTTGAGGGCACCGGGGTACGCCGCGTGTGCCTGTCCCGGGCGGGCCCGGCGGCATGGGGCATCCCATGCCCCGGTAAATTGGGATCAGGGCGACCCCGCCGTGGGGACCCGCCCGCGTCACGGCAAAAGGGGGCTCATCGGCCTTGCGGACGGAGCCGCGCGGCGCTCTCACGGGGAGGCTGTCCGGACGGGCAGGCCACGAGGATGAGGACGCTGCCGAAGATGAGGGCGATCCCCACGGCGGCGGACAGGGACAACGGTTCATGGAGAAAGAAGATCCCGAGGCAGGCTGCGGAGAGGGGCTCCGCGAGGCTGAGGGTCGAGGCGGTGGCGGCGGGCGTCACCTTGAGCCCGGCGAGGGGGAGGGAAAAGGCGATGGCCGTGGTCACGACCCCGAGATGCAGGGCCACGAGCGCGCCCACGGGCGTCGCCAGCCACGCCGCCGGGTAGATCCAGAAGACGGGCAGCATACACAGCCCGCTCAGGAGGCACAGGACCATCATGACGGATCCGGGCGCGGCGTTCTGGGCCAGCGGCTTGCTGAACACGAAATAGCAGGCGTAGGAGAACCCCGCGAGCAGGGGGAAGGCCATGCCCGCGAAGCTGGCCCCGCCCACGGCGTCGGCGTTGAGCAGGATCAGCCCGATCAGGGCGAGCCCGGTGGCGGGATACCATGCCTTGGCGGGCTTTTCGCGCAGGAAGATCAACCCGAGCAGGGCCACGACGATGGGCGAGAAGCCAATGGCGACCACGGTGCCCACGGCGACCCCGGCTTCGAGCACGCCCCGGAAAAAGAAGAATTGGAAGCCGAGCAGGGCGAGGGTGGAGGGCACGACGCAGCGCATGGGCCAGCGCCAGAACCGGGGCAGCTCCCCCTGGAACGCGCACCAGAGGAGCAGGGCCAGGCCGCCGACGAGCATACGCAGCGCGCCGATGACGTAGGGCGTCGCCCCTTCCGGGGACAGGGCCTGGACGGTCCCCGTGGTGCTGAAACACAGGGCTCCCAGAAGGATCAGAAGGGGGCCTCTGGCAAAGGGTGTGCTCATGGCTGTTTTCCTAAGAGGGGCAGGGCAACCGCAGGCCCGCTTTCCCCGGACAACGCTTTCCCACTGCGTAATGCGCCTTACCGCAAAGGCGGCCCGCACCGAAGCAAGGCCGCGAACAAGGATTCGATAAACGCAAAAGTCTTGGGAGAGAGGG
>ERZ857955.2730-NODE-2730-length-10941-cov-2.259875_pt1 | contig 10941 bp, 14 predicted proteins | sample MGYA00519956_ERZ857955 | MGnify/ENA primary metagenome ERZ857955 (study PRJEB31778, sample SAMEA3449378) | human gut metagenome | biome: human gut; feature: human-associated habitat; material: faeces | place: United Kingdom | collected 2010/2012 ...
TACTGCCTATACTTGTTACAACAAACTGTCCTCCAAAGGAATTAAAAGAAAAAATAGGTGACAGAAACTTTGACCGTTTAAGAGAAATTTGTACATTGGTTTCTGTCACAGCTGAAAGTCAGAGAAAAACCTCTGTGCTGTAAGCGATTAATATATCTACCATTTATAATATTACAAAAGCCATTGATTTTTAATAGTCAATGGCTTTTTTCTATATGAAAGGACACACTTATCCGTGCTCTATGATAATATATAAGGTTTTTTCAAAAATTGGCTTAGTTTAGTGAAATTCCACATAATAAAGGGCGAAATTCATGCATAGATTCAGCAAAAGCAACAACTCAGCTTCTCAACCGTTATTAACCGCGGGAAAGTATAAGCATTTTTAGGTGAGAACAAGTCATTATTCTAAACCCAAAAGAATGTTTACAGCTTTCTGGAGGTCTGGTTTGGTGCGATAAGCCATAATTACCTTTCGCTCTTGGTCGCTTAAATCCTCCGGTGATAATCTGACGTCAAGCAATTCACTGGGAGATACATTCAATGCCTTGCAAATATCCGCAAGTATATCCGCATCGGGACGGTTAATGCCCTGTTCCCAGTTGGAAACTCTGCTGTTGCTGACACTGATTTTCTGTGCTAGTTCCTTTTGACTGAAACCACGCATTTCCCGATACTTACGGATTCTTGCACCAATTTCATATTTCATCAAATCACCTCTACACTAATTATAACCCATGAATTCTGGTATGTCAACAAAGAAATCAAGATAATCTGTAGAATCTGCTTGACTTCACAGATATTCTGTGGTAAAATGAAATTATATCCAGAAATTCTGGAAAAGGAGTTTGTCTTATGAGAGTTTATGAAAACGTTCGTACGTATATTAAGAAAAATGGGCTGAATCAGTCCAGCATTGCAAAAAAAGCTGGAATTTCCTCTAAAACTTTTGATGCAATTCTGAACGGAAAACAAACGCTGTATCCCGAAGACCTGAGGGCAATTTGCTATGCGCTGAACGTTAGACCCGAAAAGTTTATGTAGACTATTAAATAAGACAAGAGCGAAAGGTGAAAATTATGGTACTCGAATTTTTGAAGTATGCTTACTTCAATATTACAAAGGGTGATAGTATGAACGATATTTTAAGAAAATGTGCAAACAAAGCGTATATGGATTTATGCAGAACAATCAGATTCAAAACAGAAGACGGAAATATCAAAGCAGAATATAAAACAAAAATCTGTGATATGCTTGTCAATAATTATGACGCTTTGACGGATGCTGTGAAGTCCACTGATGACAAACAGACAGTCTTTGACAAAGAGCACAACCGAATCTGCGAAGAAATCATCAAAACATATTCAGAAATCAGCGAGTTTACATACGGTCAGGCACAGAAGTGGCTGAATATGATGCTGAAATATGTTCTTTTGATTGAGGAAAATTCTGCTCTGAAAAGTTATCTGCATATTCCCGTTGATAGTTATATTATGCAGTCTGTGGGTTCAGATAATCCTAAGCTGAAATATTGTCTGAAACTGGAGTGTATTCCCCAAAAGAATTGTACTGTAGACAAGTACAGCGAAAGCACTTCAAAGCCTTGGAGCAAGTGGGATTATGAGGAATATATTGCTTTCCAAAATTCCATAAGAACTGCAATTGCCGAGAGTGATTACAATTCTCCCATTGAATGGGAAAATGAGGCTTGGATTGAAGTTGCGGAGTATAGAAAATAATCAGGGAGAAAATGATTTATGAAATCAATCATAAAAATGATATATCAAAAGGAAACTAATGTACTGAAAATATCCTGCAATGGAAAAGTCTTTGACGTTTCTCGTATCAAAGATATTCCTATTGAGCAATGGGTCTTTCCGTTTTGTTCAAAAGGTATAAAATGGAACGGGCTTTATGAAGAATTAAAGGCATTCACAGAAAGCAATGATTTTACGCTTCATTTTGACAGTGACGATACTTCTTTTGAAATTGTAAAATATGCTTTTTCGGAAACTCCAGCTAAACTTATCGGCACAAACAATATCGTTACTATTCTTTATAATGAAAATCCGTTTACGACCAGAATCACAGTCAACGGAAATGTGTTCAATACCGCTCGCATTCAGAATCGTTCTATTGACGAATGGATAAACCCAATTCAAATCAGAGATTTGCAATGGAACGGTATTTTTGAGGAGATTACTGAATTTATTGGAACTGATGTCTATAAAATATATTTTGTTGGCAAGCAGGAATTTATGAAACTGCTTATTGATAAATGCCCCAAAAATGTTGACGTATTCTACCGTGACCCTAAAATTGCAGAAAAAGTCAACAAGGTCAAACAACCAGTAAAATCTACACCGAATACCGCTTCAAACAATATTCCCAAAGTAAATATGGAAAGCGTTTCACTTGCAGCAAAGAAAACTGCCGAGAAGCTGAAAAATACTGCTGCTGAATCAGATTCTACTGAAAATCTGAACAACATTCCAATTAAAAATGATTTTATCAGAAAAAACATTATGTCTGTTTGTGCGGTTATATCAATTATTATGACTTTTCTGCCCTTTGCAAGTTTCAGTGCAAAAGCAGGAGATGTTACGGGAAATAAAATCAGTGTAAGCGGATTTGAAACGCTGTTTGGCGTAAAGGAAATCAAGGTCGGCTCCAACAGTTCTATTTTTGGATTGATTCTGTTTCTCGTTCCAATCATTATAATTGTTATGAACTACATAAAACCTCTGAAACCGTTCAAAAAGTATATTGCAGTCGGCGCACCTGCTCTTGGAATCATCGGAGAATTTATTACATTCTTTGATTTAAGAGCAACATTCAAGACTTTTATACAAGATGAGGGTGCAAAGTTAAGTTCATCTCTCGGAATAGGATTTTTCCTTATTTTAGCTTCATTTATTCTGACTGCTGTTGTAGGTCTTATGATGTATCATGGTATGGAATTGCCGAAAAAGAAAAAGGATAGGAAGTGATTTGCTATGATATGTCCAAATTGCGGTACAAATCTTGACGACAATGCAACGGAATGTTTCCTGTGCGGTTGCCATATTGAGGAGCAGACTATTTCTGCTGATGAGCAAAATTACAGTGTGAATACTTGTTCGGTCTGCGGTTCTGAAATCAGCGAACAGGAATGCGTTTGTCCTATATGCGGTTCGCCTATTCAAAAAATAACGCAGACTGAAAATAATCAGGAAGAATATAATACAGAAAATATTGAAGAATCTCAACCGCAAAACAGATCCAACAAAAAACTCATTCTTATTATTTCTGTAATTGCAGTAGTAATAATTGGCATTCTGGTATTTTTGCTTTTAGGTAAGGAAGATACAAAAGACGGTCAAAGTGATGTATCTCAGACAGAAGTCACAACTGCTTTGACTACAGAATCTGCAACAATAGAAACGTCTACAGAAACTACTACAACTTCCGCCACTACAGAAGCAACGACTACAGTAATTACGGAAATTACAACAACCGCCGAATCGTATGCAGATGTAAGCAGTTATATCGGATTCTGGCACAAAGAAAGTGTTGGCTACGACAGAGAGTTGACAATTTCAAGCGTAAAAAGAAATACTATTATCTTTTCGCTGTGGTACTATCGGACAGATTCAATTGAAGATGTTCCAGCTACACTTGAAAATGATACTGCATATTTTGACACAGGAGATGTTCAGGGATATCTTACATTTGAAGATGATATTATAACTGTTGTAATTACAAATTCTTCCCGTCCATATATGACTACTGAGGTTATGACCTTTGATGGACGTCATGACCATTCGTGGGAATATGAGGGATTCGATACCGCCGCTGATTTTGAACCGTACGTCATTGAGGTTACTAACCCGAAATTAAGTATCTATGATTCGCCGAGCTATAGTGCAAATATTGTTGGAGAAATTACGGATAAATCAAGATATACAATTGTTGAGGAATACATCGAACCGGGACAAACCTCAATTGGATACATCTGGGGAAAGCTGAAATCTGGCGTAGGCTGGATAAATATGTATGATGCAACTATAGTCGATGATTCATTTTATGAAGAAGAAATACCAAACGTATGGTGTCCGAACTGCGGTTATGGATTCTTTACAACCGGAGTTGGGACTGAGGGATTCACTTGTCCCAGTTGTGGTCATAACTGGTTGCCGTAATAAAAATACTATAAATAAAAACATCTCTTTCCGTTTATAATTTTTGATACCGTAAAAACAGCCGTAATCGTAAAAAATTACGGCTGAAATTATAAAAGAAACAGTTGACTTCTTTTCGTTTATATCTTATAATATATACAACATCATTTTAGTGAGGTGTTTACGATGATTTACGGATATGCAAGATGTTCAACCAATGAAAAAATGCAGGACATTAACAGACAAGTCCGAGAGCTGAAACAGAAAGGGGCAACCGATACTACGATTTATCTCGAATACGAAAGCGGAATGAAAGCCGACCGAGCAGAGCTAAAGAATCTACTTGATATTGTGCAGTCAGGAGATACCATTCTTGCAACGGAAGTCAGCAGAATTACCCGAAGTACAAAACAGCTTTGCGATATTATTGAGCTTGCTAAAGATAAACATATAAAATTGGTTCTTGGCAGTTTCGTTGTGGATTGCAGTAAAGAACTTGACCCAATGACAGAGGGTATGCTGAAAATGATGGGCGTATTCAGCGAACTGGAACGTAATATCATTAGTCAGAGAGTAAAAAGCGGTATGGAGAATGCCAAAGCAAAAGGCAAGACCATTGGCAGACCGCCTACAACAGCCGAGGACATTCCAAGTATCTTTTATAAGCATTATCCGAAATATAAAAAGGGTGAGATAAATAAAAAGGAGTTTTCAAGGCTTTGTGATTTGTCTTATCCGACGATTTATAAGTACTTGGGGATTGTGGAAAGAAACCTTAAATCATAAAACAATAATCGAAAGATAGAGGGGAAAATTATGAACTGTAAAGATGACGCAACAATGCTCAATGAGGCAATTGATTATTTCTTTGATATCAAAGAAAAATTATTTTATAGCTATGAACCTGAAATTGAAGCTAAAATTAGTTATGATAATGGTGATATTGCAAAATTCCATATAGAGGTATTCATGGTGTAAACGTATAAAGAATACATATCAGATACTTTCTGAAACAGAAGAAAAAGATAAAATCCTTTTAGTGATTAAAATATGTAACGAACTTACAAAAATAGCTTTTAACCGTGAGACGAGAGGAGGGGTTGAACTTTACTGTATTTCAATACTTGCAATGCTTTCACTTCTTGCTTTTCAAGATATAGATGCTGTAAAATCCAACTCGAACAAATTAATTGGATTATCCAGTGGTTTAATATGGGTTGATTTTTATAACGACACACCTGAGGACGTTTACAAACGCATAAAAAATTTTCTTCTCACCGATTATCGTCATCATCTCTACAGAGACTGTGCAGAACTCAATTTTAACATTTTCCAGTCTCAGTATTTCAGAATATGAGAATATCAATTTACTCACGAAAATCAATCGAACTCCTGTTTGATATCAGTTTTCCTGGAAAGACTGCTGTCATAAGCTTTTATGACCCCGATAGATATAATAACGACAAAAAATATAAACTTGTTGATTACAGCGGAAAAGCAAATAGTTTACTCTACATTCCGCTTGACGATTTTCAAACAGAACTTCCCGAAGCCGAAAAAATAGCAGAATTTGTATATCCTGCAAAGTCGAAAGAACTGAAAATCATCTGTCAATGCGAATCGGGGCAGAATCAGAGTGCAGGCTGTGCTGCCGCAATTTTAGAGCATTTTAATCAAGCGGGCGATTCGATATTCAGTGATGATACATACCATCCTGACGAAATGGTGTATTATGCGGTATTAGACGCACTTGAAAGGTATAATGATAATACTTAAGCTAATAATATGAATTAAGCCAGAGAGCGTAACAACTCTCTGGCTTTCACTTTTTGCTTTGTTTCTTTTTTTCTCTTTCCTCAGCCTTAACATCGTCCCAATATTGCTTCATCCATTTGATATATTCTATTTCCGAAATTTTCCCATTAAGAAATTTATGACGATATTTTTTACTATTGGCAAGAAAATCTTTATAGCGTTTATCCTCATTACCAAGCTTATTGGCGAGCTGTGTTCTTATATTTTTATGCACTCTTTCACTTTCAGAAGAATTTTCACGAATAAGTTGAGTCTGAAGCTTATATCTTTCTTGACAGTTTTTCACAGTTTTCAGCTTTTGAGGACAGTACTTCGTTCTTCTGTCTTTGGCAATAAATAGACTATTGCAAAACTGACATTTCCCTACTATATAATTTTGCTAAAAAACACATTGTAAAGAAGAAATAATTAAATCAATAATATCATGCATCTCGTACACGCAAATCGGCAGTTCCAACTCTCCATATAGGGTTTCAACTGGCTGTGTTTCATCCAATTTGAAAAGCGGTTTGCTCTTGCGAACTGTACTTGGATTAAATGATTTTTCATATGAAGCGTTCTTATTCTCAGACTTTTCATCTTGCTTCTCTGTATAATAAAGATTATGCTTAGGCGATATATATCCAAGCCTATTCAGTTTTTTAATCAGCTTTTCAGCAGTAGATTCAAATGTGTTTCCTTGAAGTTCTTGAATGTAATTTAAAATCTTTTCTAATTCCGTGTTGGATTTATCAAAACGTCCTTGAGTTAGCTTATACTCTTGATTCTTTATCAGCATTTCAAATACTATCTGAGCTACTGAATCTTCATATACAATAGATGAAAATGATGATTCGTAATCAGGAGATGTATTCAGCGTTAATGCTATTATTTCATCTTTCTTTGCTAAATTCAAGTTTTCTGCATACCAAGGCGACAGCAAATAGATAGCTCGTGACAGGAGTGTACCCATCGGGTATACTCCTGTTTTTAGTTTCGGTTTATCAATGTACTCCTCATCTTCACATAAATATATTGCTTCAAGCTTCACTGATTCCGAAAACAGATAGAACAGCCTATTCATGTTGCACCACCTAAAAATATTGCTTTCTGTAATTATAGCAAATTTTCTCGAGTTTGGCAATGGTTTTAGGTAAAATACCCTGATATAATATAAACATAACATAAAGCTTGCAAGCGAGAGGACTTTTCGGTTATCTTTACTCCTTGCTTCCATTCGGCAAACTTAAAGAAACCACTCATAAGCCATGCGGACAGGCAAAATACAAGCCTATTTTCGCATAAGTAAAATATACGACTTTATGTGGAGGTTTTTTACTATGACTAAAAATTTAGATAATACAGTTACCATTAAAGTTTTTTACCAGGAAAACGGCATAGACATTGCTGAAATCTTAAGAAAATCCCTTATGCTGTTCATGGAAAAGGAGGTCAGAGAATTATGTCAAAAAAACTCTTGACTTCACAGCCGGAAAGGTCTTATAATATTTATGTAAAAAATGAATGGTCGCCGATTTTGGAGGTGCATTATGTATCCTAAAATAGACGAACCGCAAAAATACGCCGCTGCCCTTTATCTGAGGCTGTCAAAGGATGATGAAAAAAAGGATAAATATTCCGAAAGCATTAAAAATCAAAAGTCACTGTTGGAAGGGTATGCAAGTCAAGAACATCTGAACATTTTCGATGTATATATTGATGATGGATTCAGTGGAACAACTACCAAAAGACCAGAATTACAACGTATGATAGAGGATATTCGCAATAAAAAAGTGAATATGGTTATTACCAAAGACTTATCCCGACTCAGCAGAAATCACATTGATACAGGTCATCTTCTGGAAAAGTTTTTCCCCGAAAAGAATATTAGATACATCGCATTAACGGATGGTTTTGACACGGAATTAGATGGATATACCAGTGAAATGGCAATGTTCAAGGGTATGTGTAATGATTTCTATGCCAAGGATATTTCTCAAAAAATCACCAGTGTCAAGCGTGACAAACAGAAAAGGGGGTTGTTCATTGGGGGAAAAGCACCCTACGGCTATAAAAAATCTCCGACAGACAAAAATACTATCATCATTGATGAAGAAACCGTCGACAATGTACGATATATATTCCAGCTTGCCTTAGATGGTAAATCCTGCCGACAAATTGCTATGATATTAAATGATGAAAACATCCCCACACCGTCTATATATGCAAATATAAAACCATCTGATAAAAGAGGTCCATTCTCTGGAAAATGGAGTTCGGAACGTATCAGCGAGATGCTTCAGAATGAAGTATACATAGGCAATATGGTACAGGGCAGAGTTCAGAAAGTAAGCTATAAGTCAGACGTATGCCGCAAACTGCCTCGTGATAAATGGGCAGTCGTAGAAAATACGCATGAGCCGATTATCGACAAAGATACATTTGAAAAAGTCGGTTTGTTGATAAAGAGTCGTGTCAAGACACGTTCCCGAAAATATGACTATCTGTTAAAGGGATTGGTTTACTGCAATGAATGCGGTTCTTTGCTTGGAGTTATGAACAGAAAGCTTGCCAGCGGTGAAATGCTTTACTTCATATGCAGGACATATCAGCGATTTACAGCTTATCAGAAATGCACCTGTCATTGTGTCAGAGTGGAGGACGTTACAAACGCCGTCATTGAACAGGTCAGGAACGTATGTCAGCAATTTTTAAACAGATTGGATATGGCTGAAATCAATGACGAAACACAAAAGCTTTTGCAAGCTGAAAAAAAACGTCAGGAAAAAGACGCTGCCGACTTGAAAAGCAAATTGAAAGCCGTTGAATCCAAGATAGATAAAATCTATGATGATAAATTATCGGATAACATCAGCAATGAAATGTTTCAACGGTTTTATCAAAAATTCAGTGATGAGCAGTCCGTTTTTAGGGAAAAGATCCGAGAACTGGAAAACTCAGACGAAAAAGAAATTGAGCTGAGTCTGGAAAAGGTCAGGGAGCTTGTCACACAATTTCTGAACGCCGAGGAGTACAGCAAAGAATTGCTTGTCAGCCTTATCGAACGAATCGAGCTTACCGAACAAAAAGAAGTTCTGATTTATTTCAGATTCAAAGAATTAGATGCGCCAGACCATTTATCATAAGCGATATTCTAAGTTTCAAGAATTGAAAAAAAGGCGCTGTCATCCCTGCGGAAAATGTACGAAAAAAATCCATACTAATTTAATTAAAGCAAAAACTTCCGTTTAGATTTTTAACGGAAGTTTTTGCTTTTTAACATAATTACTCAAGAAAAAACGGCAATACTTGCCGTCATTAGGTTAGACTAGACTAACCTAATGACAATTTTATTCATATACAATATTGATTAAGTACATTTTTCAAAGCACTCACGCTGGCGCTATGTATTCTTGCCACCGGGATATCATATTTTGCTGATCTTTGATTCACTCTTTGAACCATTTTATGAGAACAGGTATTAGTAAAAACCACCATAAGATCGGGAGTTCCCAGTTTGTTTTCAAAATCTGCCGGCATTTGTGTAAAAACCTTGGCTTTACATTTAAATGATTTACATATATCTTTATATCTTGTAGCCATTCGGTCATTTCCGCCTACTACTACTATGCTCATTTTTTACCTCCTTTCCCAAGTTAGCGTCTGCTTACCAATATAGTATAACATATATAGGTAATTTAGTCAAGTTTTTTTTATTTTTTACTTAAAATTTTCACGTCGGCATTTACTTTTTTTAAGTTTAATGCTATAATATCTAAAGCTGAACTGAGTGGATCATATCTCAGTAAATATAAACTTTTATATATTTTATGAGTTGGTGAAATTATATGAAAATGTTTTTTAAAAAATTATCTACATTTCAAATGATTATTTTGGGTTTTGCAGGAGTAATTCTTGCCGGAAGTCTTATTTTGATGCTTCCGTTTTCAACAGCGGAAAATGTATCGGCACCATTTATGGATACGCTGTTCACTTCCGTTTCGGCAGTCTGCGTTACCGGACTAATCGTTCACGATACCGCTACATACTGGTCAGGCTTTGGTCAGGCAGTAATACTGATTCTTATTCAAATAGGAGGATTAGGAGTTGTTTCGGCTGCTACATCCATTGCACTTTTCTCAGGGAAAAAAATAAATTTAAAACAAAGAAGTACAATGCAGGAAGCCCTTTCTGCACCTCAGGTTGGAGGTATTGTAAAACTAACGGGTTTCATAATAAAAATAACATTTTTTATTGAATTTGTCGGATGCGTCATTATGGCTCCTGTTTTCTGCAAAGATTTTGGATTTTTTAAAGGATTGTGGTATTCCGTTTTTCACTCTGTTTCTGCATTCTGTAACGCCGGATTTGATTTAATGGGTGTAAAAGAACAATATTCCTCACTAACTTCCTATTCAGGTCACCCTTTAATTAATATTGTGATCATGCTTCTTATAATAATCGGCGGTATAGGATTTATGACGCTTGATGATATAAAATGCAATAAATTTCATATAAAAAAATACCGTATGCAGACTAAAGTAATACTAGTAACTTCAGGACTTCTTATTTTAATCCCTGCTGTTTATTTCTTCTTCTTTGAATTTTCTTCCGACCGATGGAATATTTCGCTTTCAAAACGCATATTCTATTCATTGTTTCAAGCTGTCACACCCAGAACCGCCGGATTCAACACAGTAAATTTTAACATAATGAAACAGGGATCTCTTGTTATTATGCTTGTCCTTATGCTTACGGGCGGTTCACCGGGATCAACAGCCGGAGGTATGAAAACAACTACTTTGGCTGTTCTTATTTCATCTGCAATATCAGTATTCAAGCGTCGGGAAGATACAAGATTTTTCGGCAGACGCATTCCGGATGATGCAATAAAAAAATCAACTGCAATTCTCATGATGTATCTTTCACTTTTCCTGAACAGCAGGGCCCTACTGCCCACAAATCATGCGTCGACGGATCTGTCAGG
>ERZ857955.2751-NODE-2751-length-10880-cov-3.441016_pt1 | contig 10880 bp, 8 predicted proteins | sample MGYA00519956_ERZ857955 | MGnify/ENA primary metagenome ERZ857955 (study PRJEB31778, sample SAMEA3449378) | human gut metagenome | biome: human gut; feature: human-associated habitat; material: faeces | place: United Kingdom | collected 2010/2012 ...
GTGATGCGTGAAGGCGTTGTGGTACAGATGACCTGGCCGGGTGCGCCTACTGTTTATTATGGAGATGAGGCTGGCGTCTGTGGATTTACCGATCCGGATAACAGAAGAACTTATCCGTGGGGACATGAGGATCAGATGATGATTGCATTCCACAGGGATATGATCAAGATCCATAAAGAATACGGATTCCTCAGCAACGGCTCCTTAGTGTTCCTGTGGAACGATTATCAGGGACTTTGCTTCGGAAGATTTTCCCATGATGAGAGAATGATCGTGATCTTAAACAACCGGAATGAGGACCGCGAGGTAGAAATCGAAGTATGGAAGACCGGAATCAGCAGACTCCGCGATTCTGTGCTGAAAAGAATCATGCTGTCCTACAGGGATGGATACACAACCGAGGAATACGAATACACCGCCAAAGCCGGCGTGATCAAAGTGCCAATGCCTGCGTTTGGTGCAATGGTGCTGTATCATAAATGCGAGAATCCTACGATTTTTGTGGAAGAGGAAAATTGATGAAAGAGAATTATAACAGAACTCTGCAGGCCTGTTTCGTGGGGTATGTGGTGCAGGCGATTGTAAATAATTTTGTGCCGCTGCTGTTTCTGACTTTTCAGGGGACTTATGAGATTTCCCTGGAGAAGATTACCTTGCTGGTTACTTTTAATTTCGGTCTGCAGCTGATCATTGATCTGGTGTCCATTGGGTTTGTGGACCGGATTGGTTATCGGGCATCTATGATTTTGGCACATTTGCTGGCAGCTTTGGGACTTATTTTGCTTACCATTTTGCCAGAGGTTATGAGTGATCCCTTTGTGGGCCTGTTTCTGGCTGTGCTGGTGTATGCAGCTGGCGGCGGACTTCTGGAGGTGCTGGTAAGCCCGGTTGTGGAGGCATGCCCTACAGATAATAAGGAGAAGGCTATGAGTCTTCTGCATTCCTTTTACTGCTGGGGACATGTGGGCGTTGTGCTTGTTTCCACCCTGTTTTTTACTGTATTTGGAATTTCCAACTGGAAGATCCTGGCTGTGATCTGGGCCATTGTCCCTCTTTGCAACGCAGCGGTCTTTACACGGGTTCCCATGGCGTCCCTTCTGGAAGAGGGAGAGAAGGGAATGTCCATGAAAGAGCTGTTCAGCATGAAAATTTTCTGGGTGCTGATGCTTATGATGCTGTGTGCCGGTGCCAGCGAGCAGGCGGTGAGCCAGTGGGCATCTGCCCTTGCAGAGAAAGGCTTTGGCTTCAGTAAAACAGTGGGAGATCTGGCAGGTCCCCTGTCCTTTGCGGCGCTGATGGGATGCTCCAGAGCTTTTTACGGAAAATTCGGGGACAAGATTAATCTTGAGAGATTTATGCAGTGGAGCGCGGCTCTTTGCATTGTATCCTACCTGATGATTGCATTTATTCCTATTCCGGCACTTGGATTCCTGGGCTGTGCGCTTTGTGGCCTCTCCGTTGGAATTATGTGGCCGGGCACCTTCAGTATGGCATCCGCTGCCATGAAAAGGGGCGGTACAGCGCTGTTTGCACTTCTTGCCCTGGCCGGTGACCTGGGATGCTCCTCAGGACCTACCTACGTGGGAATGATCTCCAGCAGATTTCACGATAACCTGAAAACCGGTATTTTCGCAGCTCTGGTATTTCCGGTTCTGCTGATCGTGGGAGTGGAAATGATCTCGAAATTAAGAAAGAAAGCATAAAGGTGAAAGGACTCTGGAATGTATGGCGATATGTTCCAGAGTTTTTTCTATATGATGAAAAGATTTGGTATTAGACAAAAAGATCTCCCGAACTATATTCGGGAGATACGTAGTGGATGGAGAAGGATTCGAACCTTCGAAGGCATCGCCAGCAGATTTACAGTCTGTCCCCTTTGGCCACTCGGGAATCCATCCATGAACCTGTTCTATTATATACAATCCCGGCATATTTTGCAAGTTATTTTTTCTTTTTTTACACCTTTTGCTGCTTAGAAATGAAAAAAAAATCAATAATCCATTTTTTTTGCAAATAGCTAGACGAATTGAAAAAAATCTGCTAAACTACAAGCAATGGAAATAGTTAAGGTGTTTCCAAAGATAGGAGGAATTTTATCATGTATGAGTTAGTTAATGCAACAGAGATGCTCAAAAAAGCAAAAGCTGGACATTATGCAGTTGGTCAGTTCAACATCAACAACCTTGAGTGGACTAAGGCTATCCTGCTTACAGCACAGGAACTGAACTCCCCGGTTATCCTGGGTGTTTCTGAGGGTGCTGGTAAGTATATGACTGGTTACAAGACTGTTGTTGGTATGGTGAAAGGCATGATGGAAGAGCTGAAGATTACTGTTCCGGTTGCTCTTCATCTGGATCACGGTTCCTATGAAGGATGCCTGAAATGTGTTGAGGCTGGATTCTCATCCATCATGTTCGACGGTTCTCATTACCCGATCGAAGAGAACGTTGCTAAGACTACAGAGCTGGTTAAGATCACAAGAGAGCACGGAATGTCTATCGAGGCAGAGGTTGGCTCCATCGGTGGAGAGGAAGACGGCGTTGTAGGTATGGGCGAGTGCGCAGATCCTAAGGAATGCAAGATGATCGCTGATCTTGGTATCGATTTCCTGGCAGCAGGTATTGGTAACATCCATGGTAAATATCCGGCTAACTGGAAGGGCTTAAGCTTTGAGACTCTGGATGCAATCCAGCAGCTTACAGGTGATATGCCGTTAGTACTTCACGGTGGTACAGGTATTCCTACAGACATGATCAAGAAAGCTATCGACCTTGGAGTTTCCAAGATCAATGTTAACACAGAGTGCCAGCTTTCTTTCGCAGAAGCTACACGTAAATACATCGAGGAAGGCAAAGATCAGCAGGGTAAAGGATATGACCCACGTAAGCTTCTTGCACCTGGAGCAGAAGCGATCAAAGCTACTGTTAAAGAGAAAATGGAGCTTTTCGGATCTGTCAATAAAGCATGATGAATCGAAAATAATATATGAAAGAAGCCGGAATGGGAGTAAGCCTGTTCCGGCTTCTTTTTTCATGATAAAATATCAATATTTTTACTATATAAAAAAATCAACATGTTTCTTGATTTTTTTATATAGTGAAAATGACCTCTTCGATTTACAATAACATCAAGTTAATCGAGAAGCTGATTTGAAGCTTATCGGTCAGGAATATGCGAAATGGACGTTTTAAGCATATCCGCGAAACAAATTGAATATCATATAAGGTAAAGGAGAGGTACGATTATGAGAATGAAAAAAGCAACAGCATTTGGTCTTGCAGCTTTAATGGCAGCTACCATGATCCCGGCAGTTCCGGCTATGGCAAAAGGGGATGACAGTGAAGGCTCTGTTTATTATCTGAATTTTAAACCGGAGCAGGCAGATCAGTGGTCAGACCTGGCAAAGAAATACACCGATGAGACTGGTGTACCGGTTACCGTTGTTACAGCTGCTTCCGGAACTTACGAGTCTACTCTGAAATCAGAGATGGCCAAGGATGAGGTTCCGACACTGTTCCAGGTTAACGGACCGGTTGGACTTGCATCCTGGAAGGATTATTGCTATGACCTGAAAGACAGCGATGTTTATAAAAATGTGGAGAGTGACGATTTCGTACTGAAGGATGACAGCGGTGCAGTTGACGGTATCGCCTATGTAATTGAAACATATGGAATTATTTACAACAAAGCGCTTCTTAAGAAATACTGTGAGATGGATGGCGCTGTGATCAAGTCTGCAGATGAGATCAACAATTTTGAGACATTAAAGAAGGTTGCAGATGATATCCAGGCTAAGAAAGATGACCTTGGAGTTGACGGTGCATTTACTTCCGCAGGCTTTGATTCTTCCAGTGACTGGCGATTCAAAACACATCTTGCAAACCTTCCGATCTATTATGAGTACAAAGAAGACGGAATCACATCCACAGATGCGATCAAAGGAACCTATCTTGACAACTTCAAGAACCTGTTTGATCTTTATATCACAGATTCTACCTGTGAGCCAAGCCTTCTTTCCAGCAAGACTATCGATGATGCAAATGCTGAATTTGGTCTTGGAGAGGCTGTGTTCTATCAGAATGGAACCTGGGCTTATGATAACATCAAAGATAACGAAGTAGCAGATGAGGATATGGGAATGCTTCCAATCTACATTGGTGTTGATGGTGAAGAGGACCAGGGACTTTGCACAGGCAGTGAGAACTACTGGTGCGTAAACAAAAAAGCAGATGAGAAGGATATCCAGGCAACTCTTGATTTCCTCAGCTGGGTTATCACAAGTGATGAAGGAAGAGAATCTATAAGCCAGGAAATGGGATTTACAACACCATTCAAGACCTTTGATGAGAATTATGAGTCTGCAAATCCGCTTGTAAAAGCAGCCGACGAATATGTAAAAGCTGGTAAAACTCCGGTTTCATGGAACTTTACAACCATGCCTTCTGAAGAGTGGAAAAACCAGGTCGGCAGTGCAATGCTTGAGTATGCACAGGGTACCGGCGAGTGGGATGCTGTGAAAACTGCATTTGTTGACGGATGGGCAAAAGAGTACAAAGCAGCAAATGAAGGCTGATAAGGTATAACTGAAACGTGATCACGAAGGGGTGGGCGGTTTCCGCCTGCCTCTTTTAATGAAGAGAGGATGTGTAAAGTAGGGAAGGATGCATCCTCAGGAGAAAGGAAGAGAAAACATGCAGAATAAGATGATGAAAAAGTATTTTCCGGTTTTTGTCCTGCCTACCCTGCTGGCATTTACCATTGGATTTATCGTTCCCTTTATCATGGGCGTATATCTTTCCTTCTGTAAATTTACCACAGTAACGGATGCAAAATTCGTGGGATTACAGAACTATGTGAAGATTTTTACTGAGGATGGAACCTTTGGACATGCATTATGGTACACCACCGCATTTACGGTTGTATCAGTAGTTCTGATCAATGTGATCGGTTTTGCAGTTGCGTTGCTTCTGACCAAGAAGATCAAAGGAACCAATATATTCCGTACCGTATTTTTTATGCCAAACCTGATCGGTGGTATCATCCTTGGTTATGTATGGCAGCTTCTGTTAAACGGTCTGCTTCTTCAGATCAATAAAACACTTACATATTCTTCTGTTTACGGATTCTGGGGTCTTGTGATCCTGATGTGCTGGCAGCAGATCGGATATATGATGATCATTTACATTGCAGGTATCCAGAATATCCCGGGTGAACTGATCGAGGCTGCACAGATCGATGGTGCGAACAAAGGACAGCTTCTGAAGCATGTGATTATTCCTATGGTCATGCCGTCCATCACCATCTGTACTTTCCTGACACTTACCAACTCCTTCAAGCTTTTTGACCAGAACCTTGCTCTTACAAATGGTGAGCCTTCCAATATGTCAGAAATGCTTGCACTGAATATTTACAATACCTTCTATGGACGTACCGGATGGGAAGGTGTAGGACAGGCGAAGGCCGTGATCTTCTTTATCCTGGTTGGAGCAATTGCCATGATCCAGAATCGTCTCACAAGAAGTAAGGAGGTACAGCAGTAATGAATAAAAAAGTAAAATTCAGCGGTCTGTGGACTGCGATCCTGAGTGTGGTATCTGTTGCTTATATTTTCCCGATTCTTCTGGTTTTGATCAATTCTTTTAAGAAAAAAGCATACATCAGTCGTTATCCTTTTGCAATCCCGACGGATAAAATGTTCGTAGGTCTGGAAAACTATGTAAATGGTCTCACAAAAACCGGATTTTTCCAGGCATTTGGATGGACATTATTTATCACAGTATTTTCTGTTGCGGTAATTCTGCTCTGTACCTCCATGTGTGCCTGGTACATCAACCGTGTTACCAACACGCTGACAAAAACCATGTACATGCTGTGCCTGTTTTCCATGGTTGTACCATTCCAGATGGTAATGTTTACTCTTTCCAAGATCGCAAACATCCTGAAACTGAATACTCCGTGGGGACTGATCATCATTTATCTTGGATATGGAGCAGGACTTGCGGTATTTATGTTCAGCGGTTTTGTAAAATCCATTCCGATCGAGATCGAGGAAGCTGCCATGATCGATGGCTGTACCCCGATCCAGACATTTTTTAAAGTGGTTCTTCCGGTTATGAAACCGACCTGTGTAACTGTAGCGATCCTGGAAACCATGTGGATCTGGAATGATTATCTTCTTCCATATCTGGTACTTGATATCAAGAAATACAAGACTATTTCCATTGCCATCCAGTACCTGAAAGGTGGTTACGGAACCATTGATATGGGAGCAATGATGGGTGTTCTGGTACTTTCCATCATTCCGATCATTGCCTTCTATCTTGCATGCCAGAAATATATCATTGAAGGTGTGGTTGCAGGAGCTGTTAAGGGCTGACAAATTAGTTGAATAATGTTAAAATGAAAGAAAAACGGCCTGCTCTGCGTGCTTTTACGTGGATCAGGCCATATTTGGCGAGGTGAGGAATGTACAGAGTTTTGGTGGTAGATGATGAAAAACTGGAACGTGACGGAATCCGCTTTCTTCTGTCTATGGAGGAGGGAGAGTGGGAAATTTATGAGGCGGCTAATGGCAAGCTGGCATTAAATGAGCTGAGAAAGCATCCGGTGGATCTGATGCTGACAGATATCAAAATGCCGCATATGGATGGTCTGGAGCTTTCAAAAAAAGCAAGAGAGGAATATCCGGATCTGGAAATTATCATTTTCAGCGGTTATGGAGATTTTGCTTTTGCTCAGGAGGCGATCCGCTATGGTGTGACGGATTATGTACTGAAACCGGTGGATCCGGACCGCTTTCATGACACCATACAGAAGATCCAGAAGGAGATCGCATCCCGGAAAAATAAAGAGCAGCAGTCCATAAAAGAAAAGAGCTTTCTTCAGCAGTATTTTCTGTTGGGCTACATTTATTCCGGAGATCAGGAGCGTCTGAAGGAAGCGGAAGGAATTGTGGATTTTTCTGTCTGGGAGCAGTGGCACTGTGCAATTCTTATTGAATCGGATGAAGCTTTTTTTGATTCTGCCAGTGATGAGGTGCCTCTTGAGATCCAGGCAGAACTTCGCCGGTCTTTTTTCTATCTGAATCTCAATGGCCGTCAGTCCCTGCTTCTTTTTAAAGATGTGTACTGCGATTATACCCTTGTGGCAAAAAATGTCTACAGTCTTCTGAAACGCCTTCATCCTGCCCGTTTTCACCTGGCTGTAAGCCGGCGTTTTGACGGATACCGGGAACTGCCGGGGATCATGGAACAGCTGGAGCAGCAGATGGAAGAGAAATTTTATCATCCGGACATCCATATTTACACCAGCGAGGAAGAAGAGGAAAAAAATACCGGAGAGGAAGAACAGGATTCCAGACTGATGGAAAAAATTTCAGAAGATATTTCCAGAAAAGATGTGAAACAGCTGTGGAGCCATTTTCACAGCCTGGCATCCAAATATCAGTCCAACACCCAGTTTTCTGCCATGTATGTGAAATTTGTTTTTTCCAATGTAATACGGGAACTGTTTCAGGAGAACCGTTTTGCGGGAGAGCACAGGCTGGATCTGGAAGTGGATCATCTGTATGGCTGTTCGACCATTCAGGAGATCATTGAAGTTACGGAGAAAAATATCCGCCAGTACGAAGCGTTTCTGGAGCGTTCCATGAGCGAATCAAGAGATGAGGTGGCAGCAGTGAAAAATTATATCTACAATCACTATGCGGAAGATCTGAATCTGGAAACACTGGCAGAAAAAGTATATCTTTCTTCCGGCTATCTCAGCTTTATTTTCAAGAAGGAGACGGGGATGAACCTGAATCGTTTTATCCGTGTGTTCCGCATGGAAAAGGCCAAGGAGCTTCTACGAACCACCAACATGAAAGTAGCCATGGTCAGCGAGCAGGTAGGATTTGCCAATTCTTCGTATTTCTGCCGGAGCTTCCGGGAATATTACGGAAGCAGTCCGGAGTCCTATCGGAAAGGAAACAATGAGGATGAAGAGTCTTCTGAAGAAGTATAATAATATGAAATACCGGTACAAGCTGACAAATCTTCTTGTGGTGGTATCCCTGGTGCCGATGACTGTGTTGGCACTGTATAGTCACAGTCGTATGAGTAGTCTTGTACGGAAAAATGAGATGGAGGATATGTACTCCATTTTGGAGCAGACCAGAGAAAACATTGACGGGCAGATCGAAATTTATGCCAGCCTTTTGAATTATCTTACCTATTCTCCTGAAATCCAGGAGGTGATCTTCAACAAAGATATGGATCGCTATACTGCATATGAACAGTATACGGAAGTTGTGGATCCGCTATTGACGGTGCCGAAATCCTACCACGAAGCAATTCTGGGGATACATCTTTTTGCAGAAAGCATTCCCGTGCGCCATGAATATACCTTGGCTCCGCTTTCAGAGGTTGATGGGGAATGGTGGAGTGACAAATTAAATAATACCGTGACGGTTCAGTGGATCGTGGACCGGGATAATCGTCAGATCGCGGCAGTCAGGGAAATATATGATGGTAAGATCAGGGAGGCTGTGCTCTGTATTTTGTTGGATTACGGAAAAGTATTCCAGCCTCTGGCTAATATTATTGAACGGAATTCCGGAGGCTTTGTGGTGGATGATCAGCAAAATATCGTCTATCATGGAGAAAATCTGGCGGCCAGTGATATTTCAGCACAGAAAGAAACCGCAAAAAAGCTGGATCGTCTGAGGGAAGAATATACCTATGTCAGCAGTAGCGGACATGAAACAAGATGGACCTATTATTTTTACAAACCTCCGGCTGTGATCGAGAGCTCGGTTTCAAAAGTATTAATCAGTGAGATCCCACTGATCGGCTTCTGTGTTGTGATCATCATTGTGCTTGGAATGACGTTTTCTAAGCTGTTTACCAGAAAGATTGAACAGCTTACCAGAAATATGGAACAGGTGAACCAGGGAAGCCGTGAAGTTACGGTTTACAGTGATTCCGGAGATGAGGTAGGGCAGCTGGTGAGAAGCTTTCACCATATGATGGATGAAATTAATCGACTGATCGAAGAAGTGTATGAAAATAAGATCGCTCTGAAGGAATTTGAACTGAAAGCGCTGACTGCCCAGATCAATCCTCATTTTCTTTATAATTCTCTTTCTATTATAAACTGGATGGCAATTAAGAGCCGTCAGAAGGAGATCAGCCGTGTGACACTGGCATTATCTACATTTTACCGGACAGCGCTCAGTAAGGGAGCAGATATGGTGACTGTGGAAACCTGTATTCGGAATATCGAAGCTTATCTGGAAATCCAGCTGATCATGCATGACAATGATTTTAAGGTGGAGTGGAATATCGATCCGTCTGTGCAGCAGGAGTTGGTTCCGAAGCTTGCCCTGCAGCCCATCGTTGAGAATGCTCTGGAGCATGGCCTGGATGTGAAGGAGGAAGGGGAAAAGCTTCTGAAACTTTATTTCTTTGAAGAGAATGGAGATGTAGTGATCCGGGTTGAAGATAACGGAATAGGGATGGAGCAGGAGCAGGCAGAAAAGCTGCTCACATATCAGGCAAAAGGCTATGGCCTTAAAAATGTCAATGACCGTATGTGCATTTTATATGGAGAGAAATATGCCATCCGGATCCTGAGCAAGGTAGGTGAGGGGACAAGCGTTGATATGAGGATCCCGAAAGAGGTAAAAAAAGATGAGACTTAGTCTGGGAAAAACAGTGGTATTTCTGAGTACGATACTGAGCCTGGCACTTTTGACGGGGTGTTCTTTAGGAACTGCAGAAATGGAAAAAACAGATATAGATGTTCTGTCCGAAAAGAGCAGTAAGAGCTGGGAACAGGCAGAAACCACGCCTCTGGGGAAATATCCGGAGCTTGTAACTTATACTCTGGGACAGATGAAAGGGGCTAATAATTCTAATCTTCCGGACGGGCAGAATTATGAGGACAATGCATATACCCGGTATCTGAAAAAAACACTGAATATTCAGAATAAGAATGTTTTTATGGAGAGTGAGGAGCGGTATGACGAAGCCCTGAACATCCTGGTCAAAGATCGGAATCTTCCGGATATTTTTCTGGTGTCGGACAGGGAAACTCTGGAAGAACTGGTTGAAAATGATCTTATCGAGGATCTGACGGAAGTATACAAAAGCTGCGCTTCCGATAAAATAAAGGAAATGTATGAGAGCTATGGAGAGGAACTTTTGGCATCCGGGACTTTTGACGGAAAACTGTATGCACTTCCGGAGACTGCCATTGATGATGGGCCGCAGCTTTTATGGCTGAGACGTGACTGGATGGAGCAGCTGGGACTGAAAGAACCGAAGACACTGGAAGAGGCTTTTTCAGTGATCCGTGCGTTTCAGGAAAACCGGATGGGTGCAGAGGATGGTGAAGATCCTGTGGGACTTGTCTGTGATCCGGGACTTGTGGGCACGGTCAGCACCAGCTATTCGGTGGACTCTGTGTTTGAAAAGTTCGGGGCATATCCGCAGCAGTGGATTGAAAATGCAGATGGAGAAATTGTCTATGGATCGCTGACGGAGGAGACAAAGGAGGCTCTGGGGTATCTCAGAGAGCTTTACAGGCAGGGAATACTGGATTCGGATTTTGCTTTACGTGCACAGAATAATATCCGTGATCTTGTGGTGAATGGAAAATGCGGAGCGTTTTTCGGGCTCTGGTGGACTCCGAATAATCCTCTTATGGATGAGTATCGGAAGAATAAAGAGGCAGACTGGGAACCGTATTATCTGACTGCGGATGTAAAGCGGACTGTGGAGGTATACTCTACGTTTCGAGATAATAAATATGTAGTTGTGCGTAAAGGGTATGAGCATCCGGAGATCGCAATGAAGATTTTGAGTGTGTTGTTTGACCATTCCAGATATGAGGCAGAG
>ERZ857955.2754-NODE-2754-length-10878-cov-2.958237_pt1 | contig 10878 bp, 7 predicted proteins | sample MGYA00519956_ERZ857955 | MGnify/ENA primary metagenome ERZ857955 (study PRJEB31778, sample SAMEA3449378) | human gut metagenome | biome: human gut; feature: human-associated habitat; material: faeces | place: United Kingdom | collected 2010/2012 ...
TGTATACACATACAGGTGAAGACCAGGCATAGGCAGATTCATGCTCCCAGTTTACTTTCCCGGTATTTTTATCAATGCATGCAAGTACACCTTGTGCCTGTCCACCGGTTCTGGCAACGGTCACATAAATGTTATCCGACAATTCTTCTTTTCCAACAGCGATGGTAGATTGTACACCGCCTGAAACACTGTCCTCGGAGGAACAGTCGTAAGAGGTCTGCCAGATGATCTCTCCTGTTTCCGCATCAATTTTCCAGACAGGAACCTCTGCAGTGGTGCTGCTTCGCCAGCCCAGGCGGAAAGAGGTGCTGACATACAGGTAAAGGTGTCCGTCCTCCACAGACAAAACAGGAGTGGAGTTGGAGTCATCCAGAATGTCCTGTACCCACACCAGCTGCAGGGTGTTCAGATCCAGGCACATCAGATTGCCGCCATTGTCGGACATGAAAATATAGCCGTCGTAGATGGCTGCACTGTCCTCCATGCCAAGCCAGTAGGAAGCAACACTGGTTCTGGTTCCGTAATAATGCCATTTCACAACCGGGTCCGGGGCGATGGACAGGGTGCCTGCCGCTGGATCATAGCTGGTATTTAATTTGATCAGGTAGAGAATGCCGTTTTCCCCAGGATAGATCAGAGTATCGGTATTCGCATCCACAAGTGCGGAGGAGTCAAAATAGCTTAAGTTTCCGCGAAGGGAAAAAGAATCGTTATTTCCGAAGGTGTACATGACGCTGCAGTCCAGAAGGTTGACCACGAAAACCCTGGCGGTTCCTTCATTGCTGTCGTAGCCGGCACCTACATATAAGATTGGATAGCCTCTTGGGTCCAGTGCACCGGAGCCCTTGAAGGTGTAGCCCAGGAAAAGGGCCTCTCTTGTCGGCTCGCCTGTTTCCAGATCCAGGAAATACACATATCCGTCCATGCAGGCGTAGATCACTTCCACAAGGTCGTCTTTTTCTTTGGCCCAGTCGTACATGTTCATGGACTGTTTGGCTTCTTTGGACCATTTTTCCATAAGAGGCTGTCCGGTCCAGCCGCTTCCCGACCAGGTAGCATCGCCTACCGTGATGGAACCTGTGCTGGCGGTCCAGAGATCTGTTATTTTGCCCTCCTTGATCTGGGTGTTTCCATAGGAGGCGGTGTCGCGGAAATTATTGCCCCGGAAGGTGACAATTCCGTCCACATCTGTGTAGCTGATCCCTGCATCAAAGGAATGGGTGTCAGCAGACTGGTAATCAGAAAGATTTGCCAGGGTCTGCCCATTTACCTCGATGGCTGTGGAATCTATGTAAAGGGAGGGCTTTGTGGATTCCACACAGGCGGGGGAAAAGCTGGCAGGCTTTGCCATAGCTGCCTTTACCTCTGCAAGGGAGTCGGTTTGTTCCATATTAAGCCCGCTGTCCCCGGAAGTGGCTGCAACCATGGAGACGGTGTTGGCAGATTCTTTGAATTTCCCCACAAGCCGGGCGGCACCAAAAACGGTAAGGGCTGCAGCGCCCAGAATCCCGCCTGTGAGAAGCTGCTTTTTCATTAGGTACTTTCTTTTAAGCTGCCGCTTTCGTTTCCCTATTTTTCGTTTCATACTGTAAATCCTTCCATTTCATTAAAGCTGAAAAAACCTTTTAAGAGATGCTAGAGCGTGTTTGAAAAATCATTCCTGCAATCTGTGACGCACATCTTGCAGAAAGCCTTTTTCAAACACGCTCTAAGATTATACAGCCTGCCGCATGGAAATACAAGGCTGGCCGGGCAATCTTTTTCCTTGACAGATACTATTGAACATTGCTAAAATAATATTAATTGTGCGATGAAATCGATGCATTTGACAGAGATAAAGGAGGAAGAGAAATGCTGAAAGTATGGATCGTAGGATCAGAAGGCCAGATTGGCGAAGCAATTAATGAAATGCTAAACCCTCTGGAAATTGAAGCTCTGAATACAGATAAGAATGAGCTTGACATCACCCAGACCGATGAAGTGCTCCGTTTCGGTGAGATCAACCGTCCGGACGTGATCATCAACTGTGCGGCACTTACCGATGTAGAGCTTTGCGAAAAAGAGCCGGAGCATGCATTCCGCGTAAATGCCCTGGGTGCCCGTAACTTAAGTATTGTGGCAAGAAAAACCGGGGCAAAGATGGTACAGCTGTCTACAGATGACGTTTTTGACGGCTTGGGAAAAAAGCCTTATACAGAATTTGATGATACCAATCCTATCACCGTTTACGGAAAATCAAAGCTCGCAGGAGAAAAATATGTGAAGGAATTCACCCACAAGCACTTTATTATCCGAAGCAACTGGGTATACGGAACCGGAAATAATTTTGTAAACCGCGTGCTTGCCTCAGCAGATGAAGGGCAGGCCTTATCCGTTGCAGAAGATCAGTATGGTTCTCCTACAAGTGCCAGGGATCTGGCAAGGATCATTCTTTACCTGATCCGCACTAATGAGTACGGAACTTATCATGCTACCTGCAAGGGCGTTTGCAGCCGTTACGAATTTGCAAAGGAAGTACTTCGGCTTTCCGGAAAAAAAGAACAGCTGAATCCGGTTCCCACGCCGCAGTCAGATCTGTCCTCTGCAAGACCTGCATATGCAGTTCTTGATAATTTCATTCTTCGCATTATTGATGTATACGACATGCCGGATTGGAAAGAATCTCTGGCAGAATTTATGAAAGAGAGGATGGAAGGCTAAGATGGGAGCAAAGAAAGAAAATGCAAAAGAGAAAAAGAAAATCAGTCTGACCAGTAAGATTTTTATTGCACTGATCGTTGGTGCTGTCACCGGAATGGTTCTTCATTATCTGGTTCCGGATGGTAATATTAAAAATGATGTGATCGTGGAAGGCGTTCTTTATGTATTGGGTCAGGGATTTATCCGCCTCATGAAAATGCTGGTTGTTCCATTGGTATTTTGTTCTCTGGTTTGCGGAAGCATGGCAATCGGAGATACCAAGAAGCTGGGAAATGTAGGCGGCAAGACTCTTGCATTTTATCTGGTTACTACTGCGGTGGCCGTTGCAGTTGCCCTTGGAATCGGAACCCTTTTAAGACCTGGTATCGGTCTTGACATGAGTAAGATTCAGGTGAATGCTTCTGACATTGAAACTATGGAGTCTGCTTCACTGGCACAGACCATTTTGAATATTATTCCGGACAATCCTTTTAAAGCTCTGGCAAATGGCGAGATGCTTCAGGTAATCGTATTTGCCCTGGTCGTTGGTGTGATCCTTGCCAAGCTTGGAGAGCGCGCAGAGGTAGTTGCCAACTTTATCAGCCAGTTTAATGACATTATGATGGAAATGACCATGATGGTTATGAGTCTGGCTCCTATTGGTGTATTCAGTCTGATCGCAAGAACCTTTGCAACCATTGGTTTCAGCGCATTTGTGCCTCTGGCAAAATATATGATTGCAGTTCTGATCGCTTTGGCAATCCAGTGTTTTGGTGTATACCAGATTTTGCTGAAGCTGTTCACAGGCCTGAATCCGGTGAAGTTTATCAGAAAGTTTTTCCCGGTTATGGCCTTTGCCTTTTCCACTGCAACCTCCAATGCGACTATTCCGCTTTCTATTGATACGCTGTACAAGAAGATGGGTGTTTCCAAGAAGATTTCTTCATTCACCATTCCTCTTGGAGCTACCATCAACATGGACGGTACCTCTATCATGCAGGGTGTTGCCGTAGTATTTGCGGCACAGGCTTTTGGTATCCACTTAAGTCCGATGGATTATGTGACAGTTATCGGAACTGCAACCCTTGCTTCCGTAGGAACTGCCGGTGTACCAAGTGTTGGTCTTGTTACCCTGACCATGGTATTTAACTCTGTAGGTCTTCCGGTTGAGGCCATTGGTCTGATCATGGGTATTGACCGTATCCTGGATATGACCAGAACAGCAGTTAACATTACCGGTGATGCAGTCTGCACAACCATCGTTGCACACCAGAACAATGCACTGGATAGAAAAGTGTTCAACGAATCAAACTAAATATCCGGTTCAGAAAAAGATCCGACCCTTTCGGGTGAGATAAAAAACGAAAAACGGCTGTACATATCGTAAGAACGATATGTGCGGCCGTTTTTTAACGAAATCAGGTAAGTCCCCTGCTTATTCCTGTTCCAGAACACCCATGACAGAGGGTAGTTCCAGCTGCTGATAGGTGTGAAGGATCTTTTCCAGCTCAAAGATAGCAGGGGTAAGAAACTTATTCTTGTGATAGACCAGCTTGAATTTCCGGTTCCATTCCCCTGCTTCGTTGCAGAAGACCCGGACTGAACGGTGACGGATCTCATGATGCATAAGACGGATGGACATAACAGAGAGCATCTGGTTATACAGCACTGCGTTCATCAGAGCCTGGGGACTGTTGGCTTCCCAGGCAGTCCGGATCTTAAGGCCATGGCGAAGGGTATAATCCTCAAAAAGCTGCCTGGTACCGCTGCCATATTCACGGACCGCAAATTTCTGGTCATTCAGTTCCTGGACATGGATGCGGCCTCTGCGGTAAAAGGGATGTTTTTTTCCGGCGGCAAGGACCAGGCAGTCGTCGATGATGGGAAGAACGATAAGATCCGGAGAGTGGATCTCACCTTCTACCACAGCAGCGTCCAGCTCAGAACGCAGAAGCTTCTGTTCGATATTTTGCGTGTTGGTGACAAAGGAGTAAACGTCAAGGCCCGGGATTTTTTTCTGCAGATCCAGGATAATGGATGGGGTCAGGCAGGTTCCCACAGTGAGGGTGGAGCCAAGCTTCAGGGTGGAAGACTGTCCCTGGTTCTGCATCAGCTCTTCCAGCTGCTGAAACTGGCGGATCATTTCACGGGCATGGGGAAGAAGAAGCTTTCCCCGTTCTGTGAGATAAAGCTTTTTCCCAAGACGTTCAAAGAGAAGGCCGTTATAATGAGCTTCCAGCTCACGGACGGCCTGACTGACTGTTGGCTGGGAAAGATAAAGATGTTTGGCAGCAGCACTCATGGAGCCCTGTTCCGCAACGGCCGCAAAAACAGTGAGATGGCGGATGGTCATATGGAATCTCCTTTTATTGTAAATTGGTATATAGGTAAAACCTATCATTTTTATAAAATAATATCATTTCTCAAATACATCTTCAAGTGGTATAGTAGGAAGTACGTGAAAACGATTTCAACATTGCAAAATACAGGGCAACGATACCGTGGGAAAGTATCGGAATGCCGGTGAGACCAGGAGGAGGAAATATGTCAGCATTAACTGTAAGCAAAGAGGAAGAGAAAAGACTGAAGGGGCAGGGTTTTTTAAATAACCGGGGAACCGATGAATTTTCTGCACGGGTGATCACTGTAAACGGAAAGGTGACAGCGGCACAGCACAGATGTATGGCGGAAGCAGCAGAGAAATTCGGCAACGGAAATCTTACCTACACGACCAGGCTTTCCGTGGAGATCCAGGGAATCCCCTACGAAAAGATCGAAGAGTTTCAGGAATTTATTGCGAAGGAAGGTCTGGAGACAGGAGGAACCGGAGCGAAGGTACGTCCGGTAGTATCCTGCAAGGGAACCACCTGCCAGTACGGACTTCTGGATTCCTATGGGATCTCCGAGAAGATTTTTGAGAGATTCTATAAGGGTTATCGCCAGGTTGCACTGCCTCATAAATTTAAGATCGCAGTAGGCGGCTGCCCAAACAACTGTGTGAAGCCAAATCTGAACGATGTGGGAATCATCGGACAGAGAATTCCACACTTTGACAGCGAGGCCTGCAAGGGCTGTAAAAAATGTGCCATCGAAGCTGCATGTCCGAATAAAGTTGCGAAGGTCGTTGACGGGAAGCTGCACATCGATGAGGAGCTTTGCAGACACTGCGGAAGATGTGTGGGAAAATGCCCGTTCCACTCCATCCCGGACGGTACCTACGGATTCAAGATCTATATCGGTGGACGCTGGGGAAAGAAAATTTCTCATGGAAAGGCCCTGAACCGGATCTTTACGTCGGAGGAAGAGGCACTTGATGTTATTGAGAAGGCAATCCTGCTTTTTAAGGACCGGGGATTAAAGGGAGAACGTTTTGCCGAGACTATAGAACGAATTGGATTCGAAAATGCAGAAAAACAATTATTGGAAAAAAATCTTCTGGAAAGAAAAATGGAAATTTTGTCCAAATAGAGATATAAAAAACTTCCTATTATATAAGCTGTCTGAAACTGAAAAAATGCGAGCAATAATATAAAAAATTTTTATCCCATTTATATAAATTTTTATTATATCACAATATTAACAAAAAACTAAGTGAAAATTCTATTTGAAATATGCAAAATAATGTGATAAAGTATTAACAATACATGAACGGAGGTAAAAAGAGTGGAAAACTACATGTATTTGGTGCCGGTGGCAGCAGTACTGGCACTTCTGTTCGCAGCATACCTTGCAGCGAAGGTCAGCAAGCAGGATGCAGGAACAGACAGAATGAAGGAGATCGCAGGTGCGATCGCAGAAGGTGCCCGCGCCTTCTTAACAGCAGAGTACAAGATCCTGGTTATTTTTGTAGCCGTACTTTTTGTACTGATCGGAATCGGAGTTGGAAGCTGGGTAACAGCAATCTGCTTCGTAGTAGGTGCTCTGTTTTCAACAATCGCAGGATACTGCGGTATGACCGTTGCAACAAAGGCTAATGTAAGAACAGCAAATGCAGCAAAAGAGGGAGGAATGAACAAGGCTCTTTCCATTGCATTCTCCGGCGGTGCTGTTATGGGTATGTGTGTTGCAGGTCTTGGTGCATTGGGTGTCAGCGTTGTGTATATCATCACAAAGAACGTTGACGTACTTTCTGGATTCAGCCTTGGTGCTTCTTCCATCGCACTGTTTGCACGTGTTGGTGGTGGAATCTATACAAAGGCAGCTGACGTAGGAGCTGACCTTGTAGGTAAGGTTGAGGCAGGAATCCCGGAGGATGACCCTCGTAACCCGGCTGTTATCGCGGATAACGTAGGTGATAACGTAGGTGATGTTGCCGGTATGGGTGCAGACCTTTTTGAGTCCTATGTAGGATCTCTGGTATCTGCCCTTACACTTGGTGCGGTAGCCGGAGCAGTTTCCGGTGTTCTCTATCCGCTGGCTATTGCAGGCTGTGGACTGATCGCATCCATCATTGCAACATTCTTTGTAAAAGGTGATGATAATTCCAATCCGCAGAAAGCCCTCACAAGAGGAAGCTATGTATCTGCAGCACTTGTTATCATCGTGTCCTTGATCCTCAGCAAGATTCTCTTCGGAGACATGAAGGCAGCCATTGCTGTGATCGCAGGTCTTGTTGTCGGTGTCATCATCGGAAACATTACAGAGTATTACACATCTGCAGATTATAAACCGGTTCAGGGAATCGGCGAGCAGTCTGAGACAGGTGCAGCTACAACTATCATCAGTGGTATCGCAGTAGGTATGAAATCTACAGCATTCCCGATCCTGCTGATCTGTGTTGGTATTTTTGTAGCATACGGTGTGGATGGATTATACGGAATCGCTCTTGCAGCAGTTGGTATGCTTTCCACAACAGGAATCACAGTTGCCGTTGACGCGTATGGACCCATCGCTGACAATGCCGGTGGTATTGCAGAAATGTCAGGTCTGGATGAGTCTGTTCGTGAGATCACAGATAAGCTTGACTCTGTAGGTAACACAACAGCAGCTATGGGTAAAGGTTTCGCAATCGGTTCCGCAGCTCTTACAGCACTTGCACTGTTCGTATCTTACGCAAATGCAGTAGGCATGGATGCAATCAATATCCTTGCTCCTCGTGTTACAATCGGTATCTTCATCGGTGGTATGCTTACATTCCTCTTCTCAGCTTTCACTATGGAATCTGTTTCCAAGGCTGCTTACAAGATGATCGAGGAAGTAAGACGTCAGTTCCGTGAGAAACCAGGTATCATGAAAGGTACCGAGAAACCGGATTACAAATCATGCGTTGCGATCTCCACAACAGCAGCTCTTCACGAGATGATGCTTCCTGGAATCATGGCGGTCGTTGTTCCGGTTATCGTAGGTGTTGTTCTTGGTGTTGAGGCTCTTGGTGGACTTCTTTCCGGTGCTCTTGTAACAGGTGTACTGATGGCAATCTTCATGTCCAACGCAGGTGGTGCATGGGATAATGCTAAGAAATACATCGAGACAGGACATCATGGCGGAAAAGGCAGCGAGGCGCACAAAGCAGCCGTTGTCGGCGATACAGTCGGCGACCCGTTCAAAGATACATCAGGTCCTTCCATTAACATCCTGATCAAGCTTATGACTATTGTATCACTGGTATTTGCTCCTCTGTTCTTATCCATCGGAGGACTTCTGTAAATATCATTTCAGAAAAAAAGTAAACCCATATTATATAAAAAAAGCTCTTTGCAGAGAAATCTGCAGGGAGCTTTTTTTGTGCGACAGGCGGCGGAATTGTACGGATATGAGAGTGGGCTCTGGTTATGAGTCAGTTTCTGGATTTTCTGTTCGTGCAGCCTGTTCGATCAGTGTCCGGTTTACATCATCCTCATAGGTCCGCATCTGCACCTGCATAGGTGTGGGATCATCGCTTAGCTTCAGATGCCCGAAATGATTAAAGAAGATCAGTACGCCGAGGCCGATCCCGATGGAGTAGGAAATCTCCAGGATGGTAAAGCCGGAGGAACTTTTTCCCGTAACAAGAGTGTAAAACTGGCTAAAAAGGCTGCCCATATCTACGTCATTATTAAAGGTCATAATGGAAAAAGCGGCGCCGAAAAAGGAAACCAGGCATACAAAAAGGATTTTCACATACCGGAAAATTTTCCCTGTGGCAGAGCTGATGCGGTAGGTGATGATAAAATCCGTTTCCCCGATGGGAGAAATATCAATGGAGGGTTCCAGCTTCTGGATCTTTTTCAGAAGATCCGAGACAGACATCACATAGCGTCCGGGCTTTTTCACATCCAGAACGATCACAGGCATGACCCGCAGACGATTGAGGATTTTGGGGTCACTCATGGAAAGTGCAGCGATATCCTGAAGATATACATGTGGGTTGGTGACTTCAATGTTCTGATCCAGCTGCAGATAAAGAGTATCACTCATGAGAAAAAACTCCTTTCCCGGAATATTATTTTTTCATTTTTGGACGGAAGAAGAGACTGGCCAGATAAGAGAAGATCAGGGCGGAGGAAACTCCGGCAGCACAGGCAGTGAAGCCTCCTGTAAAAAGCCCAAGGATGCCGTCTTCTTCAATGGCTTTTTTCATACCCTCCCATAATACATGTCCGAAACCGATCAGCGGGACGGAGGCCCCGGCACCTGCAAAATCCACCAGCGGCTTGTAGATACCAACGGCACTTAATACGGCACCGCTGCACACCAGAAGTACCATCACGCGGCCAGGCATCAGCTTTGTTTTGTCCAGAAGGATCTGGATCAGGGCACAGACAAGGCCACCGAACCAGAATGCGTTAAAGTAATCCATGCTCATACCTCCATATGCTCGATGACAACTCCGTGGGCAATACCCGGAATACTGTCACCTTCATTAAAGCTTACTTTGGAAAGAAGCGCTCCTGTTGGTACAAAAAGGATCCGCTTCCATTCTCCGGATACAATCTTCGGAAGGATATAGGAGGCAAGGACTACAGCAGAACAGCCGCAGCCGCTTCCTCCTGCGTGGGTGTCCTGAGAAGGATTGTCATAGATCAGGATACCGCAGTCTTTATGAATGGGAGAAAGCCGGATATTTTGTTCCTCCAGAAGATCCAGGAGAATTTTCTGCCCGATGATCCCCAGATCCCCGGTAAAGACGGCATCATAATCCGAAGGCGTCCGCCCGAAATCCGAAAAGCTTCGTGCAATGGTATCGCAGGCTGCAGGAGCCATACAGCCTCCCATGTTCATGGAATCCCTGAGACCGTAATCCATCACACGGCCGGCAGTAAGGCCAGTGATAGCAGCACAGCCTTTGCCGGAGCGCAGAGGAGCTTTTTCTCCGGGAGGAGATGTACTTAGGATACAGGCACCGCTTCCGGTTACTGTCCAGGTGGCAGAAAACGGCCGCTGGTTTCCGTATCCCAGAGGAAAACGAAATTCTTTTTCTGCACTTGCGAAATGGCTGGAGGTGGCACATAAGACCCGTGTGCCGAATCCGGCGGTCAGAGCAAGGGAACCGAGAGAAAGTGCTTCCCCTATGGTGGAGCAGGCGCCGTAAAGACCGTAAAAGGGAATTCCAAGTCCAGCGGAGCCGAAACAGGTGGCTGATGTCTGAGCGAGAAGATCTCCGGCGAACATCAGATGGATATCTTCGGAGCTCAGTCCGGCTTTGCTTATGGCCTGAGTGGCAGTTTCTTTCTGCAGTGTGCTTTCCGCAGATTCCCAGGTGTCACAGCCAAACATGGGATCTTCACAGATCAGGTCAAAAAGATCTCCAAGAGGACCGTCCGCCTCTTTCTGACTGACGATGGATGCGGCGCTTTCGATATACAAAGGCTGTGAAAATGCAATGCTGGCTGCGCCAAGTCTGAGATTTTTGCTCATGATATCACCTCCAGGATCTTTAGGATATAATAGATCACACCCAGTCCCCAGGCGCTTAAGATGCCGTAGAGGATCACAGGACCTGCAATAGTAAAGATCTTGCACCCTATGCCGAAAACCTGTCCTTCTGCCCGGAACTCAATGGCGGATGCAGCCACTGAGTTGGCGAATCCGGTAATGGGAACAAGACTTCCTGCACCGCCGAATTTGCCGATTTTGGGATAAATACCAAAGCCCGTGAGAAGGACGCTTAAGAGAATGAGAAGGACAGAACACCAGGTTCTGGAATCGGAAGCATCTGCACCGAGAGCCTGTGCTGCGTTTAAGATAACCTGTCCAAGAAGACAGATCAGTCCGCCTGTG
>ERZ857955.2755-NODE-2755-length-10874-cov-2.783714_pt1 | contig 10874 bp, 7 predicted proteins | sample MGYA00519956_ERZ857955 | MGnify/ENA primary metagenome ERZ857955 (study PRJEB31778, sample SAMEA3449378) | human gut metagenome | biome: human gut; feature: human-associated habitat; material: faeces | place: United Kingdom | collected 2010/2012 ...
CATGGCGTGGAGCGGCTGGCTGTGTGCCTAAGGCAAAGTTGAGTGTGTCGCGCGTTGCATACGCCGCGTAGCCATAACCTATGGCATCGCTGGTAGGCTGGACCGTATGCCGGGAATGATCAAGAAGGAAGACATAGAAAAGGTCCGCGCCACCGCCGACCTGTACGACATTGTGTCCGCAACGGTTACGCTCAAACCTTCAGGAACTGGCACATACGTGGGGCTGTGCCCGTTTCATGACGAGAAAACGCCAAGCTTTTCCGTGCGTCCGGCGCTCGGTGTGTGGCATTGCTTCGGCTGCGGTCTCGGCGGCGACGTGTTCGGCTACGTCGAACATCAGGAGAACATCGACTTTCGTGACGCGGTGGAGCTGCTCGCCGACAAATACCATATCGAACTGCATTACGACAAAGCCGACAACGTGCCCGCGCACACCGGTTCGAAACGCGCACGCCTGCTCGAAGCCAACGAGGCGGCGCAGGAATACTTCGTCTCCCAGCTGATGACCAAGGAGGCGCTCGCCGCGCGCAAGCTGTTGGACGGTCGCAACTTCAGCCAGGCCGACTGCCAGCGGTTCGGCTGCGGATATGCCCCCCAAGGATGGGATAACCTGGTGCGGCACCTTGCCGGCAAAGGCTTCACCCAGCAGGAGATGCTCGACGCGGGACTCGCACGTCAGGGCCAGCGTGGCGTATACGACTATTTCCGTGGCCGCGTGACATGGCCGATTCGCGATTCGACCGGCCGTACGCTCGGCTTCGGCGCGCGCAAGCTGTACGAGGATGACACGATCAATGCGAAATACATCAACACGCCCGACACGCAGCTGTACCGCAAAACACAGGTGCTGTACGGCATCGACCTTGCCAAATCGGCGATTGTGAAGAAACGCCAGGCGGTGATCGTCGAAGGCTATACCGATGTGATGGCCATGCATCTGGCCGGCATCGACACGGCGGTCGCCACGTGCGGCACCGCATTCGGCGCCGAGCATGCGAAGATCATCCGCCGATTGATCGCGGACGATTCGTTGGGCGCCGTGCAGCTGGTTGGCCCCCTGAAGGTGGAGGGGCAGGCGTTGAGCTCGCGTGTCGTGTTCACATTCGACGGCGATGCGGCTGGGCAGAAGGCCGCGATCCACGCGTTCGGTTTGGACGCCGCGTTCTCGACGCAGGCGTTCGTCGCGGTCGCCGAAGACAACCTCGACCCGTGCGATCTGCGCATCAAACGCGGCAACGAGGCGGTGCGCGCGCTGATCGCCAATGCACGGCCGCTGTACGATTTCGTGATCGATTCGGCAATCGACCGTTTCGACACCACGTACGCGACAGGTCAGATGGGCGCGGTCAAGGCGGTCGCCCCGCTGATCGCGCAAATCCGAGACCGTTCGCTGCTCGACCTGTACTCACGCAAGGCGGTACGTCGCATCGGCGTCGATCTGGACATCATGCAACGCGAAGTGGCGTACCAGCGTCGCAAACTGAACATGCGTGACGAGGACGCGTACGCGCCGAAACGTCGATTCCAAAACAATGCGGGGCCGTCGGCTGAACCAGCATATGCGGAACGTGGCGCGAATCCGTATGTGAATCCCGCCGCACGCAAGGCGTTGGAGCATCGCGACGCGGCCGAGCAAAGCTACTATCGCATCGACGACGCCGTGTTCATCTGCGAACAGCAGTTCATGGCCACGCTGATCCAGGTGCCGTTGGCCGTCGATCCGACGATGTTCGCCAGCCTGACCTTGTCGAGTTTCATGACGCCGGTGTTCCGCACGCTGTTCCAAGCGGTCGCCGCGGCGGGCGGGCTTCCAGGGGAAGACGTGCCGCAGGGACTGTGGATGCACAATCTGACGAAGGCGGGCGGTCCGATGCTCGAATCGGTCATCAACGAGCTGGCCGTCATGCCGCTGCCATTGCCGCCGAGCGAAGCGGACGCGAACCGCAATACAGGCGAGTCGCAGGAACAATCGGCGCAATTGCGCAAGCCGACGCAGGAGGAGCGGCGGTACGCGTCCGAACTGATCGTCAGACTGCTTGATACCGGCATCATGCGCAAAATCGGCGCGGCCCAGCGCCGCATGGCGCAACTGCCGGACGGTGCAGAGAAAATCGAACTGCTCGGACAGATCACCAAACTGGAAACGCTGCGCAAGGACCTGCAGTCGCGTGTTTTCGGCAACAACGTTGCGTGACACGCCCATATGGTGAATCGAAGGCGAACGGAAGATGGTTTTTAGACAAAATCTTGGCGCACGCGGGGTTAATTTGTGAAGATTTGCGGGCCTTGTTTTCGGTTTCGCCGGTTTGCAAAAGCATGCGGCAGTAAGCAATAGTGGATGAAAATCGTTGGAATGGTCGGAAAAGCAGCACGCCGAGGGTTCGTGCTAGTCGCATTTTTGGGTAAAGTGGTCTAGGTGTTTGCATGAGAATCGCTTGGGTTTTGCAAGGTGTGCAAGGCGGTTGCAAACGGGATTGACGGAGGAATGCATGCGGCGATTGGTCGTCAAGGTCCTGAAGAACGAGACCATTCTCGTAGTCGCTTCCATACTCGCACTCATATCGTGCTTCATCGTGCCGCCAGACAAGGAATACGCCGGCTACATCCACGCCAGCACCATCTCGCAGCTGATCTGTCTGATGCTTGTGGTGTGCGGCTTCCAGCGCATCGGCGTGTTCCGCATCATCGGCTCGCGCCTGCTGCATCACGTCAAAACCGCGCGTGGCCTGGTGCTCACGTTGATCGCATTGCCGTTCTTCTCCGGCATGCTCATCACCAATGATGTGGCGTTGGTCACCTTCGTGCCGTTCGCAATCGCGGTGTTGACGATGGCGCACATGGAAGAGCATGCGGTGCTTGTCGGCACGCTGATGACCATCGGTGCGAACGTGGGCAGCATGCTCACCCCGATCGGCAACGCGCACAACCTGTATCTGAAAGCGTTGACGGGCATGCCGACGTCCGAGATGATCGGCATCATGGCCCCGTATTCCGCTACCGCAGCCGTTCTGCTGATAATCATCACCTGCGTGATTTTCGGCAGCAAACCGGTTTCCGAATTTTCCGCGATCGATGGTTCCGGCATCGAACAGAACGTGCTCGCCCCGCATTCCGACCGGCCGCAGCCTGACGAGATTCGCGTGACCGGCTACGGTGCCGGTTATGGCGGCTGGCGTACGATCGTATACACGGCGTTGTTCGTCGTCTGCTTGCTGGCGGTGAGCGATTTCATTCCGCTGTGGTTGATGTGCGTCGTCGTGTTCGTGGCGTTTCTGCTGTGCGATCGTCGCGTGTTCCGCAACGTCGATTGGGGACTGCCGCTCACCTTCTGCATGTTCTTCATCTTCATCGGCAACATGAAGCGCGTGCCCGAATTCTACGAACTGGCGCGCTCGCTGGTCGGCGGCCATCCGCTGGAGGTGGCGGTCGGCTCCAGCCAGGTCATCAGCAATGTGCCCACCACGATTCTGCTTTCCGGCTTCTGCGACCAATGGCGCGATCTGATCATTGGCACCAATTTGGGCGGCATGGGTACGCTCATCGCCTCGATGGCCTCGCTTATTTCTTACAAGAACGTCGTGCGCCAATACCCGCACAAGAAAGGCCGGTATCTGGCCGTCTACTCCGCCGTCAACGTTCTGTTTTTGGCCGTATTGCTGACCTTGAGCTGGATCATCGAGCCGAGTCTCTGAGCCGCCGTTGTGGGTTGGGCCGGTCTACCGCGCGTATACGGTGGGGGAGCCGGTCAGTCGGCTCATGGCCGACTGCGGGATGTCGTGGATGCGGCCGATGGTGGCATCCAGCGTGGATACGCCGGCTGCGGTGGCTGTGTTGGATTCAGAGGTGATGCTGGATACGCCGACTGCGGACGATGATACGGACGCAACCATCGGCTGACGATAGGCGTTGGAGTTGCGGGCCAGCCGGGCGAGCGCAGGACGCTGCCTGCGGAACAGATTGATAAACATACCGCACACTCCTTCATCGTTGGCCGGCGGTCTTCTGGCCGCCGTGGATTCCATCCTGCCCTCCTGCGCTTGTATTCGCTATGGGGGATAGCCCCTATTATTCCCTGAATCTGCACGATTCCCCCTCATCCTTGAGGGTGATTCTAACGGCAAAGGCATCGGCCTAATGGCCGATGCCAATCAGCGCGAAACCACCAGCGTGACGCTGTACGGCTTGATCTTCATCGCCAGCAATGAAGACGGCGACGGCAATGTGTAAGCCCGACGTTCCGGCACAATCGCCCCCGAAGCCTCGCCGCGGTATCCGATAGTGGTCTTCGCCGTCGGATTGGCGCTTAACGTCGTCACCTCCAAACGCACCGGTCGCGATGGCGAGGCGCCCAGCCCGGCCAGTCCGCGCGCGATTTCCAACGTCACATCCACCGGGGAATCGGAGATATTGACGATTTTGATGTAACGGCAGGCGTCATCCCTGTCATGCCCGGTGGCGCTGACATACAGATGTTTGGCGGGGCGTGACGCGGTCTGCTCGATGGACACGGCATACGTCGTGTCGCCCAGATGCGTGGAAAACAGCCGCTCCACCTCATAATTCACCGTGGGGTTCACATGCGCCGGATTGAATTCGATAAGATTCTGCGCCCACCCCTTAGCCGGAATATGCGCGAGCAGCGGCGCATAGGAGGTCATGCGCACCACGTCGGAATTGCGCTCGCAGCCGGTCAGGAACGCGGCCTCGCCGAGTGCCGACTTCCACGTGTTCGCGCCTTGTTCGGTCTGTGGTTGGCCGGCAAAATAGCCGTTGGCTGAATATTCGCCGAAATAGACGCCGGCGCCACAACGCGGGTAAGCGTCGAATCGTGACGCCTGGGATGCAAACCATTCGGGGGAGTGGTAGGAATGCTCGTCGACGATAATCGCGTCACCGGTGGCGGAATCATGTGCCCCGGAATCGGTTGCGGCCAACGCTCGCGCATGGTCCCAGCTGCGCTTCATCGCCGGCTGGAAGGGGAACAGTCCGGCGCTCATCACACACAGCATATCCGGGTATCGTTCATGAATGGCCTCGCTGATCATGTCAAACTTGGCCACGTAGTCAGCCCCGAAGTTTTCGTTGCCCACGCCGATCATGTCCAAGCCGAACGGCTCAGGATGGCCCATATCACGCCGGACCGCGGCCCACGAGCTGGACTCCGGATCGCCATTCGCGAATTCGATGAGGTCCAGGTAGTCCTGAATCACATTGTTGCGGAAGGTGGCCGAATTGATATCCATGTGGCGCGGATCTCGGCCGGGCGACTGGCATGCGATGCCGGCGAACAGAGTAGGCAGCGGCTTGGCCTTGAGGTCCTCGCACAGGCAGAAATATTCGTAGAAACCGATCTGATAGCTCTGCGAATAGCTGGAACCATCCGGCATCTTGAACGACCACATCGAATACTGTTGGCGTCGCGCGGCCAGAGAGCCGACGGTATCCTTCCAGCGATACTCATTGCCGGGCGTCACACCTTCGACGATGCAGCCGCCGGGGAATCGCAGAAACGCTGGATGCAACGCCTGAATGGTCTCCACCAAATCGCGGCGCAGCTTGCCGTAACGCCATTTCGGGTCGCCCGCGCCCCAATAGTCCGCATCCATGAACTGCACCAGATCCAGATCGAACGTGGTGCGTTCGCCGGCGTCAATGGTGATACGCAGCTTGCCGTAATCGGTGTTCAGTCCGGTTACGTCGGCGTTGAACCGGTACCAGCCGTCACGGCCGATGACGATGGCACCATCCGACGAATCCGGACTGATCGAAACGCCGGAATCCTGCGCATCGGCCCCATCGTCCTGCCTCAGACCGGTCTCTTCCGTATCGTCAAGCGGATCGGAGTCCACGATATACGACAATCGAGTGATACTGGTGAGCGGCAGGCCGTACCTATCGACCACGCCGACGGACAGCTCGGCCCGCCCATGAACCGGACGTACCGCGAGACTGACGGAATAGGTGTGGTCGGCGACGATGGAGAACGCGGGCTCGCCCCCGTTGTCGCCGCCTCCGTTATAGCCGAGGTTTTCCAGATATGCAGGGCCGGTTTCGGAAGGAACATCGGACGTGATGCGAGCGTATCGGCTATGTGCGTGAATTGGCGGGGCGGGGCAGTCGGTGGTCACCCGCTGGCCGTGAATCCCGCGTATCTCACTGCCAAGGCTGGCGGCGGAACAGTTGATGAAATCCCAGAAACGCAGGGAATCAGCCTGCGTACGCCACCGTTCGGCACCGGCCATACGCCACGTGTGATGGTCGAGATAAACGCCGTCAAAACTGTAGTTGTTCACCATGTTGGCGTTCAGCCCGCCATCCGCACCATGGTTGATGTCCTCGAAGAACACGCCGTACAGTCGCCCGCTTGTGTGATGGGTGGGGCTTCCCACGCTAATCCGCACCATGGTTTCGATTGTAGAGGGAATGGAGCGGAAAGGTAAACGGAAGAGTTCGCTCACCGTTCATGTTGCGGTCAATCCAAGTCGACTGTTCGCCGGTATACAGCCGGTAACCTCGAAACAGGAATGGAAAATACGGACGACTAGGAGCGCGGCTGTGCAATCCTCGGTGGGAATACGTGAGCGCATCGACCACGTGTATCCGTCGCTGCGTCCGGCGGAGCGCGCCGTAGCCCAGTATATTCGGAATCATATCGAGGAGGCGGCCGACCTGACCGTCGGTCAGATGGCCGACATCGCCCACGTCAGCCAGCCGACGGTGATTCGGTTCGCCCGCAAGCTCGGCTTCGGCGGTTACCGTGAACTGCGGTACGTGTTGCGCAACCCGGCCGCCGAACACAAAGTGACCTTCAATCCGCTGGCCGGATTCGATCTGAATCCGTGGGATGGCGAAGATGAGATTCCCGGTAAAGCGGCCGATGGCGCGAAGGCGCTGATCGATGAGCTGCACAGTGCGTTGGACCCCAAGGCCTATCGCAAGGCGGTCGCCCTACTCGCCGAATCGGAGTTCATCGACATTTTCGGCGTGGAGAATTCGTTGACACCGGCGATGGATCTGTTCACCAAGCTCGGCTACCTGGGACTGACATGCCGTCTCAATACCGACGCTTACCTGCAGCAGATCGGTGCCGGGCACCTGCCCCACGGCGCTGTGGCCGTCGCCTTCTCCCATTCGGGCAGTTCGGCGGATACGGTCAAAGCGTTGCGATTGGCGAAGTCGCATGGCGCGAAAACCATCGCCATAACCAATGCCATCGGCGCGCCGCTGGCCAGCTGGGCCGACGTGACGTTGCTGACGGGTCGTGATTCGCACACGATCTATGGCAATGCGATTTTCTCGCGCGTGGCCGATACCGCGCTCGTGGACATGCTGTACATGGGCGTGATTCTGTCCGACTATGGCCGGTTCTCCACCGCGCTCGACGAATCCGGTCGCATGATTCGCGACCGCGTATTCGAGAACTGAGCTGCTGCTTTATCGCGCCTTGGGCCGTATTGCTCTGGTCGTTGCTGCTTGGGTTGTTGACGATTTGGTCGTTGTCGCCCTGGTCGCTACCGTCCTGAGGCATGTGCCAGCGAATACGTAGTGGACTTGGCGTGCGTATGACGTTCGATCTTGCCGCTCAACTCCAGCTGGTCCAAGAGCTGCGTCATCTGATCCTTGTTCAGGCCAAGCGCTTTCTGCATGGTTTTACGGCTGAGCTTCACACCGCGGAACGCGAGGAAATTGAGCGTGAACTGTTCCAACGTTTGAGGCGACGGTTCCAGCGTTGCCGTATCAAGCGGGCGGGTACTGGCCTGATCGTCACCGTCCGGGCGTTCGCCGAATCCACTGCCGAGAATCAGCGTCTGCAGTGGCGCGCAGCCGATGATGCGTGCGCCGGCCAAAGCATCTGCGGCGTTATCCGTCATGCGCTGAATCGTGGGAAATGAGTACATTTTGGCATGCTGTGCTTCGTCAGTGGTGCTGGGCGCGGCGGAAGCATCGGCATCGGTCCGATGCGAGGACGCGGCCTCGGCCGATACAGGGATAGGCAGTACCATTGCCACCGAAGTGGGGCCCACGCGCAGTTGCGGACTGACCGCGCTCTGCGCGTAGGCGTCCATAATGCGTTGAATGCCGGTACCGCAGTTCTCGCAGAGGCCCAAATCGGCGAACAATTCAGCCAAACGCGGGGTGCGTGGCTGGCATACGCCGTTGAGTAGATCGTTGATTTCCAAACCATCGGTCAGGCCGCCGAGCGACACGATTTCCAAGCGGGAATCGAAGATATTGATCAGTGTGGGGCCGGAGTACGTGTAATCGCGATGTTCCAGTGCGTTGACCAATGCTTCGCGCAGGGCTATGGCCGGGTATTGGCCGGATTCGTTGATGCCGTTCAGCAGGGCGCTGGCTTGGTCGAGCTGGCGCAGCACCGAGCCGGTGAATGTGTGACGTTCGCGAATGGCGTTTTTGCCATTGCCCTCGAAAATGGTGGCCTTGATAACGAACGGGCATTGGTTGGACAGCAGGGTGGCAAGCGACGATTCGGTGGTGCTGGTGAAGGTGTTGTTGGTGCCGGTGTTGGTGATGCTGCCGGCGGGGGCATTACCGGCATCGGCAGAGACGGATGCAGCCATGTTGGTCACAACGGGGCTTTCCCAATCCTTGCCTTCACTGGCAAAACGACCTTGTGCGTATGTGAAAGTGAGCTCACCGCTATCGCCTGCGACGGTCTGGCCCGATGCGGCGTGATCTACGTTGCTCTCCGTTGTCCCCATATCGCCGATGGTACCGGTGCAAGCCGACGTTACGCCGAGGTGTTTTACACCCCTACGGCTAGACTTACACGAGTTTGGCCCCGTAGCTCAGCTGGATAGAGCATGTGACTTCTAATCTCAAGGTCGACGGTTCGAGCCCGTCCGGGGTCACGATGTAATAAGCCCTTGGTCCCTCATCGTTTGTGAGGGGCAGGGGCTTTTGAATATTATGCCGGTCTGGGTCCGTCTGGAGCCTGAACTGTCGGCCTTGAGATTAGAAGTCACATGCTCATCACCACCATCCGGGAACACCCTTAAGGGGTGCGTCTCCTGCATAACGGTTATACTCTGACTTGAGATGTGCTGAATAATAACCAGCTATCGCGCGTCCGCCAATGGCGACGAACGAGGGAAGAAGGCCCGTGCCACGAGCAATCATCGAGGTAAGAAACCTACGCAAGGAATACCCCGTCGAGGATGAGACGGTGGTGGCGCTTGACCGTGTCAATCTCAGTATCCCGCAAGGCCAGATCTGCTGCATTTTCGGCGAATCCGGCTCCGGCAAATCCACGCTGCTCAACCAGTTGGCCGGCATGGAAAAACCGACGCGCGGCGGCGTGAGAATCGGCGGCGTACCCGTCAGCAAACTCGACGAGCGTGAGCTGGCGGCCTTCCGCCAGAAGCATCTTGGCTTCGTATTCCAGTCGTACAATCTGCTGCCCAATCTGACCGCGCTCGAAAACGTGGCAATGCCGCTGATGTTCCGCGGCGTGCCCAAGGAACAGCGCGAACGTGCGGCGCGTGGCGTGCTCACAAGGGTCGGGCTCGGCCATCGTCTCAGCCATTACCCGCGCCAGATGTCGGGAGGCCAACAGCAGCGCGTCGGCATCGCCCGCGCCCTGGCGTTTGTGACCAAGCCCGAGGTGGTGTTCGCCGATGAGCCGACCGGCAACCTTGACTCTAAAACCAAAACCGAGGTCATGACGATGATCTGTGCATTCGCCCATGACTTCAACCAGACCATCGTGCTGGTCACACACGATCCGCAGATGGCTTCATACGCCGACCGCATCGTCACCTTGCTCGATGGCCGCATCACCAGCGATCGGCTCAACACCGACCTTTCCCGCCCAACTGTTCCGTCCACGCCGTCCGCCCAAAGAACCCAAGGAGTTGACCGATGAAGCACCTCTCCCACCGCACCATCGCCATCATCGTCGCGTTGCTCTCCACGCTGTCACTGGCACTTGCCGTCATCTCCCTTCCGCACCAGGCGTACGCAGTCGACGGCACAGACGGCACAAGCGGCACGAACAGTACGTCTCAGGGAAGCGACGGCGATTCCGCGCCGATCGCCGGCCCGGTGCCGAACATCATCGTCACCAACTTCACCTATGGCGGCGATTCCGTGGCCGCCGGCGCCGATTTCAACCTCGACTTCACCTTCCAGAACATGGGTCAGGTGGCGGTGACGAACATGGTCATCACCGTGGACGGCGGCGAGAGCTTCGCCATCGCGGGAGGCACGAACACGTTCTACGTCGACGCGCTGTGGGGCGGTTACGCCATGACGCAAAGCGTGCCGATGCAGGCGCTCGCCTCCGCGAAAAGCGGTGCCCAGCCCGTGACCGTGAACTTCCGATACGAGTATGTGGACGCCGGCGCCCGCTCCTCAAGCCAGTCCGATGTCAAGATTTCCGTGCCGATCAGTCAGCCTGACCGGTTCGAAATCAGTGATCCCGTAGTGCCCGACCAGGTGATCGCCGGTCAGGAAAACACGGTCACGATGGAATATGTGAACAAGGGCAAAGGCGATATCGCCAACGTCGAGGCCACGATGGAGGGCGAAGGTTTCGATGCCACGATGAAAACCCAGTACGTGGGCAATGTGGCTTCCGGTGCCACCGGCACGATTGGTTACGCCTTTACGCCGCACGCGTCAGGCGAGCTGAAGACCACGCTCAAAGTCACGTACGAGGATTCCGACGGGCAGACCAAAACCAAGGAATTCCCGCTCGCCATACCCGTAACCGATATGCAGCCGGTGGATGATTCCGACATGGCCGATCCGAACATGGACCAGAGCGCCAATCAGGGATTGCCGGTGCTGGTGTATGTGGTCATCGTCGTGATCGCCGTGGTCATTATCGTGGTGATTGTGCTGCTCGTGCGTCG
>ERZ857955.2766-NODE-2766-length-10827-cov-2.451170_pt1 | contig 10827 bp, 6 predicted proteins | sample MGYA00519956_ERZ857955 | MGnify/ENA primary metagenome ERZ857955 (study PRJEB31778, sample SAMEA3449378) | human gut metagenome | biome: human gut; feature: human-associated habitat; material: faeces | place: United Kingdom | collected 2010/2012 ...
CTGCCGCTGGGCGTGCGGCCAGTCAGGGGAACGGTCGGAACGTCCGGACTCGCGCTTCCGCAGTTCCTCGTCGTCGCAGAGCACCTGGACGGACAGCAGGGGGATGGCTTCCAGCCTCCCAAGCAGATCCTCGATCCATCCGGGATCCTCGCCGATGACATGGTCGACGATGGTCCATGCTCCGGCTTTCGCCGCCGCCGCGACTCCCGCGTGAAACGTTTCGATGAAGGGCAGGCCGGTCCGTTCGAGGCCGGCGAGGACCGATTCATGGCCGCCTGTGGCCGAACGCAGCAGCTGGTCGATGGACAGCATGAGGCTGCATATGCCGTGCATGGCGTACAGCCTATCCCGCAGGGCTTTGGCCAGCGTCGTTTTCCCGGCGCTTGACGGCCCGTTGAGCAGGATAACCTGTCCGATGTTTTCGCATGTTGCTTTGGCCTCGCCCGGGCGGGCGGCTCGGTGTTCGGGACGGCAGGCGGTGAAGTCCGAGGGCGCGGGTCGTCCGGCGTAATTCGCCTCGCCGGTGTTGCCCCAGTACAGATGGACATAGCTGGCGCGCACATTCCCGGCGGCGATGCCGGAATCGGCGTGCCCGGATGCTGTGCGTACGGCGTACAGCGGCGCGTAGCCGCGGTGCAGCTCAATGTCCGACCAGTGGAATTCGTGGCCGCGGAAGACGTCGCCCCCGAGCCCGAACGGAGCGTCTCCAAGCATGGTTACCTCTCGGTAGCCCAATGATTGGATACGTCCGCCCATGCGGGCCGTGGCGTCGATGACTCCGCACATGGGCCAGCTTTTCGCCCTCCCGCCCGTGCCGTCCGCTTCTTCGGATGCCTCGAGCCGGGTGCACAGGTACATGTATCCGCCGCATTCGGCATAGATTTCTCCGCCCTGCTCGGCAAAGGCGCGGATGGCCTCACGCATGGCCGCATTGCCGGAAAGCTCGCGGGCAAAGACTTCGGGATAGCCGCCCCCGAGATACAACGCGTCGATGCCGGGCGGCAGGGCCGTATCCTCAAGCGGCGAGAACGGCAGCAGTTCCCATCCCCGGGCGGCGAGTGCCCGTTCGTTTTCCTCGTAATAGAAGCAGAACGCCCTGTCCTTGGCGATGCCCATGCGCCGGGGCCGGATACCGCGCGGAGGAAGGACGGCCCGGGCTTCCGGGCGGCGGGCTTCGGTGAGGCTCAGGAGCCTGTCCATATCGACGGAGGATTCGGCAACATCCGCAAGGGCGTCGAGCCACGCCTCCGTGGTACCGGCTTCCTCGGAGGGGAGCAGGCCCAACTGGCGTTCGGGAATCCGCCACGCCTCGTTCCGGGGCAAGGCCCCGAGCAGAGGGGGGAGGCGTTCGCTTTCGAGCGCGCGGCGGAGGATGTCGGCGTGGCGTGGGCTTCCCACGTTGTTGGCAATGACTCCGGCAAGCTGGACGCCCATCCGGGAAGCGTGAAGCCGGAACCCCGCAACGAGTGCGGCGGCGGAGCACGCCATGCCCCGGGCGTTGAACACGAGCACGACGGGGATGCCGAGGGCGCGGGCGCAGTCGGCGGTGCCTCCCGCCGGATCGCCGGGATCGCGGCTGTCGAACAGCCCCATGACCCCTTCGCAGACGCATGCGTCGGCATCGTGGGCGCGGTTGTCCCACAGCGCGCGGACGCCTTCGCGGCCCATCATCCATGTATCGAGGTTGCAGGCGGGGCGCCCGGTGGCCTGAGCGTGGAAGGTCGGGTCGATATAGTCCGGCCCGCACTTAAAGCTCTGCACCTTCAGCCCGCGTCGGGCGAGCGCACGCATCAGCGCGATCCCCGTCGTCGTCTTCCCCTCCCCGGATCGGGGGGCGGCAAGGCAAAATGCGTGAAATGTCGTGTTCATGGCATCCTTCCCAAGTTCTGGGGGAGGGGGAAACTTCCGGAAAAAGGGCCTTCACCCGTTCCCGCCGTTCCCTTGTTTGGGCCTTCGGCGTCATCGGCTCGGCGTTTATCAGCTTTTTGCATTGCCCCAATATGTGATTATGCACAGCAGGTTGGTGAGCGTTTTCGCTTTTCTTAAGCCGGGAAGAGCCCCTGCGGGAACCGGAGGGCGGAATGCTCGGGAGGGGAACGGCTTCCCTTCCGAAAGGCGCTGTCCCCGTTCCTCCGGTTCCCGCTTCCCCCTATTCCATATACTTCTCCACATAGCCGCGCGGCTCGTACAGGACGCCGGAATCAAGGCGGGTCCGGGGGCCGCCGATAATGATGAGCGTGGACATGTCGACCTCGGCGGCGGGGAACTCGGACAGCTTGCCCGCCCATTTGGTTTCCTGCTCCCTGCCCGCGTTTTTGACGTAGGCGCACAGGACGTCTTCGCCCCGATGTTCCCGGAAAACCGCAAGCGTTTCCTCCAGCAGATCCCGCCGCTTGCGCCCGGCGGGGTTGTACAGCGCCACCGGCAGCAGGGATTGGGCTACGGAACGGATGTTGCGGCGCACCTCGTCCGCCGAGACCAGCAGATCGGACAGGCTCACCAGAGAGAAGCCGTTCTGGAGCGGCGCGCCAAGCGAGGCCGCCGCGATAGTTGCCGCGGTGATCCCCGGCAGGACCCGGATCGGGATATCCCCGAAACGCGGCTCCCGGGCGCGCAGTTCGTACAGGAGGCCGGCCATCGCCAGAATCCCGGGGTCGCCCGAGCACACCATACATACGTTCTGTCCGGCGAGGGCCGCTTCCAGAGCGGACAGGCAGCGCTCCACCTCGCCCTTCATGCCGTTTTGGACCACGGGCTTTCCGGCGATGCGGTCCCGGATGAAGTCGACGTAATGGCTGTAGCCGGCGACGGTGTCACACCGCCTGAGCGCCGTGTCGACATCCGGCGTGATGTGGCCGGGGGCACCCGATCCGAGCCCGGCCACGACGATTTCCCCCTGTCCGTTTTGGGGGACGGCAAGATGCGGCAGACGGGCCAGTGCCAGCGTGACGTCTCCAAAGGCGGATTTCGGGGCGTACAGTGTGGGCTGGGGGATTGAGCCGTATCCGGCGGACAACAGGCACGCGGCCTCGCACACCGAAGTGGTGCCGACTTTTTCGCGCACTTTTTCCGAGGGTGCGGACACCGGCACGGCATCCAGTTCCTCCGCGCTGTGGAAAGCCACGGGAACCTGCCATGCCTCGCCCAATCCGAGGATAGCCGGTTCGTCCTCCTTCACGGTGCAGGTGGCGATGCCGGCGATGTTTTCCGCGTTCAGGCCGAACTCGGAAAGATACCGTTCCGCGACGAGGCGCAGCTCCTGCGGCTTGACGCCGCGGCGGCAGCCCACGCCGAGGACGAAGGCACGGCTGGAGACATCAAGGTACAGCACCTCTTCCGGAAGCGTGTTTTCGCTATCCCAGAGGACGGCATGGCCGCATGTGACATCCTGCGGGTTCTCGAAGAAGGCAACTTGCCCGGTGGAGGCGAAATGGCGCTCGAAGACAGCACGGGTTCCGCAGAAGGCTATGGGGCTTCCGTCGAGCAGGGCGGCGTTGAGGGCGCGGACGGCTTCCGGGTTGAGGATGCGTGCGTGCTCCTGAGCGGCGGCTTCGTCAAAGGCGGGGAGGCCGTTGACGTCCGCGGGGGAGCCGATTACGGCCTGTCCGCCGGTGATGCGGGCTATGCGCCGGGCCAGCCGGTTGGTGCCTCCGAAATGCCCGGAGGTAAGGGCAATCACATGGCTGCCGCTTTCCGGACAGGCAAGCACGGCGGGGGCAATGCTCTTGTCGCGCAGCAGTGGGGCGGCTTTGCGGAAGGGGATCCCCGTCGCGCCGATGAAGATATGCGCGTCGAACTGCGCCCAGTTGGCGGCGAGGCGGCTGTCGAAGTCTTGGGCCGGTATGTGCACGATGCCTTCCGCGTTGGATGGGCGCGTACTGTGGAGCACCGTGGGCAGGCCCAGCCCGGCGGCGATCTCCCGGGCTCGCGTCAGCCCCTTGTCCGTGAAGGCGTACAGGGCGCAGCGTCCGTCGAAATCCTCTGAAACCAGACGGTTCCTGTAGCCATGCGAGAAGTCGGCGTCGTAGAGCCGCGAGGCTGTGCCGTTGGCTCCCAAGGCCCGGCCCACGATGACGAGCGCCTGCCGTCCGAGCCCGGCTTCCTCGGCCTGCCGGGCGATGTCGCCCACCGTGCCGCGCAGGATGCGCTCATCAGGCCATGAGGCGCGGTAGACGATCGCCGCCGGGGTGTCCTCGGCCAGCCCACCTTGTTCCATCAGATGGCGCATCAGCTCGCCGACCTTTCCGGTGCTCAGGAAAAAGACCAGCATCGCCCCGGTCCTGGCGAAGGCCGCGGCGTCTTCGCCTTGAGGCATGGGCGTTCTTCCGGGCGTCCGCGTGAGGACGACGCTTTGGCTCACATCGGGGCTGGTGAGTTCGCAGCCGAGCGCCGCTGCTGCCGCGAACACGCTGCTGACGCCCGGGATGATGGATGCGGCCACGCCTTTTTGGGCCAGCCCCCGGATCTGCTCGTTGATCGCGCCGTACATGGCGGGATCGCCGGTGTGCAGGCGCACGACACGCTTCCCGGCAAGGGCGGCATCGCTCATGGCTTTGATCTGTTCCCCCAGATTCATGGAGGCGCTGTCGAGGCAGGTGCAATCGGCTTTGCAGGCCTTGAGGTGGGCGGGGTTGACCAGCGAACCCGCGTAGACCACGAGATCCGCCTGTTCCAGAGCGCGCAGGCCACGCACGGTGATGAGATCCTCCGCGCCCGGTCCGGCGCCGACGAATTCGACGAGTGCTTTCATGAAATTGCCTCTTTATGGAATGTGAACACGTAAATGGTGTTCTGCGGAGTAAGGTGGTGGCTCGTTTTGGCGAGGGGGCGTTCGTTGGCGATGTCGATGCGGCAGAGGCCGGCCCTGTGGTCGGGGGCCCATGAGAGGAGGGCGCGAAAGCTTTCCAGCGTGACCGCGCTCACGACGATGAGGCCGTTGGGCCGCAGGCGGTCCCGGCACGCCGTCAGCAGCGCGGGCAAATCCTTTCCTCCGCCGCCGACGAAAACGCGGTCCGGATCGGGGAGGATGCCCCCGCATGCGCTAGGGGCGGGGGACTCGGGGCAGGACGCACGGATTACGGAGAGGGCGTCGCCGGGATGCAGCGTGTAGTTGGCGATGCCCATGCCGAGGCGGTTGCGTTCGATCATCGCGCAGCGTTCGGGGTTGCGCTCAATGCCGTGTATGCTGAGATCCGGGCGCAGGGCGGCCGCTTCCAGACCCACGGAGCCGCTTCCGGCCCCGACGTCCCAGAGCGTCCCCCAAGCCGGGAGGCGCAGCCGCGACAGGATGACGGCACGCACGTCCGATGCCGTGATCAGGTTGTTTTCGCGCTCGAAGGCTTCTTCCGGAAGCCCCAGTGCCAGTATCGGGGCCTGAATGGAGGCGCTGCCCCGCGTTGTGGCGGCCGCGTCCTGAACATGGCAATCGGCATGGGCGGCCGGAAAGATGACGAGGATGGACGTCGGGCCGCAAGCGGCGTCGGCCAGCTCGCCCAGAGTCCCGGACAGGATGCGTTCGTCGTCCGAGCCGATGCGTTCGGCGATGATCGCGGCGCGTCGGGCCGATGCGGGATGCGCGCCGAGCACGGCGCGGGCGATGGCGTGCGCCGGGTAGCGGCTCCCCGCATAGGTTACGGACAGCGGCGCTTCGGCTATGCCGCGGGAGGGCAGCCCCTCGCCGGAATGCACGCAGAACAGGCGGGCATCCTGCCACGGAAGGCCGAGGCGGCAGAACAGGGCTTGAAATGCCGTGATTCCCGGATGGTACGCAAGGTTGTCGCCGGGCTTGCGGAGTGCGGCAAGCGTACCGCCGAGGCCGTGATAGAGGGCGTCGCCCGAGGCCAGCACCACGATGCGTTTCCCTTCCCGGGCCAGCGCGAAGGCCTCTTCCGCGGCCTTTCGGACACCGCTCCCGATAGTCCGTGTGCTTTTCACCGGGACGGGGCACAACGCCATGAGGGAACGCGAGCCGTACACCGCATCCGCCCCCTCCAACAGAGCCAGAATGGCCGTATCGGAGGGAAATCCGGTTCCGCACGAAACGATGTCGATGCGCCCTACGGCGTCTCGCGTTCTGCCGTTCGTCATATGGAATGCCCCTGTATGAAGTAGGATGGCCCCACGATTTCGCCGGGGTCGGCAATCGCCGGGTCCGGTTGATCCCCGTTCATGTGTTCGTCCGGTTCCGCCGCGATGGCTGTGGACTGCCTGGGAGAGGGCTCTTCGGGCCTTCCCCGCGCTTCTTCAAAGAGGAACTCTCCTTCAAAATCGAACACGAGCAGGCGGAGGGCCGGGTTACCCGTGCAGCGGCGCGAGAATTGCCGGAGGGCGGTCCGCGCAAGGCGGCGGAGGAGGCCGTCCCGGGCGTCCGGGGGGATGGACAAAAGCGCCTCGCGCACGGAAGCGCTGTACTTGAGTGCTCCATGCAGGCCCGTCTCGGCGGGGAGCGTCCTGCGGACTTCGGCGCGGAGCAGATCCATATCTTGGCTGACCTTGTGCGCGTGCGTGTTTTCGAATCCGGCAGCGTACTTGCAGAGCTTTCCGGGCATGCAGGCCACGGCGATCTCGCGCATGCCGTAGCGGCAGGCTGCGGCGAGGCTTTCGGCGATGAAGTCGCCGATACTGGCGAAAGCGGTTGCGGGCAGTTGAGGCAGGTGGAGCTCCGCGCCGGATTTGGTGCGCCCGCCAGTGCAGAAGACCATTGTAGAACCGCCGGAAAGAAAGTGCGATTTCACGCAGATGCGGACGGTATGGATGTAGGCTTCATGGCTGTAGGGACGGACCAGGCCGGTGGTGCCTAAAAGCGAGATGCCGCCCATGATGCCGAGATGGGAGTTGAGGGTATGCTTCGCGAGCTCCTCGCCGTTTTCCACCCCGATTTCAAGAAGCCAGCATCCTGAGCTGAACCCGGCCCGGCGGAGATTTTCGGAGATCATATTGCGGGGGCCGGTGTTGATGGCCCAGCGGCCCAGCTCGCAGTCGAGCCCCCGGCGGTTGCACAGGCCAATGCCTTCCGCGCCGCGCAGGATCAGCGTGCCGTTCCCGATCTGGAGGACATAGTCCTCAGCCCGGATTTCTCCGGACAGACAGGTGCGGATGTCGGCGTACAGTGTGGCACCGTGCGTGCAGTCCGGATCGTCACCGCCGTTTTTCCTGATGGCCGCCATGTGCCCCGCGCCGGATTGCAGAAGCGGGAGTTCGCGCTCCCTGCCGTCGAGGAAGTGCACCCAGATGCTTTGGGGAGCCCCGCCTCGCGTGAGCCGTATCCACGCCGCCTTCGCTGCCGCCGCCGCGCACGCGCCCGTGGAGTAGCCCCAACGCAAGTTTTTCCGATCCTTTTTCATCGTATCCGGCTCCTGTGGATTCATGAAGGGAATGGGGCCGTGCCAAGGTTGCGTTGGCGTTTCCGTGCCAGGCCATTACCGGGAGTTGAGCCGGGACAGAATGCGCGGAATGCTGCAAGGCTGCCTGAGCCTTTCCTGCGCAACGCCGGAAAACAAACGTTTCGGGACGGCGGAGGCCGAAAAAACCTTCCTTAGCGGCGTTTTCCTGTCGTTTTCACTATCAGGCGCTCTCCATGACGGCGTGCAGCGTGGCGACCGCAAGGGCGCTCCCGCCGCGCCGCCCCTCAAGGGCAATCTGGGGGACGGCGCAGCGGGCAAGGAGGGCCTTGGACTCGACGACATTGACGAACCCCACGGGCATTCCGACGACGAGGGCAGGGCGCGCACTTTCTTCCAGCACGTAACGGGCGATGCGAGCGGGGCATTGCCGATGAGGACGATGGCCCCGTCGAGTAAAGGGCGGGCTTTTTCCGCGCTGCACAGGGCGCGTGTGCGGCCTTCCGCCTTTGCCCGTGCCAGAACGTCCGGGTCGTCAATATGGCAGTGCAGCCGTTCCGGGCCATAGCCAGGATTCAGCCTGCGCAACCGGGCAAGGGACAGGCCGGAACGGATCATTTTGGAATCGCAGAATATCGGCGCACCGGACCGCAATGCCTTCAGGCCAGAGGCGACGGCGTCGTGCCGGAACACCAGCGTGTCCGCGATGCGCGGATCCGCCGTCGTGTGGATGAGCCGCCGCACCACGCGCCATTCTGGTGCGGGAAGCTTTATGTGCAGATCGCATTCCGCCTCGATGGTCCGGAAGCTTTCGCGCTCGATTTCCTCTCCACTCAGGTTCCAACGTACTTCCATGCTCTTTCCTTATATCCGGCTGCCCATGCGGGCCATGCCGTTCGATTGCTCGGGCCGTTTCCCCTCCGCGCCGGGATGATGTTTTAGGCTGTCCGTCATGGCGTATTGAGCATTATCCAAATGACTCCTGCTATGCCTGCAAGCGTGACGAGGAAGCGGGAAAGCTGCATGCCGAGGACGATGGAAAGGGCGATGGGCACGGGAAAGATCGCCAGGGCAGAGGGGAGGTTCCTCCTGAGTGCCCGAAAGGGATTGCCCAATGCGCTCCCGACCAGCATAGCAAGCAGAATCTGGCTATTGTCGATCAACCCTTCGGCCCGGAGATTCGCCGCAACCGCAGAAGACTGAACCAGGCCGCCGAACTGTGCCGCGACCGCCGAAAGGAGCTCCGTCGGGAAGAGTTCCGTCACAGCATGGGGGAGGGCCGTTTCCCAGAAGTCTAGCACGCCATTCTTGAGGAGCCATTCGATGCCGAGCATGAGGGGCACTGTCATGCAGGCCATGCGGAAGAGCAGGGAGAACGAGCGTATGGCAGCCTTCGATATGGCGTGCGGCCATGCCAGCGGCTGGGAGGTGGAGCCGGACTCGGTCGCGCAAGGGGACTCGCCGTGCCGCGAGACGTACCAACGGTTCCAGAGCAGGATACACAGCAGAACCAGAAAACCGCCCGTGAACTGCATTCCGAAATAGAGTACTCCGGGCAGGCCGATGGCCCCGATCACCGGGAACATCACACGGATCGAGTGGGAAATGTAGGCCAGGTAACTGTTCATCATGCCCCCGGCGATAAGCGCCGAGGTCCGGATTTGCCCTTCAGCATGGCTGCTTACCAGAATGCTGTTGGCAGCGGCGTTGGAACAGAGCGCTGTAGGCATGGCAAGGCCCACGATTTCCGGGAGGCGCGCCATGCGGGTCAGGCGCCCCATCAGCAGCGCCAGCACCATATGCCACTGGCGGGCCTCCATTAGCCCTCCACAAAAGGCCGCAATGCCCACGATGGCGAACAGCCGTCCGAAGGTCTCCAGCTTCATGAAGATCCTTTCCGCGTCGGAAGGTTGTCCGCTCGCCTGTGTGGGGAGGACGCCGCCGAGGGCGCCCCTTGCCGGGGAAGCGTCCGCTGTCTGCGTGGCGGTTGTGGGTGCGTCCCTCATCCGGCGCGAGTCCACGGGCATATGCAGGATGAACCAGCATGAGCAGACGGCAGCGAGGACGAACCAGAGAACCCAGCCCGGACGCTTCCACGGCGGGATGGAACTGCGGGCTTTCATTGTTTCTTGACCATGATCAGGGAGAGATACTTTTCCGGGCGGGCGCGGATAGCGTCCGGATCGGTCAGAAGGGCCTGCTCTTTCATGGCGAGGTGTTCACCATAGAGGACCTGTACCTTCTCCTCGCGGGCCAGCCGGTCGAGAAGGGCACCGCGACTACGGTAGCTTTTGAGGAGGATAGTCGTCGAACCCTTGGGAAAATCAAGTGCTTCAGCCATTTCTGCGCGGAACGACGGAATAATCCTGAGCTGTTCGCCGTTCTCGACGAGCACGGTTCCCGCCTTGGCGGTGAGCGTGGCGAATGAGGTGATGCCGGGGATGACTTCCAGATCCAGATTGGGAATGGCTTTGCGGATGATTTCCAGTACATAGCCGAACGTACTGTAAGTCATGGCGTCGCCGAGTGTAGCGAAGGCGCAGTCGTGTCCGGCGCGCAGCTCGGCGATAATGGCCTCGGCATTGGCGCGCACTTGCTCCTCGCGGATGGTTTTGTCGCGGGACATGCTGAATACCTGAAGCCTGACTTCCCCGCGCGGCTGGAGATAGTCCACCACGGATTGCGAGACGCTGTTCGAGGCATTTGGAGAAATCACGGTGAAGACGACATCCACGGAGCGGAGCACATCCGCCGCCCGGAGCGTCAGATACTGAGGGTCGCCGGGGCCTATGCCCACACCGTATAACTTGCCTGTTTTCATGAGAATTCCGTCCTGGTGGAGATGAATGTTCAGGTCTCTTGACGTTTTTCCGGCCTGAGCCGGGCGCTCCGGCCATCCGGTCCGGAACCTTCCAGCATTGCTGATGTTGAACTGATCCTAGTCGCTATAATAGTTTTAGAATTGAATATGGTATGTTCTTTTATATTAATGTTTTAAGATGTCATTCATTCACTGATGTACATTATGGTAATGTATTAAATTAGGTATTTTCACAAAATACACATCTATAATAACATTAAAAAAGTCATATTATGGGCGCATGATCCAATTATATATGCTTTTACAGTGCAATTGGGAACCATTTTGATTCCTATTAATCAGTATATGGGATATGGACAGCCCAAACAGGAACCCGATGCAAACACTAAACGTTTCACCGGAAGCTTGTTCTTTTTATTGCAAATAATTTGCCAGTGGTTTTTGTCGCTATAATACGCTGAAATAAAAGTTTTTTTATAATTATGTGAAAAAGCGGAGAAGAATTGTCCCGGAATTGTGGGCGCCATATATCGAGAAAAGTTCTTTTCGGCACGTTTTCCGGGACAATTTGTGTCAATATCGGTACAAAGAGCCGTTCGGTACAATTTTGTGCGTGTACCGGGGCGCACTCTGCCTGCTTTACAAGTAAAAAGAACAGGAACTATT
>ERZ857955.2770-NODE-2770-length-10813-cov-2.832590_pt1 | contig 10813 bp, 9 predicted proteins | sample MGYA00519956_ERZ857955 | MGnify/ENA primary metagenome ERZ857955 (study PRJEB31778, sample SAMEA3449378) | human gut metagenome | biome: human gut; feature: human-associated habitat; material: faeces | place: United Kingdom | collected 2010/2012 ...
TATGCTCGAAACAAAAACCGTCACCGGCACCTGGCTGGTGGAAGAAACCACCCATCTCTATGATCTGACCATCCAGGAGGGCGCGGAATTGAAAGCGCCGGAGGGCAAGTTTATTGCCATGACCGTAGATGGCATTGGCTATGACCCCAAGCCCGGTCGCTATCACGGCGATATCGTGCTCACCGTAGCAGAAACCTACCACATGGCGCCCCATGCGCTGATGCGGCTGAACAACATTTCTCGGGAATTCACCGATGCCGTGGTCATTGACAGCGGCAAGGTGGTGGAGGAAAAGTGCGTTTCTGCCCTGATTCAAACCGGCACTGTCACCGGCGAAAAGGCAGAAAACGTCTATCTTGCCTCCAATGCCGAGAGCTTTAATGGCATTCTGGTCACCGGCGATCAGCCCTATCTGGTCAAAGACTGCCGCATGGAGCTGGATGGCTTCGGCGCCAACGACTTTATGGGCGTAGGCTCCGCAGTTGCCGCCATTGATACCGCCGATGTTACCATTGACGGCTGTGATTTTACCGTCAACGGCGTCACCCGTTGCGCGGTCCATGTGGGCGGCGACAGCCATGTGACCGTCAAGAATTCCCGGATTCAGAACACCTCTCCCGATTCCGACTGGCTGGGTGATTTCAGCTGGGCATGCGGCTTCCTGGGCACCAACCGGCTCTGCCAGCTCTGCGACAACGGCACCGTTGTCTATGATAACTGCGACCTCACCAGCAACGGCTGGGGCATTCTGTCCATCGACGGTACCGACAAATACAACGAAATGATTGTGAAAAACTCCCGACTGACTCTGTCCGGTCCCAGAAGTCACGGCTACGGTGCGTTCTGCATCGGCGGAAACCACGTGCGCTTTGAGGGCCGCGACGTCAATGTCACCGGTTATCCTCTGATGCTCCGGGGCATGATGGACAAGGGTCGCGCCGAGATCGTGGACTCCAAGATTCGCGGTCGCCGTTTTGGTCTGCTTGCCATGGGCGACACCCACAGTGTACTTACCGTTGCCGGCTCCGACTTTGAAACCGACAAGTCCTCCATGGTATTCAAGGGCTCTGCCACCACCGTCAACATCACCGAAACCGCCATGCGTCCCGGCAACGGCGTGATTCTCCAGCTGATGGACAATGACGAAAGCGGCATGACCGGTCAGGACTTCAAGATTCCTGTGGGCGAAGTGGATCAGCCCATTGCAGGCCGCGATCTGTTTACCGCAGGAGAGGACGACATCAACATGACCCTCACTGCCTGCCGTCTCACCGGTGATTTCTTCAACTCCACCACGAACATTCAAGCCAACAAGCGCTCCACCCAGGGCGGCTTCGGTAAGTTCCATGATACGCTGATTGGCACCGGTCAGGGACATAACGAGCCCACCAAGGACGGCAAAATTGCCGAGGGTCCCGGCGCCCCCAAGCCTGATGATGCACCCAAGCCCATGATGAAGGATCTGGACACTCCCAAGAACCTGGGGCTTGTCCTGAAGGATACCACCATCACCGGCATCATCAGCTCCGCCACCCAGAAGTACCGCGACGGACTGACGCTGATCGATGAGTCCAACCGCCGTGAGATGTCCAATATCACCCAGACTGCCGCCCCCACCGTCAACAACGGCGTGATTGTCTCTCTGGACCGTACCAGCCGCTGGACCGTTACCGGCACCAGCTATCTCACCGCATTGGAGCTTGCTCCCGGCGCCGTGGTAGAAGCACCGGCTGGAAAGGCACTGGTCGTCACCCTGGATGGTCAGGAAATTCAGCTGGCACCCGGCAGCTATCAGGGTAAGCTTGTGCTGACCGTCAAATAAGAAATTTTGTCTCATCCGCAAAAATCCCACCGTGGTTTTCTTCGCCGCGGTGGGATTTTCGTTATTTCTGATCCATGCAGAATCGCAGCAGTCCCTGACAGCCCTCCAGCACATCCTGCCAGGTTGCCTCAAAATCCCCAGTGTACCAGGGATCCGCCACCTCGCTGTGTTTTCCCGCAAATTTCATGAGCAGGTGCAGCTTCTGCTCCGGATCGCCGCCGGAAATTCTGCGCATATTCTCTAGATTCCGCCAGTCCATTCCAATCAGCAGATCATAATCGCGATAGTCCTGCCGGGTCATTTGCCGGGCAGTTTTTCCCTCACAGGAAATTCCATGCTCCCGGAGCTTTTTCTTTGCAGAGAAATAGACCTCGTTGCCAAGCTCCTCCCGGCTGGTGGCAGCGGAAGTGATGGAAAACTCTGCTGATCTTCCCGCCTGTTCCACTAAATCCTTCATAATAAATTCCGCCATGGGACTGCGGCAGATGTTGCCGTGGCATACAAATAAAATCCGAACCATTTCTTAATCCTCTCTTACATACTCCATCCACAGCACCACAATCCCGGCGATCAGCATGCACGCGCTCAGAATCAGCGGCGCAAGCATCCAGGTCCGGAACAGCGCAGTTCCGTATCTCCCCCAAGCTGTAAACCACTCCGTAAGCACGCTGGCATAGAAGCCCGCACCGATCAGCGTAGCGGTCAGCGCCAGCAGTCCCAGAATCAGCAGCAGCTTTCCAAAAAACATCCGCAGCCCTCTTCGCTTCTCTCGCGTTTCATCCCGCTTTGCAGGTGCAAAATTCGCCCCCTGTGCTTCCTCCATTTCATCCAGCAGCAAATAGTCCGTGGACACCTGAAACAGTCGGCTGAGCTGAATCACCTTCTCCGTGTCCGGTATCGCCTCGCCAGTCTCCCAGCGTGAAACCGCCTGGCGGGAAATTCCCAATTCTCTTGCCAGCGCCTCCTGCGACAACCCTGCCCTCTTCCGGCAGGATTGAATTCTATTCCCGATCATTCTACATGACCTCCCTTTTCTACCGCCTATTCTACCGGAAAATATGTAAAAAAGCCACCATCCAGGCTTGGAATTTTCGCAACTGCGGGTTGCATTCGGTTTGGGCGGTGTAGCGGCTTTCTCTTTCCGGGCGATTTCATGGAGCTTTTCGTTGGAACGTCCGTTGGGGCATGCGTACCCGCAATCGTCTTTTGGCAATTCCCCAGGAAAATCACCTTGACTATTATTCTGCTGTATTATAAAATATTGGGTGTATGTCTGACGAGATTTCGTAAAATATGCCTGGTAAATCAGGCGAAGTAAGAGGGTTTCAAATGGTATTTGCAGATCTGTTCTTTCTCTATGTTTTTCTGCCATTGTGTCTTCTTGCCTATGGGCTGGCAAAAGACCTTGGGAAGAAAAACACAGTGCTGATCATCTTCTCCCTGATTTTTTATGCCTGGGGTGAGCCGGTCTATGTCCTGCTGCTGCTGTTCAGCGCCGCCTTCAACTGGTTTATCGGTCTGCTGATTCGCCTGTTTCGCGACACAACAAAGGCAAAAATTGCGGTAGGCGCCGGTGTCGCGGTGGATTTAATGCTGCTGATCGTATTCAAATATACCGGTTTTCTGCTGGAAAATGTCAACGCACTGTTCCATAGCAGCATTCCCATCCCCAGCATTGCGCTTCCCATTGGCATCAGCTTCTTTACCTTCCAGGCAGTCTCCTATATTCTCGACTGCTATTGGGAAACCGTCGATGTGCAGCTTTCCTTTAAGAAGTTCCTTTTGTACCTGTCTCTGTTCCCGCAGCTGATTGCCGGTCCCATCGTCCGCTACAGCGTGGTAGAACAGGAGATCGACAATCGCTCCACCACGCTGACCGATCTCAGCGAGGGTATGATGCGGGCAATCCTTGGACTTGCGAAAAAGGTCATTATTGCCAACAATCTCTACACCATTGTAACGACCTTCTTTGGAACCAATATCACAAACCTTTCCATTATGGGAAACTGGTACACCGTCATTGTCTATTCGCTCTATGTCTACTTTGATTTCAGCGGTTATTCCGATATCGCCATCGGTCTGGGACGGATGTTTGGCTTCCACTTTGACGAAAACTTTACCCACCCCTTTGCCTGCAAGAGCATCGCAGAATTCTGGCAGCGCTGGCATATCTCTCTGGGCTCCTTCTTCCGGGATTACCTTTTGTATGTTCCCATCTTCGGGCGCCCCCGGAAGTATTTCAACCTGTTTCTTGTATGGTTCTGCACCGGAATGTGGCACGGTGCCTCCTGGAACTTTATCTTCTGGGGGCTCTACTTCGGTCTGTTTATGTTCCTGGAGCAGAAGCCGCTGAAAAAGGCAATGAAGAAGTGGCCGACCTGGGTCAAGCATATTTACAGCAAGGTTGTCATTGTGATTGGATTTGGTATCTTCTATTTTGAGGATCTGGGGCAGCTGGGACAGTTCTTCCAGCACATATTTGGCATCAGCCTGATTACCCATCATGTGGCATTCTTCGACAGTCTGACCTGGTCTTCCTTCGTCAGCAACTGCCTGCTAATTATCACTGCCATCGTCATCAGCCTTCCGGTATTCCCCAAAATCAAGAGCTTTGTCTTGAAAAACCGGAACGAACGGATCTACAGCGCAGGACGTATTCTTGCCATTGTTGGCTGCATTCTGCTGCTTGCCATCTCCAGTGTGCTTCTGGTGGACAACACCAACAATCCGTTCCTGTATTTCAGATTCTGATACTGCGTATGCCGTGCGCAAGAATAGGAGCCCTTCATGAGTAATCAGCCAAATCCGCAAAAGCGCAACAAGAAAAAATCCCAGGAAAAGCAGCGCTGGCTGGGCCGAAGACAGTATAACAATCTCCGGTTTTCTGCCCTTTCCATGCTGGCAATCGCCGCCTCCTTCCTGCTGATTCTTCTGTTCCTTTTGGTATTTCCCCGTTCCAAGGTCTCGGAAATTGAGAACCGGAACCTTGCAAAATTTCCGAAGTTCACACTGTCCGGCTATTTCTCCGGAGAGTTTACCTCCGATGTTGCCACCTGGTTTGACGACACCGTTCCGTTTCGGGACAGCCTGAAAAACCTGGGCTACACCTTTAAGAATATCTTTGGCTTTTCCACCGATGATTCCATCACCTTTATCAATCAGGACGTGGTTGCCAATGACATGAACGCCGCCACCGCAGACGGCACAGAGGACGCCGCAGCCACCCCGAATTCTACGCTGGAAGCCGCTGCAGAAGCCAGCCCTGTCCCCACTGAGGAAGCGGATCAAAAGGATTTTACCGCAGAGGATGCGGAATTTGACATGTCCAACGGTCTTCTGGTGGTAAAGCAGGACGGTCATTGGAAGTGCCTGAGTCTGTTTGGCGGCGGCGACGACACCAACTATGTCAATGCCCTGACCACGCTGCACGAAAAGCTTGGGGACAGCGTAAAAATCTACTCCATGCCCGCCCCTCTTGCCAGCCAGTTCTACACCCCTGCCAACGCCGCCAGCTACAGCGCCGATCAAAGCTCCCGCTTTGACGAGATTGCCGAGGAATTGGGCAGCGGAATCACCTCCATCAATATCTGCCCGGTTCTGGCAAAGCATACCGAGGAGGACATCTACCTCCGGACCGACCACCATTGGGCGCCGCTGGGTGCTTACTATGCAGCCAGAACCTTTGCCGAGGCTGCCGGTGTAGACTTTGCCGATCTGTCCACCTATGAGGAAAAGGTCAACAGCGGCTATGTGGGAACCATGTATGCCTATTCTCAGGACACCAGAATTCTCAACGATCCCGAGGACTTTGTATACTACATTCCCTCCAACACCTATCAGACCTATTACTACGACACCGCCTTCAACTATCAGTATGACGCGGAGCTGATTCTGGACATGCCTGTGGAAGGCTCCTACCTCATGTTCATGGGCGGAGATAACAAGATTGTCAAGATCAAAACCGACGTCCACAACGGGCGGAAGCTGCTTGTGATGAAGGACAGCTACGGCAACGCCGAGATTCCCTTCTACACCGGCTCCTTTGAAGAAATCTATGTGACAGACATGCGGTATTTCGACTGCAATCTGGTCAACTTTATTCAGGACCGCGGTATCACCGACGTGCTGTTTTCCATGTGCTCCTACTCTGTGGTGGGCACCAACGCAAACGGGCTTTCCGCGCTGATTACCCAGTATCCCGACCAGCATTTGACCGATGCGCAGGAAGAGCAGGAAGCCGCTGCTTCTCCGTCTCCTTCGGCGTCTCCCTCGCCGTCTCCCTCGCCGTCTCCTGCTGCGGAGCCTGAAGTCGAAAGCACCTCCAGCCAGCAGCCTGCCGAAGCATCCCCATCGCCCAATTGATTTGTAATACTATTTGGAAGGAAGGCTTTCCATGAAGGAACTCGAATATCCCTTTGACGCAAGCGAGCTGATTCGCCGGAAAAAATCTTTGCGCCGCCAGCTGCTTGCCGACCAGACTCCCCGCGTGGCAAAGAAGATTGCGGTTCTGGGCGGCTCTACCACCAGAGATATCGTAAAAATGCTGGAGCTGTTTCTCCTGAACTACGGCATTGCCCCTACCTTTTATGAATCCGAATACGCCCAGTATTTTCAGGACGCAATGTTCCCCTCTCAGGAGCTTCTGGATTTTCAGCCAGATCTGGTATTCATCCACACCACCAACCGGAATGTAACCAACTATCCCGCTGTCACGGATACCCCCCAGCAGGTGGAGGACAAGCTCCATGCGGAGCTTGAAAAGTTCACCGCCATGTGGAACAGCATCACAGAGAAATTCCATTGCCCCATTATCCAAAACAACTTTGAAATGCCGCTGTACCGGCTCATGGGCAATCGGGACTGCTATGATATCCATGGCCGTGTTAATTTCCTGACCCGGCTGAATCTGGCATTCTATGAGCACGCCGCTTCCCATGACGCCTTTTATATTCACGACATCAACTTTCTTTCCGCCGATTACGGTTTGAAGGAATGGTCCAATCCTCTCTACTGGAATATGTATAAATACGCCATGTGCTTTGACGCCATTCCATCCTTTGCATTCAGTCTCTCCAATATTGTCAAGTCCATCTTTGGCAAGAATAAGAAGGCGCTGGCACTGGATCTGGACAACACCCTTTGGGGTGGTGTGGTCGGCGATGATGGCGTAGACGGTATTGAAATCGGTCAGGAGACCGGCGTTTCCCAGTCCTATTATGAGTTTCAGCAGTATCTCAAGGACGTAAAATCCCTTGGCGTGGTGCTGACTGTGTGCTCCAAAAACGACCACGAAAACGCCATTGCCGGTCTGAATCATCCTGAAGGTGTGCTCCGTCCCGACGATTTTATCGTCATAAAGGCAAACTGGGAAAACAAACACATGAACATTGCGCAGATTGCCGCCGACCTGAACATTCTCCCGGAATCCATCGTATTTGTGGACGACAACCCTGCGGAACGGGAGATTGTTCGCTCCCAGCTGCCCGGTGTCGCCGTACCGCCCATGGACGGCGTAGAAAACTACATCACAACCATCGACCGCAGCGGCTTTTTTGAGGTCACCACGTTCAGCGAGGACGATCTCAAGCGCAACGAGATGTACAAGAACAACGTTCTCCGCAGTGCGCAGATTGCTGCCTTCGGCAACTATGATGAGTATCTCCGCAGCCTGGAGATGCACGGCATCATCGATGACTTTATTCCGGTCTATCTGGCTCGAATCACCCAGCTCACCAACAAGTCCAATCAGTTTAACCTCACCACCCGCCGCTATACCTCCGCCGAAATGGAAGAGGTATATCACAGCAGCGAATACATCCGCCTCTATGGCAAGCTCATTGACAAATTTGGTGACAACGGCGTTGTTTCCGTGGTAATCGGTCACAAAAACGGCACCGTGCTGGATATGGAACTCTGGCTCATGAGCTGCCGTGTTCTCAAGCGGAATATGGAGCAGGCTATGCTGGATACTCTGGTGGAAAAGTGCCGTCAGGCAGGCATCACCCACATCCGTGGTTACTATTATCCCACCGCAAAAAACCATATGGTGGAGAAGCTCTACGAAACCTTTGGCTTTACGCTCACCCAGCAGGACGACGCCGGAAATACGGTTTGGGAGTTGCCGGTGGAGGGCTACGAAAATCAAAACCATGTGATTACCGTTACCGGTAACGCAGCCAACGAATAAAGGAAAGAAGGATTTATCATGGACATCAATACTGTTTATGCAAAGCTCAACGTCATCTTCCGGGATCTTTTCGACGACGATTCCATTGTGGTAACCCCCCAGACCACAGCCAACGACATTGAGGATTGGGACAGCCTGGAGCATATCACCCTGATTGCTACCGTAGAGCGTACCTTTAAGATGAAGTTCAAAATGGGGGAGATTTCTTCCATGAAGAACGTCGGTCAGATGGCAAACATCATTCAGGCGCGCACCAAGCTGTAAGCATCACTCCTGCTTGGATTAAAATCAATATACCAGACGCTTAGACGCAGTACAATCCGGAAATCGGTTTGTACTGCGTCTTTTCATTTGCTCAAGGACGAAAAACATCTTTCCCGATAAAAAGGAGACATCAATTGCAATGAAAGACGATAAAGCACAAATTGTGGTATACGTCCACGGAAAGGGTGGCTCTGCGGAGGAAGCGAAGCATTACATTCCCCTATTCCCGGATTGCAGCGTGATCGGCTTTGACTATCACGCCCAGACCCCATGGGATGCCAAGGAAGAATTCCCTCGGTTCTTTGCCGCACAGCGGAAGCGCTGTGACCGTCTCACGCTGGTGGCAAACAGCATCGGCGCATTTTTCTCCATGTCATCACTGGACGAGACGCTGATTGACCAGGCGTATTTCATCTCGCCGGTGGTTGATATGGAGCAACTGATTCTGAATATGATGCAGTGGGCGCATGTGACCGAACCGGAGCTTGCAGAAAAGCAGGAGATTCCAACAGATTTCGGAGAAACACTGTCATGGAGCTATCTTCTCTATGTGCGGAAGCATCCCATTTCATGGAAGGTTCCCACCCGCATTTTGTACGGTGCAAAGGATCATTTGACCTCTATGGAAACCATATCGGCTTTTTCAGCTCAAACCGGCGCGGAGCTGACCGTTATGCCAGAGGGCGAGCATTGGTTTCACACAGAAGAACAAATGCAATTTCTGGACAATTGGGTTTTGGGCAATACCGCACAAATCGTCAAGAGCATCTGACGAGAGATTTTTCGTCAGAAAGCAGAATGGCAAAATCGAAAGGAGCAACAATCATGAAACATACAAAAAACACATTTTTCTCGCTGCCACCATTACTTTGGTCTGCATACTGACCGCCTGCACCAAAGTATCAGTTGCCCGTACTTCCACCTCTGTCACAACTGCCGACGTACAACCGTCCGCAACTCCCGCACCAATCCAGGCAGAGCCCACCGCAGCGCCTGCCCCTGAACGCACCATCACCTACTCCATTCTGCTGGGCGGTAAGGATACCACCGTCTATCTGGAGGTCGGTGACGTGGAAATCACCCTTTGGGACAGCGCCTCAGGCGGGCAGCTTCTGGCAGTGACAAAATATTCCCAGCCGCTGTCCGGTGCAGCGGAAGCACTTCAGGACTGTGACTTTACCGATCTTGACGAGGACGGCAACAGCGATCTGACTGCAAGCTTTACGTTCCAGGATGGAAGTACCGCAAGTCTGGTTTGGTTCTATACAGACGGCAGCCTTGTCTATAACGAAGAATTCTCCGTACTGCCCGGGGATGCACCTGCCGGAGATGCATAAAATTCGAATTTTCCCTTTTCAAACCGCCAAAAACCTAGTATGATAGGATTGTTTCAAATGAAACTATTTTACCTGTATGGACAAACACGGAGGGAGAATACATCATGACAAACGACGAAATCCGGCAGCAAAATCGTGCCATTGTAGAAAAGTACATGGCAATGGTGGGACAGGAGCGGGAAAACCGCTGGCAGATGTTCACCGACGACGCGACCACAGGACTACAGTACACTGCCACCGGTGAATCTCTGGTGATTTCCGGCATCGACAACATCCGTCAGGGAGACAAGTTCAACTGCAAAAACTTCCCGGACTGGGGCTTCAGCAACATCGAGATTTTCTGTTCTGACGATCCCAACAGCTTTTTGGTGGAATGCGATGGTGAGGGAACCTCCTACGTTTCCGGCAGACCGGTTCACCACAAGGACCATTATGTCCACAAATTTCTGTTCCGTGACGGAAAGATCTGCCTGTACCGGGAGTTCATGAACCCCTGCAACGAGCTGATTGAGCTGGGCATCAAAATGCCCAAAGCGCCCGTTACCACCGAGGATATGACCGAAGGATAAGCAAAATCCCCCTGATATCGCCGGTTTTCCGGTTCATCAGGGGGACCTCTTATCCCTTTAGCACGTTTCGAACCTCTACCATGCTGAGGTTCTCTTTTTTTGCAATGTCATGGAGCTGGTCAAACTCCGGCTTTTCCCGGGTAATTCCCCAGCCCTGCGCCCGCTTGACGTCAACCGCGCCCCAAGGTGTCTGCGCCGAATGGGTCGAACGCTCCAGCATATACCGCCGATGCTCCGTCTCCCGGATACCCAGCGTTGTGGTATGCCGGAACAGCAGCCGAACCATCTGCTCCCGCTGCTCCGGATGACAGAGGACGTTCAAGAGAATACCGGGACGATTTTTCTTCATCTGAATGGCAGTGGTGTAAACATCCAAAGCACCGTTTTCCAGCAGCACTTCCACCGCATAGCCCACATCCTCCGGGGTCATGTCGTCCAGATTGCAGCACAGCTCGGCCACCTCGTCCCCGCCGCCCGCGGTCTCCCCCAGCAGGGCGCGGACGCAGTTGGCGGCGGGGAAGTCCTTGCGGCCCATGCCATAGCCGATGCGCTCTACGCGCATGGGCGGCATATCGCCGAAGCGCGCGGCAAACTGCGTCAGCAGGGCAGCGCCGGTCGGCGTGCACAGCTCGCC
>ERZ857955.2771-NODE-2771-length-10812-cov-2.510365_pt1 | contig 10812 bp, 16 predicted proteins | sample MGYA00519956_ERZ857955 | MGnify/ENA primary metagenome ERZ857955 (study PRJEB31778, sample SAMEA3449378) | human gut metagenome | biome: human gut; feature: human-associated habitat; material: faeces | place: United Kingdom | collected 2010/2012 ...
TCCAAGCCCTTCGACGCCCCACGAGAAATAGACATTCTCAAGGGGAATGGCCACATAGCGGCTTCTTCCGATCCATTCTCCCGCGCGATCAAGATGTACGCCGGTGGCCGTGTCGATGTCGTGCAGGGTCCGCATCCTTTCGAGCATGGCCTGCATTTCGACGAACGGCCCGGCCAGTCCGGCGACGACGGCCTCGAACTTCGGACGGTGCCGGTGCTCGGAAGTGATCAAGGCAAGGTAGTCGTCCGCGCTCATGTAGCAATCACCTCGATGTCTTCCACCGTGCAGGAGACTACGGCGTTGAACGCCACGGCGATATTTTCGGCGGCGAGCACTCCCGGGCTCGTACCTATCTCGATGGATTCGACGTAAAAGGTTTCTGCGGCGACTGCGTTTATAGGGGTATACAGGCGGCTCACGTACAGCTTTTCGCCGATGCCGAGCGTATTGATGTACGCGGCGAGGTTCTTGCGGATGGTATCGCCTGTGGATGAAAGATAGCCGGAAAGCGCCCTGAGCGTGACCCGCGCATAGACTGGCATGTCCGTCGCACGGAAAAACCGGATTTGCGAAGGTTCGCCGTATTCGTCGCGCACGGAGACAGTCGTCGTGCCGTAGGTGCCGCAGCCGGGTGTCTTTTTTGCGAAAATGGCCTCGGCGATCTGAGCCGTGTCGCCGCCTTCAGCAACAACGGCGATACTGTGCGCCGGGATACCGCGCTCGTCCGTTTCGTTCGTGTCGTTTTCATATCCGGCACTGCGCGTCACGCCGGAAAGCCGGGCTACGGCCCCCTTGGTCGCTTCAAGCGGCGTCTGTGACGGGATGGCCGTACTGATGGCCTGACGTCCGCGCAGTTCCGAATCCTTCTCCACGGGAGCACCCGTCGTCGCGGCCGCCGGATTGTTTACGGTCTGCCAGCCCCGCGTCGGCGTGGCGATTTTGGTGATTTCCCCGGCGGCGGCCCGGATGTCTCCCATGACTTCGGCCGTGGCCGTGACCGTAATTTCGCCTTCGGCGGGAATGACGACCCGAGCGGGCAAAAGCCATTTTTGCCCGGCCACATCCTCGGCCTTGCCGCCGGTGACGATGGTGCCGACCTGCCCGACGATGCGTAGATCAACGGTCGAATAACTGGCCGTCTTGCGCCTTATGCCGTTTATCTTGACTACGCTTGAGAGCCCCGCGCCTTGCGCGGTTGACGGCGAAAAGGCGTTGTATACGTCACCGCAAAGCGCATAGGTGTCGTGCATCATTGAAGCGAACGCGGCGCAGAGCTGTCCGTCCTGACTGTCCGCTTCAATATAGAGATCGTCTCCGTAGATGTCGTGCATGATGCCTTTGACATGGTCGAGGACGGTAGGGTAATCGGGCAGATGGATTCCCGTGTCGTCAATATAGGCGAGCGCCATCACAATACCTCCTGAACAACGGCTTCCCCGTAAACGGTTTCGATGGTCGCGTTTATGGTAAGGCGTCTTGCTTCTCCGTCATAAACGGTCTCGAACGCGGCAAGCCCCGTCACGCCTTCGGTGTCAAGGATACGCTCGCGAAGCGCCGGGCCGTATGTTTGCGCCGTGTGCTTGCCGAAGACTGCCTGAACGTAGGGCGTGCCTTCCGTAACGTCGAGAAACCATTCGCCGGAAAAAAGGCGTAGCCGCGTGGCGACGGCCTGAGCGACGGCTTCCGGAGTGTTATGGTGAAAGTCCGCCTGCCCGTGGCCGAACGAAAAATCCCCGGAATCATCGAGCTTGCGGTATCTCATTGCGTACCCCTTTCATGCTGATATGCGTTACGCGATCCCGGACTTCAGCGGCCTTGGCGTCGTTGAAGCGATCGACCGAGCCGACGAGATAGCCGGTGATCCGGCGGATGCGTTCAAACCGGACGCCTTCGCCTACAAGCTTGCCGTTCATTGCGGGCCTCCCGTGGTCCCCCCGCTGTCGCCGGGGTGTGTATGGCTGTTGAGGCTGATGTTCGAGGCCGTGACGTCTCCGGTTGCGTTGAGCGATCCGTCGAGCATGGCCGTGGTCGCGCCGCCGGACTGCGACTGCATGGAGAGCAGCCCCTTGATGATGATCTGGGGAGCGTCAAGCGTGATGGAGCCTTCGCTCTTCAACGTGACGGATGTCGGCCCGACGGCATTGACATCTCCGCCCGGGGTCATTTCGATGAACGTTTTGCCGTCGTCGGACCTGAGCTGCACGTTTCCGGAATCGACTGCGGGGGACAGCCTGCGCGCCTGGCTGCGCACGCCGACAAGGGCAAAGCCGTCCGAGAGGTCGTGCATCCGGGGCTCCATCGGTTCGCCTATTCCGCCCGACTGCCACCATGCATCGATGCAGCGGGAAGCGAACACCACAAGGCACTCGTCCCCGGAGGCGACGGGGAAGGTCAACGTAAAACCCCCGCCGCCGGGAAAGACCACGGGGACGTCGGGCAGAAGGGGCATGTTTACGGAAGACGTCTTGCCCGTTTCGTCCGTCACCCGCCCGGCTACGGCGGGCTGTACGGTAACGGTCATGGCCACCGGATCAAAGGATTGGACGATGCCAGGGAGCGCCGTCCAGATCTCGGCCTGGCGTCCGTCGAGAGCCGCGCGCTGGGACTCCACGGGATCGTCTTGTCGTTCGCGTCTGTCGATCATAGCTGGTCCAAAGGAAGATGCATGGTGTCGTCGATCCCGATGCAGACAAGATCGGCGTACCAGTCGTTGCCGCGCGTGTCGCCCGTGAATTCGCACTTGATGATGCGGTACAGGCCGTCATTGTCGAGCTTCGGTTTTCCGTACAGGTTCGCGTTCATTTTGAGTTCCGTCTTCATTTCCTTTACGCTCGCGTTGTCGAGCTTGATACGGCCGCCGATGCGGAGCCGGGGATTGAGCAGGCAACGGACTTTAATGCCGTCGTTCGTCTGCTCCGGCGCGCCGACAAGCCCGGTTTCAGCCGTCAGCACCACGGCCTCGCCGGGAAGATATCCCCTGACGGGAACCATCTGCACCTTGCCGTTCTGGATGCTCCACGACGTGCCGGTCTGCTTCGCGGTATCGCGCATGTATTTGCGCGCCATGCCGTACATGACCTTGCCGCGCGGGAGCGCCGGGCCTGCCATGTCCGGGATATACCCGGTATCCGCGCCCTTTCCCGAGAAAGCCTTCTGGCACGCCCCGACGTGTTCGGCGGACGTGGAACCCGCCGCGAGCGTCGTATTGACCACCGCGTAGTTATAAGCCGCGTCGCCGTCGGCGGCGAGGATGGACGTGCAAACGTCCGTCCCGTTCTCGCGGAAGCGCCGGACCTGTCTGATCGTCCCGTCGAAGATGACCGCGCAGTTGTCCTGATAGCCCGCCTGAAGCACGACGCGGGTAAATTCCTTCCTGATCTTGCTGCTCGTGGCTTCGGACAGGTTGTAAACATTGATTTCGGCGCTGTTCGGAGTTTCGACGTCGCCCTTCGTCGTCTTGAAGACGATCCGCAGATCCCCGAGCTCAAGGCCGTCGCTCCCCTTGCCGACGAGAAGGGAGCACTTCCGGAGCCACTGGCGGCCGGATTCCTTCTCTTCCTTGTTTGATGCGCTAGTCGTCATCGTCCACCTCGAAAAGCAGGGTTACGTCTTCCCCCAAATTATCCAGCATCGGCGGCACGTCTCCGGAGACGGCGAGCTTGCCGCCGATGCCGAGGTATGCGTACTGCTCAAGAAGATCGCACCCGGCCACCAGCGGAATGCCCGCTATGACGGGCTCGTCCTCAACCGTCGCCAGATCGAGGAGCCACCCGCCCTCGGGGGCGTCGAACCAGCGGACGGTGAGCCGGTATTCCTTGCCGCCGAGCGCGATGGTGAAGCTCTGCGGTTCGGGTTCCAAAGGAATGGTATAAACGGCCATTATCCGATCCCCGCCTTGAGTATGGATTGGCGTTTCGCCTGCTTTTGCCCCTTGTTCGCCGTCCCGCCGGTCTTTCCCGCGTTTCTGTGTCTGGAGCGGGGAGGGACGGAAACCGTCTGCGTCTTGACAATGATGACTTCGCGGCAATCCGCCGTGACGACGAGCGCGTTTTCGGAATCGGCGTCCGTCAGTACGGAGAGCGTTTCGATAAGCATATTGCGGTACTTGCGCTTTCCGGTGATGATGTCGAACGGCTCGCGGGCCTTCTGGAGTGTTTGCAGCGCCTCATACACGGAAACCCCCGCCTTTTCTCCGGCAATGGAACCGGAACTGTCCGAAACGCCCGCGCGGATGGTGACGGACGCGGGCTTCATGAACGCATGATCGCTGATGTTTGCGCCGTGCTCGACGGGGTGCTCGGTGATCTCGAGCGTATCTTCGTGCTGCTCTTCGACGACCACGTCGAACGTGACACCCCCGATACTGCGCTGAGGGCGCAGCGTTGCGGGCTCCTCTGATTGCGACAGCCAGTTCATCGGGCGGCCCCTTGCGCGTGACGGACGAGATCCGCGTTGACGTTCGTTTGCTGCCTGGCGACGTTTTTCGCCGTTTCGGCGGGAGACTGCGCGCCGTTGACGGTGATCTCGGTTTTGGCGTCGATCTTCATGCTCCGGTTGTTCGTCGTCATGTTGGCGCGTTGTGCGGCGGTCGGAACGATGGCCGGACCGGAAGGAGGCATATATGGATTACGCCAAGGCATCGGGTTTTCAGCCTGTGCTTTCTTCCCACGCATGGCGGACAGCACTTCCGGGGACTGCGCAAGATAGGGGTTTTCAATGGGTGGCAGGTATGTTGACTTTGGATCGAGTCGTTTTTTTTCACTCGGCATGTCAGATGAATCTTTTGCTGTCTCTGCTGCGGGAGCAGATTCGCGGGCATCCGGCGTGACACTTTCCTCGTTCTTCCAGCCGATTTTTTCAAGCACCCAGTCCGGGAGCATATCGATGAGCCCTCTGAGCTTTTCTTTGACCCGGCTGATTGCGTGACTGAAGCCCCTCTTGATGGATTCGCCCGCGCCTTCGGCCCATTTGCCGAAATCGGGGAAGTCGGCGACGACGCCTTCCCACAGTCTTGAAAAAAAATTTCCGATACTCTGGCATAAAAGCGCCACGAGCCGTTTGCCTGTCTCGCCCCAGTCGGCGAGCATGGTCTTCGCTGTCTCGAGCGCCCCGGAGAGGTCGCCGGTAAACACCTGATACAGGATATGCGCTACGTACCCGATGGTTCGTGAAAGCCACGCGAGCTGTTCGACGATCATCGCAAAAGCCGGGCCGAGGGCGGAGCCGATAGCGGCCCCTACGGCGTAGATCACGTTCCAGACGTCTTTCAGGACTGAGACGCACCGCTCGATCGTGCCCGCCCACGGCCCCCAATCGAAATAGCTCTCGCCGCTTTCCATGTATGTCAGGTAGTCGTCGACAAGGGCGACGATACCGGCGAGCCCGGTAATGAGCATACCGAGCGGCGTGGTCAGGAAGGCGAGGTTCAGCATCTTCCACGCCGCAATGAGCAACCCCACGCCGATAACAAGTTTTTTTTGCCCATCGTCAAGACTGTCGAACCAGCCGACGAGCTGTCCCGCCCATTTGATGATGCGGTAGACGAACGCGCCGATCGCCCCGGCCACGCGCATGACGAAACCGATCACGATTTGCAGGATGCGCTGGATCTTCCCGAAGTTCTCCATGATGACCCGGCGCAGGTTTTCGATGTCGCGCCGGATCTTGCCGATGAAGGCGAGCCCCACGGCCTTGGCCAGCATCCCGGAAAGCGTCTTCAGCTTGGCAAGCTCGTTCAAAAAGCCCTTCGACTCTTCGGCGGCGGCCTTCGCATCCGTCCCGGCCACGGCGTACATGGCCCGGAATTCCTCCCGGAGCCCGGCCACGTCGTCCGTCATCATGGGAATGAGCGTCGGATCGATGCCAAGCCGTTGCGCGTAGAGTTTTCTTTGTAGCTCGGACATGCCCCGCATACGGTCGGAAACCAGATCGAAGGCGGCGGCCGTGTCTTTGATGCGGGGATTCTTCGAGGCGATGGATTCGAGCGCGGCCGTGAGCTTGTCGGCGCTTGAGCCCGTCTGTTCGGCGACATACCGCAGTTCCTCAAGGCGTTCCGAAGAAGTGCCGAGCTTGTCGGCCTGCGCGGCGATGTCGGCTTCGGCTTTGGCGATGCCCACAAGCGACGCGAAGACGCCGCCCGCGAGCACGGAAACGGACGCGCCGAAGGCGGCCACTTTCGTGAGCGCGGACTTAAGCGACTTTTCGTCGGCCTGGAAGCCCACCGAGGCGAAAAACTCGGCAATTCTCGCGGCACCCGCCATTATCTGCGCTCCCTTTCCTTTGCAGTCATATACCTATGTTCGTTCTCGTCCTGCACGTCGAGCGCCTCGTTCATGAGGGCGACGTCCTCAAGCGTGAGGACGCCGTCCTTGAGGCTCTCAAACCGGCATACCCCCCGGATGACCGGCCGCATGATCCAGTCCTCGCCGGTGGGAAGGCTTACCCATTCGACGGCGACGTCGGCCCCTTGGCGGACAAAGCCGAGCCGAGGTCTCCGAAAAAACCGGAAAGATTCCCCTTGAGCACGTTCCAGACGATGCCGATGAGCGTCGACAGATCGAACGGGAACATGACGACGCCCTTGACGCGTACCGGAGCGAACCCGCCGTCGGGCTGCTTCAGCTCGGTCACGTCAAGGCAGGCGTTGACGACGTACTCGAAATCGGCGTCGGGCAGAGACGCGAGGACGGATGCGATCGGGCCGAGATGGAAGTCGGAAAGCTGCACGTCTTCGGTTTTCCCTCCCTCCATGAGTCTTTTGACGGCCTTGTCGTCAAGCATGCCTTTTGCCGCGTCGACGAGCGGCGTGAGCCGCCGCACGACATGGAATTGCTTTATGGCGGGCATGAGCCCGGCGCTGAACGTTTTGTCCTTGATGGTGAACTGCATCGCTTACGCTCCGAGAAGGGCGGAGATCGTCCCCGCGTGAAAGGTCCATTCCATGATGCCGCCGGAGCCATCGTAGGTTTTCGAGGCGTTTTTCGCAAAGGCGACCTTCTGGCATGTGATTGTGTCGCCCCGGGCCACGTCGCGGATAGTGATCGTGTTTTGGCCGTGGCGGGAACTCGACGTCGTCTGATAGTTGTAGAGCGCCTGCAACGCGGCGTTGATGGTCGACGTCTTCAAAAGGCGCACCGTCACCGTGCCGGAACGATCCCCTTTCAGGCTGTGCATGACGGAGCCGTCGGCCCCTACGGTCATGATGTTCTTGTCGCCCGTGGGCTCGATGGTGATGCCTTCCTCACTGTTCCCGGATTCGTCCCCGGCAAGGGGGAAGTTGCCGCCGGGGCCGGAAATGGCTGCCTGCACGTCAAGAAAACTGTAGGTGTATCCCATTGTTTTTCCCCTTATCTATTGACGTCGATCTGTACATCGACGAAGTGGACGGCCCCGGCGAGCTTCGCGGCGATCTGGATGACCGGGAGCTTGCGCTGTTCCCGCTCGGACTGCGGCTGATCGGCTATGGGGGAGACGTACACGTAGTAGCCCTTCTCGAGGTAGTCGCCGCGCTCAAGGAGCCCGAAGCCGTCGGCGTTCCACGTGCCGGGTGCGATGAGCCCGTTGTTTACGGCCTCTTCAAGGCACGCCTCGATGCACGCGATAACCTGGTTCGCCCCGGATTCCGTCTGTGGGATCTTGGTTTTCGACTGGTAAAGCAGGTTCCAGACTTCCGTCTGCACGGCGTTTTGCAGCCAGTCGAGCCCGTGGATTTCGTCAAAGTAGGCGCTGCCCGCCATGACGCCTTCCTGAAAGATCGCCGTGTCGTTGTCATAGGCCGCGAACACGTTGCAGCGCTTGCTCTCAAGCGCCGTCGCCTGCGTTTCCGTGAGCCCTTCGGCCGTGATGCCGGGGAGCTGCTTAAATTTCAGGGTGATCGTCGAGCGGTTGGCGTTGAAGTTGACGGTAAACGCCCGGCCGAGCGCGGAGACGATCGCGTAGGGATTTTGGCTGTAGGCGACGATGGTACGCGTGTAGCCCAGCGTCTTGGCCTTGCTCGCGACGTCGTTCGCATAAGTGGCGTCGAGCGCCCGCGTGTCCGTATCCGTTACGCCGTAGATGCGGGATTTCGATGCCGCCTGGACGTATGCGGCGACGTCCAGATGATCGTCCACGGTCAGGGCCTCGTCGGCGAAGACGCAGCCGTACCAATCCCCGGACTTGTCGGCGAGCGCCATGACGGCTTCCTTGGCCGTTTCGCCGTCGACGCCGTCGACGGGCGGAAGCCCGGTCGATTCCGTCATGCGGAGCTTTCGGGAAATGTCCGTGCCGGACGGGCTGCCCAGAGGGGACACGTAGCCGATTTTCGCGGCCGTCCCCTTCGCCGTGGTGGTCATGACGAAGCGTTCGCCCGTCCAGACGCAGGATGCTCCGGCACTCGCCAGCGCCGTACTGATCACGCCCGCCACGCCGTTCAGGTTCGTTTCCCCGGAGAAGTCGAGCCCCGTGATTTCCTTGCTCGCCCCGCCGACGGAAACGGCGAAGGTTCCGCTCGTGATTCCCGTCCACTCCGAAGGTTCGGCCTCGTCGTCGGGAAGGACCGCGCCCTTGAGCACGGCCGGAGTAGCTGTTTTCGCCCACCTTCCGATCCTGAGCTGCGAGGGGCGCGGGGATTGGGAGAAGAACAGTTCCGCCGCCTTGTATTCGGGAGTCGACACGCCGAAGTCGGCGGCCACGCCGTCGATCCCGGTATAGGCCCGGATACGTTCCTCCATGTCGATCACGTCGGACGCGCCGACGATGAGCAGGACGCCGAAGTTCCGGCGGCCCGCAGCCAGGGGTTGCAGGTTGATCGTGACCTTGACGACACGATCGACGCTGAGCGCTTTCGCCATGACGGTTCTCCTATCTGTTTACGCGAAAGCCGGTTTCCGCCTCTTTCGCGTGCCTGATGTTTACGGTGCCCTCAGGCGTGGACTCGGCGGGGATTTCAACGGTGCCGAAGCTCTTTTTCGGAGCGCGGCGGAAGGTCAGCGTCATGTCGGCGCGGGGCCTCCAGCCGAAGGCGACAAGTTCCGGCATCGTCGTGACGTTCCCGCCGCGTACGAAGGCCACGCCTTCCCGGAAGAGCGCCTCCCGGTTCTGCGAAACCTGAAGCGCGGCCTTGAGCCTGACGGCCATGTCCTCGGCGTCCGGCCCGAAAAAGCTCGTCAGCACTTCGATGGTTTCGTGCGTCATGACGCGGCTGCTTCCTTCCCCGTCCAGTGTTTCGAGGTGCAGTACCTGCGCTTTCGGGCTTTCCCGGCTCATGATCGCAAACGAAAGCCATGTTTCGGCCTTTTTCGGGATGTTGTCGGGTTCCGCTTTCCATTTCGTACGCACGTTGATCCGCTTGATCCCCGTGCAGCCGGAAAAGACCGTCCGCAAAAGCTCCTCAAGCTCATGGCGCGTCATGCCCTGTTCGGGAACAAGGTAGCCGCCGGTGGCGCTGGTGTTGGCCATTACTCAAGCTCCCGCTGCGCGAGCGCCTTCACGAACTCGCAGCCGAGATGTCCCCACGGCTCGACGCTGGCCACCAGATAGGCCGCGCCGTCTTTCGTGCGGGTTATCCGGTCCGGTCGCGCCGTGTCTCGGCCGCCCGTGCGCAGGGGGAAAGCCGTATGGATGGACACGGTCTCTTTGTCCCGATCCTCTTCGGGAAGGCGCTCAAGTTCTTTCGGCGTCGCTGGCTGGATGGAACCCACGGCATCAAACCGGCTTTCGATGGTCCTGTAGTCGTCCCCGAAAACCACGGCTTCCCGCCTTGTCACCGTAAACGGCTCGACGAAGTCGGGATCGGAGAGCATGTCCGAGAAGTCGATGTCCATGTGCTACCCCAGTATTTTTGTACCGTCGCCGCCCGCCGACTTGTCGCGGATGACGTAGGTGTGGGCTTTTTGCAGTTGCCGCGTATCCATAAGCGGGTTGATCTTCCCCGACTCCCTGCGCGACTTTTCCCTGAGCGGACGTCCTTTCCTATCGGTAAGGACGTCTCCCGTATCGCTTTTTCTAAGCGGCTTCGCGTCAAGCGTGCCGTCAGCGAGCGGCGGCCAGTCGTTGTCGGTAAACGTCGCCCGGACGGCGTTCTGGCCGAGAAGGCCCGCCTTTTCGAGCCCGGCGCGGACAGCCGACGCGTCCCCGTGGAGCGCTCTTGAGGCGGCCTCCTTCAATGCGTCGGCGATATCCGCCCGCGCGTTGTTCACTCCCGGCACGAGGTGGGGCCGGGGCGGGATGCGCCCGTCCTCGGTCCCGAACTCGTGAATGTAGGAAAGCTCGGCGTTGTTCAGCCCGTCGCCTTCCTCCCGTCCGGATTCGTCAGCCGGGACGCCGATGAGGACGTCCTGGCGGGTGAGGGCCTTCATAGCCTTCCGGATGCCGGAAAGGTTGCTCATGGTCTGACGGATCGAGAGCGTGGGGATCATACGTGCGCGGCCCCCGCGCCGACGATCATGGCGAGCTGCCACCACTGTTTGCCGTAAACGGTGTCGTTCCAATGTCCGGCGTTTACGTTGGCGCTGCCCGACGCGGCCGCGCCTCCCCGGCTTTCGGACTTTGAGACGGAGCCCACGGTTTTCGTCTGGCTCGTCACCGGCCCGGCGGCCGCGTCCATGCCTCCCGTGCCGTCCGCCGCCTTCATGGCGGCGGCTTCGAGCGTCAGGTGGTGCGCGGCGTACAGGCAGACGCCTTCCTCATAGAGGTCTTCCCACTTCTCCTCGGACATGGTCTTCCCGGCGAGCGAGAGGTAGAACGCCACCCGCCCGTCGGGAAACAGCGCTTCGGTGAACTGCGGGAAGGAATCCCGGAATCCGGCGACGCTGATCATGCCTTACCCTTCTT
>ERZ857955.2773-NODE-2773-length-10803-cov-2.276889_pt1 | contig 10803 bp, 11 predicted proteins | sample MGYA00519956_ERZ857955 | MGnify/ENA primary metagenome ERZ857955 (study PRJEB31778, sample SAMEA3449378) | human gut metagenome | biome: human gut; feature: human-associated habitat; material: faeces | place: United Kingdom | collected 2010/2012 ...
TGCCCCGGCGTGCGGGTGACCCAGGTGGAATACCACAGCGGCACGGGCCTGTGGCAGGTTTGGGTGGAAACGCCCTTGGGCGCGGGGCAGGTGGCTGTCCCGGGAAAGGAGGAAACAGATGGATAGCTTTGAGCAAATCCTCCAGCGGATGGAGGCGGAGTACGAGGAGAAAAGCGGCGGCAAGGTGGAGGACGTCTCCGAGGTGGGGCTGCGGCTGCGGGTGCTGGCCGGGGAGCTCCACCGCTTAGGGGCTTCTCTGGACTGGCTGGAGCGCCAGGCCTTCCCCCAGACGGCCACCGGGGCCCAGCTGGACCTGCACGGCGCCCAGCGGGGCGTGGCCAGGCGGGCGGCTTCCCACGCCACCGGGACGGTGTCCTTCTCCCGGTACCTGCCCCTCTCCTTTGACTTGGTGGTGCCCCAGGGCACGGTGTGTGCCACCTCGGGGGAGCCTGTGGTGGAGTATGAGACCACCCAGGACGCCGTGCTGGAGGCCGGCGACTTGACGGTGAACGTGCCGGTGCGGGCGGTGGTGGCCGGGGCCGCCGGAAACGCCGCGGCGGGCTATGTGACCACCTTGGTCAGCGCGCCTACGGGCATCAACTACGCCTCCAACCAGGAGGCCATCACCGGCGGCCGTGACCCCGAGGAGGACGACACCTACCGCCGGCGGGTGCTGGATTCCATCGTCCGCGGGGGCAGCGGCGCCAACGCCGGCTATTACCAGGAGATTGCCCTGGCCCAGCCGGGCGTCACCTTGGCCCAGGCAGTGCCCCGGGCTGGGGGCGCGGGGACGGTGACGGTCTACCTGTGGGGAGAGGGCGCCGCCCCCAGCGGGGAGGCTATCGCCGCGGTCAAAGCGGAGCTGGAGGCCCAGCGGGAAATCGGCGTCACGGTGACGGTGACTGCCGCCCAGGTGCTGAATCTGCCCATTCCCGTAAAGGTGAAGCTCCCCAGCGAGGTGGATTTCACCTGGGCCACCGCCCAAGTGCAGCAGGCCGTCACCGCCTATTTTGACACCTTGGGCATCGGGGAGGCCTACCTGCTGACGGATATCACCCGGGCGGTGCTGGAGGCAGTCCCCGCGGAGAAGGTGGAGTTTGGCGCGGGCTTGGTGGAAATCTCCCCCATGAACGGCACCTTAATCCGGCCCACCAGCGTCACGGTGGAGGCGCTGTCATGAGGGCCCGGGCGCACATGGCCCAGGTGCTGGAGGGCACCGGCCTGTACAGCCTGACGGGCTCCACCCCGGTGGATTGGGAGCTGGACGCCTACAGCGCGGGCTTTGCCCCCCTGGAGGCGGCTTTTGACAAGCTGCTGGCGGATTTGTTCGCCGCCACCGCCACCCGGGAGAGGCTGGCCCAGTGGGAGGCACTGTTCCGGCCCCAGCCCTCCACCGCCCCGGTGGAGGACTGCCGGGACACCGTGGCCAGCCGCATGGCCGCCCGCCCCGGGGATTTCACGTGGGCGGGCACCCAGAGGCTCCTGCCCGGGGCGGGGGTGCGGGGCCTGGTGCTGGAGGACGGCGAAGGCGGGCTGAAAGTCCTGCTGGGCAGGCTGCTGGGAATCACCCAGGCGGAGGCTGCCCGGGAGCTGGACCAGCTGCTCCCCGCCCACCTGGCTTGGGCCTGGGACACCGCCGTCACCTGGGTGGCGTTGGACGCCTATCCCAGAAGCTTTGAGGCCTGGGACGATTTGGGCCTCACCTGGGCCCAGCTGGACGGCGTCTCCCGGCAAGACTTGGAAAACGGCTTTGAGGAGGTATAAAGATGGCGGCAAGCAGTACATCCACGGTGCTGGGCCTTTCCCTGTGGGCCCAGACAGACTGCCCCGAGTGGGCGGACTTTTTGCAGGACAACCAAAAGCTGGAGCAGCTGGCGGGCGGGCACATCTCCAACAGCGGGCTGCACCTGGCGGCGGAGGAAAAGCAGTTCCTCGCCCAGCGGGGGACGGTGCTCACCTACACCGGCACGGGCAGCGGGGCGGCCAGTGTGACGCTGCCCTTTTCCCCCAGGAAGATAACGGTGTTCGCCCAGGGGAAGCCCCCCATGGCCCCCCGGGCCGACGGCGGCTGGGACGTGTTCTCCCAGGTGTGGCTCCAGGGGGAGGAAACTTCCTACGGCACGGGAGGCATCTCCCTGGTGGCGGACACCTTGGCGGCCCAGTTCAGTGAGGGCGCTTTCTCCGGGGAGGCGGGGCTGTACCACGCCCTCAACCGCAGCGGCGTCACCTATGTGGTGGAGCTGGAGCCATAAAGGGTTTGACGCCGGCGGGATTCTGTACTATCATAAGGGCAGCACTTTTCAAGGGAGGACAACGCCATGTATGAAAACGAAACGCGGCCCCAGCGGGCTTTGCTTGTTTCCCTGGACACCGGGGAGTACGACGCGGAGGTGTCTTGGGGGAGCTGGAGGAGCTGGCCCACACCGCCGGTGCGGAGCCTGTCCTCACCTTGACCCAGAAGCGCCCCGCCCCAGATACCGCCACCTGCATCGGCTCCGGCATGGTGGAGCAGGCGGCCCAGCTCTGCCAGCAAGAGGAGATAGACCTGCTCATCTTCGACCGGGAGCTGACCCCCACCCAAATCCGCAACCTGGAAAAGGCCTGCGGCGTCCAGGTGATTGACCGCACCACCTTGATTCTGGACATCTTCGCCCAGCGGGCCCGCAGCAAAGAGGGCAAGCTGCAGGTGGAGCTGGCCCAGCTGAAATACCTGCTGCCCCGGCTGGGCGGCCAGGGCACATCCCTTTCCCGGCTGGGCGGCGGCATCGGCACCCGGGGCCCCGGCGAGACGAAGCTGGAGACGGACAGGCGCCACATCCGGCGGCGCATCAGCTCCCTGAAGGAGCAGCTGCGGGACGTGGAGGCCGCCCGGGGGCTCATCAACCGGCGGCGGGAAAAGGACGGCACCGTCACCGTGGCCTTGGTGGGCTACACCAACGCCGGCAAAAGCACCTTGATGAACCAGCTCACCCAGGCGGGGGTGCTGGCCGAGGACAAGCTTTTCGCCACACTGGACCCCACCGCCCGGGCCTTAAAGCTGCCCTGCGGCAAAACGGTGATGCTCATCGACACGGTGGGCCTTATCCGGCGGCTGCCCCACCATTTGGTGGAGGCCTTTAAGTCCACCTTGGAGCAGGCTGCCACCGCGGACATCCTCCTAAATGTCTGCGACGCCTCCAGCGGGGAGGCTCGGGACCACCTGGAGGTGACCAACACGCTGCTCAACGAGCTGGGCGGGGCGGGGCACCCCATCATCCCGGTGCTGAACAAGTGGGACGCCGTGGAGGACCCGGAGCTGGCCCCCCGCCTGCCTGGGGCGGTGCGCATCAGCGCGCTGCACGGCGACGGCATCCCAGAGCTGCTCCAGGCCATGGAGGACAACCTGCCGGAAAAGACCTTCCCGGTGGAGCTGCTGCTGCCCTTCTCCAAAACGGGCTTGGCGGCCAAGCTCCGGGAGGAGGGCGCCGTCACCAGCGAGGAGTACGTCCCCGAGGGCCTGCGGGTGTCCGCCCATGTGGACCAGCGGCTCTACGCCCTGGTAAAGGAGTTCGAAATCCAGTAAAAACGCAATCCCCCAGCGGAGCTTTCCGTTGGGGGATTTTTTCTAGGCAAGTTTCTTTTTCATAAGGAAGGGTATCAGCGGGCGTCCTCCGCGTGAATGTGAGCCAGGTCTATGCCCTGCTCAATGGACGCTTCCGCCACGGCTTCGGCGAAAGCTTGGGCGTCCCCTGTCGTGGAAAAGCCCCACGGGGCCGGGGTGGCTTGTACGGAGACGGTGTATTCCGGCTGTTGAATGTACACGTATTGGTTGTTATAGTCTCCCAGTTCGTACTTCACCCTTTCTCCGGAGCCGTCGCTTTCCTCCCAGCTGTACTCCTCCAAATACTGGGTCGCGTACACGCCCACGCCGTCAATTTGGTTGTTGGGCTGGTCTAAGAAGAAGGTTGTGGCGTACTGGGGCCAGCTCCAGGGCAGGTCCCCGGCGGTGAGGGTGATGGCAAAAGCGGAATCGCTGTCTTTTTGGTCTGGCAGGTTTCCGTGAATCCACACTTGCAGCAGCTCCCCTTGGGAGGTAAACAGGGCCGTGCCTTGCAAAAGATACTCATCTGTCCAGGGCAGCTGGCCGCCCCAAATCTGGGCGAGTTCTTCCTCGTCCATAGGACGGCTCACAAAGTCATCCGGGATGGGGTTTGCTTCCAGGTTCTGCCGATGAAACTCGAAAAACTCATCACAGTAAGGTTCTAGGGTGTTGGTGGTAAAGGTAAGCCCGCCAGAATCCCCCGCGGCCAGGGTATCGAGGGACACGCCCTCTTGGATGTACTGGCCCACGGCGCGCGCCACCAGGTCTTCCGCATCGTACTTGGTGGAACAGCCCCACTCTCCCTGGGCGACGGAAACCGCCACGCCCACCGGCGCCTCCCCCGCGGTGAGGAAGGCTGCGCTGTACCAGGTGACAGGCAGCTCCTGCCCCCGGGTGCTCTCCAGGGCGGCGGCGTATACACCCACGCCCTGCACCTGGTTGTTGGGCTCCTCTAAGAAGGACACCCGGTCCAGGGCGTCGCTGACGGCCGGCCCATCAGGCACCAGGTGCACCGAGAAGCACTCCAGGCCCTGGCTTTGGGCCTCCGCGCTTGCGTAGCCCCGCACGGTGGCCCGGATGGCTTCCCCGGCCCCGTTGGTGGCAACCTGCCCGGTGAGGATGGGCACCTCTTGAAGGTCCCGCAGCTCCTGCCCCCAAAGGGCGTCCAGCTCGGCTTGGGTCATGTCCCGGGTGGCAGAGCCCTCCGGCAAATCCCAGCCCGTGGAGAGCTCCGGCCCCGGGTTCTCCGCAAAGGTCAGGGTGGGGGAGATGGTATCGTACGTGAGGCGGCTTATGTCCACCCCATCCTGTACCAGGTTCCGCATGGTGTCGTAGAGGAACGACTGGGCGTACACCGTGTCGAAGAACACCCCGTCGGACACAATGTCCAAATAGACGCCCACGGCGTCTTCGCCGGTGCCTATCACAGCCTGGGCGGAGAAGGTTTCTTCCTCCCCGTCTTTTTGGGAGGCGGAGTAGATAGGCGTGTTGCCCAGCTGGTTGTTCCAGGGCACGTCGCCAGTTTGGCAGCAGGGGGGCAGCCCGCCTGGGGCAGCGGCCATGTGGATGACAGGGATGTCCGTGCCGTGCTGGTAGCCCGTGAAGGACGCCTGCCACAGCGCCCCGGAGCTGTCATAAAAGTCAATGGGGGAGAAAAGGGAGGTGGCCCACCCCTCCTCGTATCCAAGCAGATTGGCGATTTCGCTGGTGGTCAGCTCTCGGCTGGAGGCATCTTCCGGCGGGGTGGCCTCCACTGTGCGCATATCTTGGGCATAGTCGAAGATATAGGGAGAATTGTAAGTGCCTTCCGGCTCCCGGCCGCTGATGCCCTCTGTGGAAATCCCTTTTTCCAGAATCTGCTGGAGCACATAGGCGGCGAAATACTGGGCGTCTTCCGCTGTGTCAAAGGAGCCTGGAAGGTTGTCATGGCAATAGATGGACTGGATGGTGACACCAAGGGGCTGGTCGCCCTCCAGCAGGAACCCCAGGCAATAGTCGGTGGTTGTGTAGCTGTCGCCGATTTTGCCGCTAATCGCAGTACTTGTGGATAAAGTCATGTTGGCTGCGTATATCTCTACCCCGTCAATCTCGTTGTTGGGCCCGTCCAGCACATGGAGTATTTTCCCCGCTGGGCTGGAGGGGATGCCGTCCGGCGCCACTGTAATGCGGAAGGCGCAGCCGCTTGCCCGGTATTGCTCCCCTATTTCCCGCCATCCCTCAAAGGTGACATAGTGGGTCTGGCCCTGGTCGTCCACACCGGCTTCCCCGCCTAAATAGGCGAAATCCATATCTTCCGGCAGAAGCTCTTGGGCGGCCATCAGGGCGGTTTCCTCCTGGGTGAGGGGCCGGTGGAGAGTTATTTCGGGATAGTCCCAGGTCTCAAAGTCTTGCATAATCCAATCTTCAGAGGAGACCTCTTCATACTGGATGTCTGGCACTTCCACAGTTTGGGCGCTGTCCTCCGCCACCATCATACTGCCCTCTGGGCTCACCAGGGACAGCTGGCCGGTGAGGAGCACCACGGCTGTGCCGATGCCCAGGCACAGCGCCAGGGCGGCGGCCACGGCCCACACCGGGTGGCGGCGGATGGTTTTGGGCGCGGCGCCCCAGGGTTCCACGTCCTCCAGCAGCTTGGGGTCAATGTCGTTTAAAGCGGTGAGCAAATCTTTCGCGATCATTCCAAAACCCCCTTTTCCAATAAATACTTGCGCAGCTTCTCCCGCAGCCGGGAGAGCCGCACGGCCACGTTGTTTTCCGTCATGTCCAGGCGCAGGGCCAGCTCCTTGTGGGTGCAGGCGTACCAGTACCGCCCCAAAAACAGCACCCTGTCCCGCTGGGAAAGCCCCCGCAGAAAGCCCTCCAGGGCTGCGCGCAGCTCCTTGGCGTCCTGCTGCTGCTCTGGTCCGGTGTGGTCCGCCAGGCAGCTTTCCAGCTCGGAGTAGGCCAAGTCGAACTGGGAGTTCCGCTTTTGGGCGATGTTCCAGTGATAGCGCTTTAGGCACATGTTGCGCACCACCCGCAGGGCATAGGGCAGCAGGGGCTGGGGCCGCGCCGGCGGGATGCTGTCCCACAGCCCCAGGTAGGCGTCGTTTACACACTCCTCGGCGTCCTGGGGGTTAGAGAGGATATTCCCCGCAAGCCTGCGCAGCTGGGTGCCGTATGCCATGGCCAGGGCGTCCACCGCCTGGGGGGAGCGCTTCCAGAACAGCTCCACAATTTCCCGGTCTTTCATCTCCATCCCTCCCTCTACCCCTATTCTACACTTTCCCGGGGAAACCTTACAGCCGTTGGAAGGTTTTGGGAGAAATTTTTCGGACGAACTTTTGTTTAAGTTTAATTTTTAACAAATCCGTTACCCTCTTGCGCATGGCTGGCAAATTCTATATAATATAGATTATATTTTAGCGCTTTACTGTGGAAAACAGAAAGCCTTTGGGGCGAAGCGCTGGATCACACTACAAAGGAGGTTTCCACTATGGCGGAAAAGAAGGAACCGTTGCTGCTGCTGGACAACAGCACCATGTATGTCATTGGGGCGGGGGACTACCACTCCACCAATCTCACCTTTGAGGAGGCCAAGGCCATCATTGACATGTACCAGACCGAGGACATCCTGCGCTGCTTTACCGACCGGGCCACCGAGCAGGTCCTCCACGATTTTGTGGGGATAGAGCCCCGGGACTTTGCCTACAAGCCCATCCGCAAGATGCGCGTAGGGCAGGACGCCATTGCCGTCAAGCGGTACATCACCCCCTCGGAAACCCAGCCCGAGGTGGAAGCCACAGACGGCGTCCTTGCCAAAAAGATTCAAAACGTGTATGTCTATTGTCAATATATCACCCGTGTTTCCTAAAACCAGGGGGACACAGTTTTCCCCCCAGCGGGCCGCCACAGCTTGTGGAGGCCCGCTTTTTCCTGCCCGGGCGCAAGGGCACAGGAACGCAAGAAAAAATTCAGAAACTGTTTAAGATTTCTTGAGAAGGATACCGTATACTAGAATTATGTTAAAACGTGCAAGAAAACGGGCGAGAAGGAGAGCCTTTATGGAAAAACGGGAACAGAGGAAAAAGCGGGCTGTGGCGCTGGTGTGCCTGGGATTGTTTGTGGCATTTTCCCTGGCAGTGTGCTGGTTTGTGGGCAAGCCCATGCTGCAGTTTGTCTCCCAGCCGGAGCAGTTCCGCGCCTGGGTGGACAGCCACGGCTTTTGGGGGCGGCTGGCCTTTTTGGGCATGGTGGCCTTCCAGGTGATTATCGCCATTGTGCCGGGAGAGCCCCTGGAAATCGGCGCGGGGTACGCCTTTGGCGCGGTGGAGGGCACCTTGCTGTGCATCTTGGGCACCACCTTGAGCAGTGTCCTCATTTTCTTGGTGGTGAAGAAATTCGGCATGCGGGTGGTCACCCTGTTTGTCTCCGAGGAAAAGATACACTCCTTTACATTCCTGCAAAACACCCGGCGGCTGAACCTTATCGCCTTCCTCCTCTTTTTCATCCCCGGCACGCCCAAGGACGTGCTCACCTATGTTGTGGGCCTAACGCCCATGCGCCTGCCCACCTGGGTGCTCATCACCACCGTGGCGCGCATCCCCTCGGTTATCACCTCCACCATTGGCGGCGACGCCCTGGGCACGGAAAATTACCTTTTCGCGGTGGTGGTGTTCGCAGCCACGGCCCTTATCAGCGGCGTGGGGGTGCTGGTGTACCGGCAGATTACCAAGCACCACCAGAAAAAGGAGCAGGAGCGGGAGGCCGCCGAAAAGGCCGGCCACAACGCCCTGGATGGCTCCGCTGTATAAAACCGTGAATACATCGCATACCATGGCGGATGGCTTGGGAAATCCTGCCGGAAAAGCGGCAAATCTTTGTGTAAAAGTGCGGGAGCGGCCCTGAAAATGGGGGCCGCTCCTCTCTTTTTTGCAAAAATCATGAATAAATATGCAATAACATCTTGATTTTTCCGAAAACGGGTGTATAATATCAAGTGTCACAAGACAACGCAACGTTTTTGAAATTGAAATAAAAGGAAGGGACCCATCATGGCAAACGAGATTAAGAAGGTTGTGCTGGCCTACTCCGGCGGCCTGGATACCTCTATCATCATCCCCTGGCTGAAGGAAAACTACAACAACTGCGAGGTCATCGCGGTTTCCGGCGACGTGGGCCAGGGCACCGAGCTGGACGGCCTGGAGGAAAAGGCCAAAAAGACTGGCGCCTCCAAGCTGTACGTGCTGGACCTGAAAGAGGAGTTCATCCAGGACTACGTCTACCCCACGGTGAAGGCCGGGGCTGTGTATGAGAACAAGTACCTGCTGGGCACCTCCTTTGCCCGGCCCATCATCGCCAAGGGCATTGTGGACATCGCCAAGAAAGAGGGCGCCGACGCCATCTGCCACGGCTGCACCGGCAAGGGCAACGACCAGGTGCGCTTCGAGCTGGCCATCAAGGCCTTCGCCCCGGATATGAAGATTATCGCCCCCTGGCGCATTTGGGATATCAAGTCCCGCGAGGAGGAGATTGAGTACGCCGAGGCCCACGACATCCCCCTGAAAATCAGCCGGGAGACCAACTACTCCAAGGACAAGAACCTGTGGCACCTCTCCCACGAGGGCCTGGATTTGGAGAACCCCGCCAACGAGCCCCAGTACAACAAGCCGGGCTTCCTGGAGCTGGGCGTCTCCCCCGAGCAGGCCCCCGACGAGCCCACCACCATCACTTTGCACTTTGAGAAGGGCGTGCCCACCCAGTTGGACGGGGAGACCCTCACCGGCGTGGAGATGGTGTCTAAACTCAACGAGCTGGGCGGCAAGAACGGCATCGGCCTGGCGGACATCATCGAGAACCGCCTGGTGGGCATGAAGTCCCGTGGCGTCTACGAGACTCCCGGCGGCACCATCCTCTACCACGCCCACAACAAGCTGGAGGAGCTGTGCCTGGATAAGGAGACCTATCACTACAAGCAGCAGGTGGCCTTAAAGTTCGCCGACCTGGTGTACAACGGCCAGTGGTACACCCCCCTGCGCCAGGCCCTGTCCGCCTTTGTGGACTCCACCCAGGAGACCGTCACCGGCGACGTGAAGCTGAAGCTGTATAAGGGCAACATCATCGACGCGGGCGTCACCTCCCCCTACTCCTTGTACGACGAGGAAATCGCCACCTTTGACGAGGACGAGGTGTACAACCAGGCCGATTCCGCCGGGTTTATCAACCTGTTCGGCCTGCCCATCAAGGTCCAGGCGAAGAAGGGTTTGACCTACGACAAGTAAAGCGCTTTTCCCGTGGAAAAGTGGAAAATTCCAAAAGGTGAGGGCGGACAGTCGTCTGCCCTTTCCTGCTTCCCAGGGAGGGAAAACAGGTGGAGCTTGTAGACATATACGACGCCCAGGGCCACCCCACCGGCAAGGTCCAGGATAGGGAAGCTCCCCTGGCCGCGGGGGAGTACCTGCTGGCTGTGGGCGTGTGGATTGTGGACGGGGAGGGTAACATCCTCCTCACCCAGCGCAGCCCGGAGAAGCGCTGGGCCCCCGGCAAGTGGGAGAATACAGCGGGCCACGCCCAGGCCGGGGAGGACTGCCCCGCCGCCATGGCCCGGGAAATCCGGGAGGAGATTGGCCTGGAGATTGCCCCGGAGCAGCTGGTCCCCCTGGGCAGCAGCCCAGCCACCGGCCACTATATTGGCGAGAACTACGGCCTGCGCTTGCGCCAGCGGCCGGAGCGCCTCACCTTCCAGCCGGGGGAGACCTGCGCAGCCAAGTGGGTCACCCCCGAGGAGCTGGAGCGGATGGCCCAAAGCGGGGAGCTTTCCCCCTCGGTGCTCTCCCACCTGGAGGGCAGCTACCGGGAGGCGTTCCTCCAGTTTATCGGCCGCCAAGGCAGCACTTTGTTAAGGAAAGGATGAAGCCCCATGAAACTGTGGAAAGGCCGCTTCCAAAAGGAAGCCGACCCCAAGACCAACGACTTTAACTCCAGCATCTCCATTGACAGCCGGATGTACCGGGAGGACATAGAGGGCAGTATGGCCCACGCCACCATGCTGGGGGCGTGCGGCATCATCGAGAAAGGCGAAAGCGAGAAAATCGTGGAGGGCCTGCAGGGCATTTTGGCCGATTTGGATTCCGGCGCTTTGATGATCGACCCCGACGCCGAGGACATTCACACCTTTGTGGAGGGGGAGCTCACCGCCCGCATCGGCGACGCCGGCAAGCGGCTGCACACCGGCCGCAGCCGCA
>ERZ857955.2776-NODE-2776-length-10789-cov-3.642351_pt1 | contig 10789 bp, 8 predicted proteins | sample MGYA00519956_ERZ857955 | MGnify/ENA primary metagenome ERZ857955 (study PRJEB31778, sample SAMEA3449378) | human gut metagenome | biome: human gut; feature: human-associated habitat; material: faeces | place: United Kingdom | collected 2010/2012 ...
CCCGCTTGGACATTATGCGTGAAAAACCCGCTCAAAAAGAGCATAGTCCTGCTCCAGCTTGGACAACAGAGAGTAAGAACCCTGGTGAAGGGCCCAATCGATAACCACGCCTCGGAAGTGACGGAAGAAGAAATCCACTGTCCACTCGGCGCTGACCTCCCGGGTCAGCAGGCCCTGGGCTTCTGCAGTACGCAGGCACTCCTCCATAGCGCCCAGAGTGAAACGGCTGGGATCCATGGCCAAATTGGCCTGCGGATCACATAAGCGGTGCTGGTAGTAGCGGCTTACCAGCTCCCAGCCCTGAGATTCGATGAAGGAGGCATAGGCGATGAGCAGGATTCGGAGCCGCTCGGGAATGGGTTCCTCCTCATGTCCCGCCAGCGCCTGGGACATATAGTCATCCATGGGGGAGAAGCCTCGAACCAGCAGATCCTCTTTGGAACGGAAGTGGTGGTAGAAAGCGCCGGTTGTAATACCTGCCGCCTTACAGATATCACGGACGGAGACCTTGTCAAAGCTTTGGTTCCGGCAGAGCTCTCCGACGGCGCGGAGAATGGCCTGCTCGGTCTGCATGGACTGTTCCCGGCGGCGCTGAATGTAATCCAAAACGACGATCCCCTTTCTTGACACGGGCGGTTTGCGCTGGTATCATAGTGAGTGGCATAACGGTGTTATGCCACTTCCGCTGATTCTGATTATAGAATAGGATGATCAAGTTGTCAAACCCCGGGAAGATAGCTCTGCTGACTGATTCCTGCGCCGATCTGTCCCCCGCCATGCGGGAGGGAAAGCCTATCTATGTGGTACCGCTGAAAATCGTATGCCGGGACGGGGAGTATGCCGACGGCGTGGATATCTTTTCCACGGATGTCTACCGCCGGCTGCGGGAGGGAGAGCTGCCCCGTACCTCCCTGCCCGATGGAGGGACCGTCAATACGGCCTTGGATCAGATCAAGGCGGATGGATATGAAAAGGTAATCGCGGTGATGCTCTCCGGCGGCCTGTCGGGGACCTATAATATGGTCCGGGTGCTGGCTGAACAACGCCGTGATCTGGACATTGCGGTCTTTGATTCCAAGAGCGGGGCCCTGGGTATCGGCATCATCGTCCTTCAGCTCTGGGAGGAGATCCAAATGGGGACTGGTTGGGAGGAACTGGTGAGGTGCCGCGCGCCCCATTTGATTGCCAATACGTTCCCCTTTTTTTCGGTTGATACGCTGGAATACCTATATAAGGGCGGGAGGATAGGCAAAATTACCGCGATGGCGGGAACCATGCTTCGTATCAAACCGGTCATTACCTTTGCCTCCGATGGACAGCTCCAAAGCGTAGCCAAGGTGCGTGGCCGGCGGCAGGTGCAGTACAGAATCATTGAGCTGCTCCGGGCCAAACTGGAGAGCGGCGGGCGGCGGTACAACCTGGGGATTGCCAACGGCGGCGCGCCGGGTGAGATGGCCGAGCTGATGGAGAAGATGAAGGCCGCCTTTCCGGACTATGAGCACTTCTGGGCCGGAGAACTGGACGCCACCCTGAGCGTTTACATCGGAGACGGGGTCCTGGGCGGCGGCATTCAATTTTTGGATTGAAAGTGAAAGCAGGAGGGTGAGTGCTGTGGGCGATAAGATTGAGACGGCCAGGGGGCTGGCCTTTACCCGCTGTGCGGATGCGCTGTATCCCTTTGGGGAGGAGAAATACGGAAGCCGCAATAAATTTTTGCTGAAGACTGCCAGGACGGGGGCCTTTCTCACCGGCGGCGGCGGGATCCGGTTTTGCATATATGCCCCTGAGGCCTACCATGTCTATGTCTCCTGCGAAGGGCTCACCATACACCTGGGCGACCGGGTAAACATTTTGGATTTGGAGGCCACGGGGGACGATTTCCCGGAGTACAGGCTGGAGCTGGTTAAGAGCGGAGAGGGCTTTTTTCAGGGGGAGCTCCCGGCGGCGGAGCTGACCGGCTTTTACGGGCCCTTTCCCTTTACCTTTGTGGTGGACGGGGCGGCCATGGTCCATCCCTACTGCCGGACCACATGGCGCAGCGGCCGGCTGATGAACTGCGTGGAGGTCCCGGATCCGGACTTGGAGGAGAAATTTTCCCTGCGTGATGTCCCCCACGGCGCCATTACTTATGAGATTTTCTGGTCCCGGGCCCGAAATAATTGGTCTCCCTGTCTGGTGTACACGCCGCCCGGTTACGGTGAAGGGGAGGGGCGCTGGCCGGTGCTCTATCTTCAGCATGGCGGCGGGGAGAATGAGACTGACTGGTTTACGTTGGGCAACCTGCCTGAGGTGATGGACAATCTCATTGCCGACGGCCTTGCCGTACCTTTTGTCGTAGTTATGAATAATACCCATCTTCCACCCTATCAGGCCTGGGGCGGGGAAGACGACCCCGGAATGCTGATGTACCAAGCGGTGGACGACCTGATTACAAAGGACTGCATTCCTTTTATTGAGCGGAAATACCGGGTCCGCACTGACAAGTGGGGACGGGCTATTGCCGGCCTCTCCATGGGGGCCATGCAGTCCAGCTACGTGGGTTTTACCCATCCGGAGATTTTTGGCAATATCGGTTTGTTCAGCGGTTCCATCCGCTGCCGCCGTTATTGGACGGAGTATGACAAAAATCCTCATTTGAACATTCTCAGGGAGGGAAAAGAGCGCTTGACGGAAGAATACCGGGTCTTTTACCGCGGCGTGGCCGAGCAGGAGCACGAGTCCCGGCCCTGGCACAAGGAGGACGACCGCTGGCTTCACGAGGCCGGATTGGATACCGCCGCCTGCTATCACTATACCCTGCACCCAACCATGTGCCACGAATGGGGATGTTTCCGCCGGAGCCTATACGATTTTGCACAGCTGATCTTTCAGCAGGGTTAGCGCCGCCGGGGGTGCCGAGACAGGAGGGGATGTTCAGTGGCCGACTATTTTACCTTTACGGCCGGAGAGGAGAAGTACCTCGCCGAGACCAATGCAGCCTATGAGAGGATTCTCTCGCCCTATGCGTCCCGGGGAGGAGAGGCGGTTCGGGTCCGGCCGTACAGGCCCAGGTACGACATCATCCGCCCGCCCTATGCCTATGATGTGGACCGCATTATCCACTGCCCGCTGTACAACCGGTATGCGGATAAGACGCAGGTCTTTTCCTTCTACCGGAACGACGATCTGACACGGCGGGCCCTCCACGTCCAGTTTGTCTCTAAAATCGCCCGGACCATCGGCCGGGCGCTGCGGCTGAATCTGGATCTGATTGATGCAATCGCCCTAGGGCACGACATGGGGCATACGCCCTTTGGCCATAAGGGTGAGAGCTTTCTCAGCGAAAATTATCAGCGCGGAACCACGAAGCGGCAGGGAAAGGCGCGTTACTTCAATCACAACGTCCACAGCGCCCGGATTTTCCGGTATATTCTGGATACCAACCTGACGCTCCAGACCCTCAGCGGCATTTTGTCCCACAACGGAGAAAAGGTCTATCGGGAATACGCGCCGTCGGAGCTGACCGACTTCCGTACGTTTGACGGCGTTCTGGAGGCGTGCTATCAATCGGCCGACTACCATAAACGGCTCAGACCCAATACACTGGAGGGCTGTGTGGTACGCATCAGCGATATGATCGCATATGCGGGCAAGGATCGGCAGGACCTCTATAAGGCAAAGCTGATTACCACAGAAAAATTCCAGGAGAGCCGGCTAATAGGCATTCATAACAGCGACATCATTTCGAATGTGGTGGTCAACCTCATCAAGAACAGCATCAATTCCCCCTCGCTCAATATGGACGAGGAGGTATTCCTCGATTTAAAGGCACTGATAGACGAGAATTATGAGGTCATCTATAAAAACGATGCGCTGAACGAGCCCTATTTTACCGTGATAAGACCGCTGATGGAGCTGTTGTATGATAAGCTGATAGACGACGTGGAGAGCAGGCGCTACGACTCGCCGGTGTTCCAGCACTATATCAACGACAGGATCCAGGGGCGCTCCTACCACGACCCAGAGCGATGGTTTATCATTGCGCCGCCTGATGAGATGGTCACCGATTTCATCGCCAGCATGACGGACGATTACTTCATCGATATCTGCCGGGAACTCCATTTAAATGACTCCCTGCTGGATAAGCTCTGTTATCACGAGTATTTTGAATAATATGCCAGAAAAGGAGGGTATCCCGTACGGGATACCCTCCAAGCATTAAAGAGGAACCGAGCTTTATTTCATTTGCGGCACTTGCCCCGCAGTCTGTCAATGGGCGTTCCGCTGTTCTAATACAAACATTTCTGTTATCGGGAGATTGATGTTGATAGCTCGCTTCGCTCGAGGCTTGAAGCTAAAGCTTTTTTGCAGGGTGCTTCCTCCAGCTTAGCCGGTGGTTTTCGAAGCGAAAAAGGCCGGTGCCCGGCGCGGAATTTCCGGGCCGGGCACCGGCCGCATGGAAAAGCAAGCAATGGAACGCTGGCTGCCCAAAGATCGAATTTACGGCATGGGGGATCGTGTGAAAGAGAGCGCCGTTCTCCCGCGCAAGGTGAATGGGCTCATAATGCCGGAGCGTACAGGCTGGACCGTTCGCGTCCAAGGACCTGCCCGCTTCAGCGGAAAAGCTGTAGCCGCCCGGTCTGGAAAGCAGCGGTGGAGGCGATTAGCGGGGACCGGCGGCAGTTCAGCTCTTGAAATACAGAGGGCTGCACTTGGCGATCTCGTCCTTGACGATGCCGTCCACATGGGGGTAGATGGTGCCGATGCCGCCATAGGTAATGCAGGGGATGAAGTACCCTCCAGGGCCGTACTCGGCGCAGGCCCGGCGCACCTCCTCCCGGATGACCTCCTCGGTGGCGTATACGGTATCCACCAGGGCCACGTTGAGACCGCCCATCAGGGTCATTTTCCCCTTCAGGCGGGCCTGGAGGGCGGGGATATCGTTTTCGGGCAGGCAGCCCTGCCACACGTCAATGTGGGCCTCGGTCATGTCCTCCACGATATCGGCGCAGTGGGAGTCGGCGTGATGCATGACCAGCACACCGCGGGACTTGATGTAACCGTAAAGCTCGGTATAGAGGGGCTTGAAGAACTCCCGCCACACGTCGGGGCTCATGAACAGGCGGATCTTCTCCCCCCAGTCGTCGTGGGACAGAATGATGTCGGGGTGGATGCGGTCGATGAGGATTTTGGCGTACTCCAGCTTGTGCTCCAGCAGCAGTTGGAGGAGCTCCTGGCAGCTCTCAGGCTCCACCAGCAGATTGCACAGGGCGTCCTCGAAGCCCATCAGGTAGTGCATACGCTCAAAGAGGCCGGTCTCCATAAAACCCATGACCAGCTTTTCCTTGCGGTTCACGGCGTTGACCCGCTCCAACACCGGGGCCCACAGCTCATCCTTGTCCACCGGCGAGAGGTCGGGTTTTTTCACATAGTCCCGCCATTCGGTAATGTCAGGCAGGGCCTTGCAGTCGTCAGTCACATGGGGCATGGCAAAATTCTGATCCTCAGGGAACATCACATAGGTGCCGAAAATGTCGTGGAGGTGGGATCCCTTCTTCCGTACACCGCCCCGGGTGTGGACGATGAGGGGGTCGTCGTCAATGAGCTCAAAGGGCTCCCACTCGTTGACGAAATGATCCGGATGGTCGCCGGACAGGGTCCGCAGGAAATTTTCGCGTTCATTATACATGATCTTGCTCCTTTACATATATATTCTAATGACTATTTACGCTTTTTGAACTGCATGAGTGTCATGCCGGTCACCAGCTTGAAGGCCTTGGAGAAGTGCTTGGACGCCCCGATGCCCGCCTTGACGGCAATGCTGCAGCTGGTGTCGTCAAAATATTTCTCCGGCCCCCTCAACGGACTTGAAGGGGTTGCCCAGACAGCGGTCTGTGTTGGAGGTACCCCATGGCACGGGTCAAACTGCCGGTGAGCTGGTTTGGCCAAATATCACCCAGGTATGTTACTCCATCTAACCGCCAAGGGAGTCCGCCGCCGTCCAAGAATCTGCCGCTCCACAGGCCCAGAGTGCGTCCACACGTCTTTGTATACAATCCTGTATGAGTCACACTATATCACAAGTGCATGATTTTGTATAGATCGAAAGTCGCTTTTCTGGAAATACTCACAGAAGCCCTCTGCCGCCCGTCCCCTGGAAGGGACTTTTTTACAATAACTAATTGCACTAAAAGGCCAAAAAAATCCCCCTTTTTTAAGAGTGCTTCGTGTATACTGCTTAGTACAGAAATCCAGGGTATACTCCGCGCCGCCGGCAGTTCCGGTTTGCTGGCAATAGACGGAGCAGCAGACACAGCAGCAAATCTCAAAACAGGGGGGAGGAGGACATTCCCAAATGTCTGACTACGAGTATGAAGTAGAAATGCATCATATATGCAAGAGCTTCAGCGGCGTCAAAGCCTTACAGGATGTGGATTTTTGTGTCAGGCCAGGTGAAATCCACGCGCTCATGGGCGAAAACGGCGCGGGCAAGTCCACGCTGATCCGCTGTCTCTCCGGCGTGGGGCCGGCCGACAGCGGCGAGATCAAGCTCAAGGGCAAACCCGTACATATTTCTAACCCAAAGGACGGCATCCTGAACGGCATCTCGGTTATCTATCAGGAATTCGCACTGGTCCAGCATCTGACCGTGGCTGAAAACATCCTGCTGGACGACTTCCGGGACGGCAAGCCCATCGTCAACTGGAAAAAGATGAAGGCCAAGGCCAAGCAGTACCTGGATGAACTCGGCTTCGGCCACATCAACGTCAACGCGGAGGTGCGCACCCTGAGCGTGGCCTATCAGCAGGTGGTGGAGATCTGCAAGGCCCTCATCCGCAACGCCTCCGTACTGGTACTGGACGAGCCCACCGCCGTCATGACCGCCAAGGAGGTGGAACAGCTCTTTGTCCTGATCAACCGGCTGCGGGACAAGGGCGTGTCCATCGTCTACGTCTCCCACCGGCTCAACGAGATCTTCCGCATCTCGGACCGGATCACCGTCCTGAAAGACGGTCAGTACGTGGGTACTGTCAACACCAGTGAGATCGACCAGAACAAGCTGGTATCCATGATGATCGGCCGCGACCTCTCCACCTTCTTCCCGCCGCGGACCCCCGACATCGGTGAGGTGGTGCTCAAGGCCGAGCACATCAAGGCCGGCATGGCGGTCAAGGACATCTCCTTCGAGGTCCGGGAGGGCGAGGTGCTGGGACTGAGCGGCCTGGTGGGCGCCGGCCGGACCGAGGCGGTGCGCGCCATCCTGGGCGTGGACAAGATGGAGAGCGGCACTGTGACGCTGCGCGGCAAGCCCATCCATCTCAAATCCACCAAAGAAGCCTATGCCCACGGCATCGGCTTCCTGCCTGAGGACCGGAAAAACCAGGGCGTCCTCCTGCACCGTCCCATCTACCAGAACATTACCCTCTCCTGCCAGAAGAAAATCGCCCCCTTCGGCTGGATTTTCAAGAACAAGGAGATGCCCATCGTCGATAAGTACGTCAAGGAAGTCACCATCAAGACCGCCTCGGTCTACAATGACGTGGACAGCCTCTCCGGCGGCAACCAACAGAAAGTCGCCCTCGCCAAGATTCTGGCCACCGACTCCAAGGTGGTGTTTCTGGATGAGCCCACCCGCGGCGTGGACGTGGGCGCCAAGATTGAGATTTTCAAGCTCATAAACGAGCTGGTGTCCAAGAAGTATGCGGTGGTGATGATCTCCTCCGAAATGGCCGAGATCATCGGTATGTGCGACCGGGCTATCGTCATCCGCGAGGGCCGCAGCGTCGGCGAGCTTCAGAAGGATGAGCTCTCCGAGATGAATATCATTCAATATGCGATGGGGGTCAAGGAACAATGAAAGTGAAAGAAAAGAACACCGCCGCGCCGGAGAGCACCCTGGCGGCCTCCCGCGGCACCCAGAAGATGACGGCTACCGGCTTTCTGCTGAAGTATAACTGTATTATCATCTTTATCGCGCTCTTTATCGTGGCATCCTGCCTCTCCCCGATGTTCTGCACCCCGAGCAACCTGTTCACCATGCTCCGCCAGCAGGTGCCCTACCTCCTCATCGGCATGAGCATGTTGATTATCATCATCACCGGCGGCATCGACCTGGGCGCCGCCTCCGTGGCCGGCGTGTCCAGTATCGTGGTCGCCTACGCCATGATCAACTGGGGCCTGTCCGACGGCGGCTTTGACACGGTTCTGGCCGTGCTCCTGGGCGTGCTGATGGGCGCCATCTTCGGCGCTGTCAACGGCTTCCTGGTTGCCAAGATGCGGATGCCCGCCTTCATCGTCACCCTGGCCACCATGACGGCCGGCGAAGGTATCGGCTACATCATCACCAAGGGCAACACCCTCATGCTGGACAACAAGAGCGCCGGCTATGAGGAGCTGGTGGGCTTCTCCGTCAACTCCATCGGCCCTGTGCCCGTGGCCGTCATCTTTGTGGCCGTGGTCATCGTCATCTTCTTCTTTATCATGAAGTACACCACCTTTGGCCGCATGGTCTACGCCATCGGCTCCAATGAGTCCGCCGTGCAGCTGGCCGGCATCAACTCCAAGAAGTATCTCTTCCTGGTGTATCTCATCGGCGGCATCCTCTGCGGCATCGCCGGCGTGGTCATCACCTCCCGCTCCGGCAACGCCTCCGCCCTGACTGCCGGCGTGGACTACCCCATGACCACCATCGCCGGCGTGGTCATCGGCGGCGCCAGCCTGGCCGGCGGCGAGGGCTCCGTGCTGTTGAGCGTGGTCGGTATTCTGATCATGGCCGTGATCGGCAACATCATGAACCTGGTCAACATCGCCTCTTATCCCCAGATGGTCGTCAAGGCCGTGGTTATCATTCTGGCTGTGGTGCTGAAGAGCTTCACCAGCAAGAAACGCGGCTGAGTTCCCGCCTGTGCTATTCCGCGCTGTGGCGCGAAGAATAGAAACAACACCAAAAATAGGAGGACGGAAACAATGAAAAAACGCACAAGACTCTTGGCTCTGGCCGTCGCGGCCCTGATGTTAGTGCCTCTGGCCGCCTGCGGCGGCGATGACGCCGCTGACAGCAACACGCCCCCCGCATCCACCGCCCCCGCCCAGACCGATTCCGCCGATCCCGCTGCTCCCTCCGATTCCAGTGAGCCCGCCGGCGAGATGAGCGCCCTGGATCAGCTGCTGGCCATGGAGGATAAGCTCCCCCTGGGAGGCCTGCAGGCGGCCCATCTGGAGAGCCGCGCCGACATCGACAAGGCCCTGCCCGTGGACAAGACCAACGACGACCATATCGTCATCGGCTTCGCCGGCGCCTCTCAGGGCTCTTCCTTCTTCACGGAGATGTACAACTCCGCCCAGGAGAAGTGCGATGAGTACGGCTATGAGCTGCGCTATCAGAACGCCAACTTCGACCTGAACGCCCAGATGACCCACCTGGAAACCTTTATGACCCAGGGCGTGGACTTCCTGGTGGTCAATGCCGTCGATATCGACTCCACCCTCAGCTACTACCAGCAGGCCGTGGCCCAGGGTATCCCCGTCATCACCTGCGGCCCCACCGCCGCCCAGCCCGACTACCCCACCGTCACCACCATCCTCTCCGGCTCCTTTGAGTCCGGCTACGTGGTGGGCCAGTACGTCGCCGAGAAGCTCTTCGACGAGATGGGCGACCACGCCATGAAGATCGGCTTTGTTATCAGCCGCGCCGGCGACGCCGACTCCAACTCCCGCCCCTGCGGCTTCGTCTCCGGCTATCTGCAGAAGCACGCCGAGCTCTCTGGCAACCCCTATCCCGGCAAGTGGGAGGCCACTCTGGACGGCTATGAGGCCTGGACTTCCTGCCGTGACAACGGCTCCTACACCGTCGACGGCGTACTGGATCTGGTCGGCTATGTGGCCGCCGGCTCCACCGACGCCAACTCCGCCCAGAAGGTGGCCGCCGACCTGCTCACCGCTCACCCCGACATGGAGATCGTGATGTGCGAGACCGACTCCCTCGGGCCTGGCGTTCTGCAGGAAATTGAGCAGCACGGCATGACTCCCGGCGAGGATATCTACGTGTTCTGCGGCGCCGACGCCGCCGACTACACCTTGGACTACATCAAAGAGGGCAAAATGCTGGCCGTGGCCTCCAACGCCCCCTACTACTCCGGCGCCGGCGCCATCGAGCTGATCCACGATATTCTGAACGGCTTTGACGCCAACAACCTGCCCGCCAACTCCTTCACACCCACCTACTGCGTCAACGTGGACAACATCGACGAGTACTACGATCCCGATCTGGCGTTCGCCCCCGCCGCTGAGTGGAATATCCAGAACATCGACGAGTACAACGCCGCCCACGCCAACGACTGACCAACCGGGACAGGAACAGACGTATGAGAGCAATCGTACAGAAGGATGTGGGGTGTCTGGTGTGCCGCGAGGTGCCCGAGCCCGAACCCAAGCGCGACGAGGTCAAGATCAAGGTCGCCTGCTGCGGCGTGTGCGGCTCCGACATCCATTCCTATCAGGGGATTATCCCCATGGAGATTCACCCCTTTATTCCCGGCCACGAGTTCACCGGCACCGTTGTGGCGGTGGGCAGCGAGGTCCGGAACTTCAAGGTGGGGGATCGGGTGACCGCCCAGCCTTTCCGCACCGCAGACAGCCTGTGTATCGTGGGTGTCCACTGTGACGGCGCCATGGCGGAATATGTCTGTATGGAGGAGAAGTACACCTTCCACCTGCCCGACTGCATCAGCTTTGAGGACGGGACTCTCATCGAGCCCGCCTGTGTGTCCGGCCACGCTGTGCTGGACTACGCCGATCTGCGCCCCGCCGA
>ERZ857955.2781-NODE-2781-length-10766-cov-5.712632_pt1 | contig 10766 bp, 7 predicted proteins | sample MGYA00519956_ERZ857955 | MGnify/ENA primary metagenome ERZ857955 (study PRJEB31778, sample SAMEA3449378) | human gut metagenome | biome: human gut; feature: human-associated habitat; material: faeces | place: United Kingdom | collected 2010/2012 ...
GGCAACGATCACTTTTCCCCGTAAGGCAGCTGGTAGAGCACAACCTTAGGAGGCGTGTGCTCTATCCAACTGAGCTACTGAGACATTTATAAGTTTTATGCAATTTTCAAGGCTCGAAGGAATCGAACCATCTGCCGCTTAGGAGGCGTGTGCTCTATCCAGCTGAGCTACTGAGACAAGTAACAGTTGCTATTATACCTGTTTTCCGCCCGGATTGCAAGTGCCCGCTGCAATTCTGTGCCCGGTTTCTGATTTTACAGGATGGGCATGAACCACTCCACGGTCTCCGGCTGCGGGGAAATTGAGCATTCTGAAAACAGCAGAAAAAGCGGGTAACAAAAACAGACCGTCAAAGAATTGCATTCTTGCCCTATTGCGTGTGTAGGGGCGACCATTGGTCGCCCGTCTACTTACCGCAGCAACGCATTTTCCGGGATAGTTTCTTGCAAGGCAAACGGGCGCGGGCGAGCAATGCTCGCCCCTACAAGAGTTTTTCGACAGCCTGAAAAAATCCAACCGCCCGGAAGCAGTTGGACATCTCTATAAAACGCACTTTGAAAATCGGTCATCGCCTTTGCCGATTTTGTGCGATACATCAAAGAAAAAAAGCTGCGGCAATATCTTTGCCGCAGCTTTTTGGTGGGAGCTGGTGGATTCGCAAGCCGCGGTCTAAAAAACAGTCCGCAGGACTGTTTTTTGCCGTTTGCGGACGGCCGACCTGTTCGAATCCTACCAGCTCCAGCACAAAAAAGGACCCGCAACCTAAGTTGCGGGTCCTTTTTGGTGGGAGCTGGTGGATTCGAACCACCGAAGCATTAAGCAGCAGATTTACAGTCTGTCCCCATTGGCCACTCGGGAAAGCTCCCATATTTTGTTTTGTGTCTGCCGTGTCACCCGGCGACGTATGTTATTATAGCAAAGGTGTTTCCAAATTGCAAGCCTTTTTTTGAATTTTTTTGAGATTTTTTCAAAAAAGTTTATTCTGCTCGCAGCATCGTGCAAAAACTATACTTGACATCCTTTTGCGGTTAGCGTACATTTATATATAGTAGAATATGTAAGCAACGGGAGGTTTTTACAATGGCGATTCGTGTTGGTATCCTGACTTCCGGCGGCGACTGCCCCGGCCTGAACGCTACCCTGCGCGGCGTGGCCAAAGCGTTGTACCACCGCATGGGCGATAAGGTCGAGATCGTCGGCATCATGAACGGCTACGACGGCCTGATCAACGGCAACTTCCGGGAGATGTCCCCGGACGAGTTCTCCGGCATTCTGACCGTGGGCGGCACCATTCTGGGCACCAAGCGCACCCCGTTCAAAAAAATGCGTGTGGTCGAGGAGGACAAGGTGGACAAGGTTGCCGCGATGAAGAAAAACTACCGCGCCGCCAAACTGGACTGCCTGCTCTGCCTGGGCGGCAACGGCACCCACAAGACCGCGAACCTGCTCAGCCAGGAGGGCCTGAACATCATCGGTCTGCCCAAGACCATCGACAACGACATCTACGGCACCGACGTGACGTTCGGCTTCCACACTGCTGTGGACATCGCCACCGAGGTCATTGACCGCATCCACACCACCGCGGGCAGCCACAGCCGCGTCATGTGCATTGAGATCATGGGCAACAAAGCCGGCTGGCTGACGCTGTACTCCGGCATTGCGGGCGGCGCGGACATCATCCTGCTGCCGGAGCTGCCCTACGACATCAAGAAGGTCGCCGCTGCTGTCGAGAACCGCGCCAAGGCGGGCAAGAACTTCTCGATTTTGGCCGTTGCCGAGGGTGCCTTCTCCACCGAGGAGGCCAAGATGAAGCGCAAGGAGTGGACCGCCAAGCGCGCCGAGGCCGGTTACACCACCGCCACAGCCCGCATTGCGAAGCAGATCGAGGAGATGACCGGTGCCGAGACCCGCATCTGCGTGCCCGGCCACATGCAGCGCGGCGGCAGCCCCAGCGCCTATGACCGCGTGCTGGCCACCCAGTTCGGCTCCTACGCTGCCGGTCTCGTGGCGGACGAGCACTACGGCGTGACCGTCGCCATGGTCAACCGCCATGTGACCGCCAACCCGCTGGCCGACATTGCCGGCAAGACCCGCGGCGTGCCCGGCGACTGCGACATGCTGAACGTCGCCCGTGCCATGGGCATCAGCCTGGGCTGATTTTTCCTGCAAATCACAACCGCTCCCCTGCCATTTTCCGGCAAGGGAGCGGTTGTTTTTATTCCAGTTATTCCAGATAAAAATCCCGCAGCGCCTTCAGCCTTGCGGCGTCAAGGCCGAATTCATCGGCAAAGTACGCCTCATAGCTCGGGTAGCGCCGCAAAATTTCGTCGATGGCTCCTGCGCCCATCGGTTCGCTGACGCCCTCGACGGGCAGCAGCAGATCGCGCTCGGCGGCGGGCTTATCCGCCAGGAAGCGCTCAATGATTTCGCGGCGGTAGACATTGGTCAGCATATAATCGGCCAGCGCGTCCGCGCGGGAGACGCCCAGCGCCAGCAGGATCAGCATGGCCCCGATACCTGTGCGGTCCTTGCCGCAGGAGCAGTGGAACAGCACCGGCACGCGGCGGCCCTCCAACAGGGCAAACAGCGCGTGGTAGGCCGGATTGCGGAACGGCATCTCCCGGTACAGAGCGCTGAACCACTCAAAATCGTGTACCGGGCGGCCCACACTGCGCTCAAAGGCTTCCTTTTCCTGCCGCAGGCGCTCGATGCCCTGACCGGAAAAGTCCATCTCGGTGCCATCGGCGTTGCGCATACCGCAGACGCGCTGGTAGTGCGCCCCCGGGACCGCCGGATCGGGGTGCGCAGCGCTCTCCCCTGCACTGCGCAGGTCCAATATTTCCCGCAGACCCAGCGACGCCAGCCGTGCGTGGTCGGCCTCGCTTTTCAGCAGATCAAGGTTGCCGCCGCGGTAGAGCAGACCGTATTTTACCTGCCGCCCATCCGCCGCGCGGTAGCCGCCCAGCTCACGAAAGTTATTTGCGCCCTCAAATTTTATCTCAGCACCCGGGGAAAACACGACCTGCATGAAACGTCTCCTTTTGTGTTTTTTGTCATTATACCATGGTTCCAAACAGACGGCAAGGCCGCCCCCATCGCACGGGAGCGGCCTTGTACCGTTTTCTTATTTATTCCTCGACGTACTCCTTTTTGAGCAGGCTCAGGATCACAGCGCCGACGACGCTGCCGACGATCAGGGCAACTACGTAGAGCAGTGCGTGGTCAACCACCGGGAATACGAAGATACCGCCGTGGGGTGCGCGCAGGGCGCAGCCGAACACCATGGAGAGCGAACCGGCCAGCGCGGAGCCGATGATGCAGCTGGGCAGGACGCGCAGCGGGTCAGCGGCAGCATACGGGATCGCGCCCTCGGTGACAAAGCAGAGGCCCATAACGTAGTTCACGATGCCGTTGCGGCGCTCGTCGGGGCTCCACTTTTTGGGGCAAAAGGTCGTAGACAGGGCAATCGCAATCGGGGGCACCATGCCGCCGACCATGACCGCGGCCATAACCCCGTAGTTGCCGGAGGCCAGCGCCGCCGTGCCAAAGACGTAGGCCGCCTTGTTGAAGGGGCCGCCCATATCAATGCTCATCATGCCGGCAACGATTGCGCCCAGCAGGACCTTGGACGTGCCGCCCATGGCGTTCAGCCAGTCGGTCATTGCCGTGTTGATGATGCCCATAACCGGGTTGATGCCGCACATGACCGCACCAATAATGAGGATGCCGCCCAGCGGATAGATCAGCATCGGGCGGATGCCGTTGAGGCTGGCAGGCAGCTTCTCGGTGATCTTCTTGAGGAACTGCACGATGTAGCCCGCGGCAAAGCCCGCCAGCAGCGCCGCCAGAAAGCCGCCGGAGATGCCGGTGGTCTCACCGTGGGCAAGGGCGGCAAAGTTCGTACCGTTCATGGCCAGCACGCCGCCCGCAAAGCCGACGGCCAGACCCGGACGGTCCGCAATAGACATGGCGATAAAGCCTGCGAGGATCGGCAGCATATAACCGAACGCCGCACTGCCGACGGTCTTGAAGAACGCCGCCACCGGCGTGTTCATGCCGAAGTTGGACGGGTCAATCGTGTAATCGTCCAGCAGGAAGGCCAGCGCGATCATGATGCCGCCGCCCACAACGAAGGGCAGCATGTGCGATACACCGTTCATCAGGTGCTTGTACAGGCTGTGGCCAAAGCTGTCGCTTGCGCCGCCCGCGGCCTGCCGGGTCTTGGCCCCGGCCTCGGCGTGGTAGATGGGAGTTTCACCGTGGGCAATTTTCTTGATCAGCTCCTCCGGCTTGTGGATGCCATCGTCCACGCGGGCAAACAGCACCGGCTTGCCGTCGAAGCGGGCGGTCTCGACGTTCTTGTCCGCCGCAATGATGATGCCGTCACAGGCGGCGATCTCCTCGGGGGTCAGCACATTCTTGGCTCCGTCGGAGCCGTTCGTCTCGACCTTGGTTGGCAGACCGAGCTTGTCGCCCATCTTGGTCAGGGCCTCAGCGGCCATGTAGGTGTGGGCAATGCCGTTGGGGCAGGCTGTGACGGCCAGCACACGGTAGCCGTTCCGGGGGATCTCCTGTTGGGTGAAGCTCTCCTCGCCAAATTGGGCATCCTCCTGGGCGTCGATGGCGTCGAGAAATTCGGTTGGCGTCTTGGCGGCGCGCAGCTTTTCGACGAAGTCGTCGTTCATCAGCATCTGCATCATACGGGCCAGCATGTCAATGTGCAGGCTGCCATTCTCCGGCGCGGCAATCGCAAACAGCAGGTCGGTTTTGCCGTCGTCATCGGCGTTGTACTGGACCGGGGTGCTCAGCCGCAGCGCCGCCAGGCTGGGGCGGGTCACGCAGGCTGTGCGGGCGTGGGGCACCGTGATGCCGTTGTCCACGTAGGTGGATGCCTCGGCCTCGCGGGCGTAGAGGGCCTTTTTGTAGGCGTCCTTATCGGTGATATTGCCGTGGGTCGCCTGCAGATCAACGAGCTTGTCAAGGATGGCGGCCTGATCCGGGGCAGCGACATCCAGCGCGATGGACTGCGCGGTGAACAGTTCCGTGATACGCATAGGACAGTTCTCCTTCTTCTTTCTTAAATAATATCTTTGTAGGGGCCGGGCATGCCCGGCCCGCTGCCTTACGGTAAATGGGTGCTGCCGGGAAGGTTGAGGGCCGGACATGTCCGGCCCCTACGGGGCAGCCGCCGCTTTTGCAGGGGTCGATGCTTGCATCGACCCGCGGGCGGATGCAGGCATCCTCCGTTACAGCGCCGCGTCACATCGTTGCCAGCAGTGCATCAATATCCGCCTTCGTCGCCAGACCCAGGCTGAACGCGGTGGCGCTGCCGCAGGCGGTGCCCAGGCGGAGGGCGGCCTCATAATCGCCGCCGCTCTGCTGGTAACCGGCCACAAAACCGGCCACCATGCTGTCGCCCGCGCCGACACTGTTGACGACCTTGCCCCTGGGGCAGCCGATGCGGTAGACCGTGCCGTGCTCATCCAGCAGCAGCGCACCGTCGCCCGCCATGCTGACCAGCACATTGCGCGCGCCCTTGTCCTGCATCATGTGGGCAGCAGCGGCAATTTCCTTATCATTCGTCAGCCTGACGCCCGTGATCTCGCTCAGCTCGTGGTTGTTCGGCTTGATGAGGAACGGCTTGTAGGGCAGCACATTCACGAGCAAATCGCGCGTGGCATCGACCACGGCGCGGATGCCGCGGCCCTCCAGCCGAGCCAGCAGCCGCTCATAGGTCGTCTGGGCCAGGCTGGCCGGAATGCTGCCCGCCAGCACCAGAATGTCATCCTTTTGCAGGGCGTCGAGCTTTTGCTCCAGCGCCTGCATAGCGGCTTCCGGGATGTCGGGGCCCGCGCCGTTGAGCTCGGTCTCCTGCCCGGCCTTGATCTTGACGTTGATGCGGGTCATACCGTGGTCGAGGTGGACGAAATCGGTTTTCAGGCCCTGCGCAGCCAGGCCGCGCTCCAGCCAGGCGCCGGTCTCGCCCGCCACAAAGCCGAGGGCGATGCTCTCGCACCCGAGCTGGGCCAGCACGCCGGACACATTGATGCCCTTGCCGCCCAGCACGCAGTCCTCGCCCCTGGCGCGGTTGACGTCGCCCACCTGCAGCTCACGGTCCAGCCGCACAACGTAATCAATGGCCGGGTTGAATGTCACTGTGTAGATCATTGCTCTGTCTCCTTTACCAGTGTCAGCTGTCTGTATTTTGGGTCAGGGCAGCGGTTCGTCAGGATCGCGCCGCTGTAAATTTCCCCGATGACGGCCGGATAGACCCGGCCGAATTTGCTGTCATCCACCAGATACCAGGTCTCCCGCGCGCGGCGGACGGCAGCGGCCTTGACGGCGGCCTCCTCCGGGTCGGGCGTTGTGAATCCGACGTTCAGCGCCACGCCGTTGGCCCCGACGAACGCCTTGGTGAAATTGAACTGCTGCAGCGCCGTGATGGCCGCCGCACCGATGATGGCCTCTGTCCGGGGGCGCAGCAGACCGCCCGGCAAGCAGACGTGGCAGCTTTTTTGTGCCAGCAGCCGCGCGTGGGCGATGCCGTTGGTGACGTAGTGGGCCTCCAGCGCGGGGCCGCTCAGCGCCCGGACCATGGCCAGCGTGGTTGTACCGGCGTCGATGTAGATGAAATCCTCCGCCCGGATCAGGTCTGCCGCGGCCTGCGCGATGCTGCGCTTCTGCCCGACGGCAAGCGCCTCCTTGGCGGCCATCGTCGGCTCATCGGCCAAAAACTGGCCGTCCGGCAGGGTCGCACCGCCGTGGACCTTATTCAAACGGCCCTGCCGCGCCAGCTCGGTCAGGTCGCGGCGGATCGTGGATTCACTGGCGTTAAGTGCCTCGCACAGCTCCTGCACGGTGGCGGTGCGTTTTTCCGCCAGCAGGTTCAGGATCAGGGCAAAGCGTTCCTCGGCTAACATAGGGTTTTGCTCCTTTCCCGGTCTTTGTTTGACCGATTTTGGTGTTTTGTGGATGTTTCTGATTGACTGTAGCTTTATTATAGCAGATTATCCGTCAAAATCAATCAGTTTCGGTCATTTTCACTCACCAAAAATGAAGGGTAGTTTTTGTGCAGGATGTACAAAACAAAAAAGGCTTCCCCCTCGGGGGAAGCTGTCACCGAAGGTGACTGATGAGGGGCGAGTTTGCGCAGCAACCCTTTTACGGGCAATCACGGCAAGCTCGCCCCTCATCCGGCCTACGGCCACCTTCCCCCAAGGGGGAAGGCATGATACGTTTCAGATAAATTTCCCCGTCCTGCTCTCCGGGTTCCGCTTCACCTCGGCGGGGGTTCCGCAGGCGACGACACGTCCGCCCTCCTCACCGCCGCCGGGTCCCATGTCGATGAGATAGTCCGCGCTGCGGATGACGTCGAGGTCATGCTCAATGACGATGACCGTCGCGCCGTTTTCGATCAGGGTTCGGAACACGCCCAGCAGCGTGCGCACGTCCAGCGGGTGCAGGCCGATGGTCGGCTCGTCAAAGACAAACACTGCGTCATGCTGGGCCTTGCCCATCTCGCTGGCCAGCTTCAGCCGCTGTGCCTCGCCGCCGGACAGGCTCGGCGTTTCCTCGCCCAGCGTCAGGTAGCCAAGGCCCAGATCCCGCAGCACTTTTAAGCGCTGTGTCACCAATTTCAAGTCTGTACAGACGGTCAGCGCCGTGTTGATGTCCATGTCCATGAGCTGCGGCAGCGTGCAGGTCCCGCCGTGCCTGTTCTCGTGCCGCACGGCGTCGGCGTCGCGGCTGTAGCGGGAGCCATGGCACCCGGTACAGGGAATTTCCACATCGGGCAAAAACTGCACGTCCAGACTGATGACGCCGGTACCGTCACAGACCGGGCAGCGCAGCTTGCCTGTGTTGTAGGAGAAGTCGCCCGCCTTGTAGCCCAGCCGTTTGGCATCAGGCGTGCGGGCAAAGACCTTGCGCAGCTCGTCGTGTACATTGGCGTAGGTCGCCACGGTGGAGCGCACGTTGATGCCAATCGGCGTTGCATCGATGAGCTTTACCTGCGCGATGCCGTCGGCCTCGACGGCCCTTACGTGGGGCGGCAGCGGCTTGCCCGCCGTCTGCGCCGCCAGCGCCGGGACAAGGCTTTCCAGAATCAGCGTCGTCTTGCCGGAGCCGGACACACCCGTGACAACGGTCAGCCGCCCCTTGGGAATGTCCACCTTCAGCGGCTTGACCGTATGGATGGCGTCCGTCGAAAGATGGATGCGCCCCTCGGCAAACAGCTCCGCCGCCGGGCGGTTCCGGGGCGCAGCACTCCCCTGCCCGCCCAGAAACGGGCCGATTTGGGACGCCGGGTTTCCGGCCAGGTCGGCCACCGTGCCCTCGGCAATGACGTGCCCGCCGCCCGCACCGGCCTCGGGGCCCATCTCGATGAGCCAGTCCGACTCCGCCAGCACCTGTGTGTCGTGATCAACGAGCACCACCGAGTTGCCGTCGGCGATCAGGTCGTGCATGACGCCGTTCAGGCCGACGATGTTGGAGGGGTGCAACCCGATGGACGGCTCGTCCAGCACGTACAAAACACCCGTGGTACGGTTGCGCACGGCGCGGGCCAGCTGCATCCGCTGGCGCTCACCGGTGGAAAGCGTTGACGATGCGCGGTCCAGCGTCAGGTAGCCGAGCCCCAGATCCAGCAGCCGACGCGCGGTCTCGCGGAACGAGGCGCAGATGCTCTCGGCCATGGGGCGCATCTCGGGCGGCAGGCTGGCGGGCACGCCGTCCACCCAGCCGCAGAGTGCTGTCAGTGTCATCCTGCACGCCTCATCCAGCCCGATGCCCCGCAACCGCGGCGCACGGGCGGCCTCTGACAGGCGCGAACCGCGGCAGTCCGGGCAGGTATCCACGCGCAGGAATTTTTCCACCCGCTTCATGCCCTTCTCGTCCTTGACCTTGGCCAGGGCGTTCTCCACCGTGTAGACCGCATTGTAATAGGTAAAGTCCAGTTCCCCGGCCTCTGGCGTGTTTTTGGCTTTGTAGAAGATATGCTTTTTCTCCGCCGGGCCGTTGAAAACGATGTCTCTTTCCCTGTCGGTCAGTTCGCGGAACGGCACATTGGTGCGCACGCCCATGGCGCGGCAGACGTCGGTCATGAGCGACCACATCAGGCTGTTCCACGGCGCGACGGCCCCGTCGTCAATGCTGATGCTCTCGTCAGGCACAAGCGTGGCACGGTCCACGGTGCGGACCAGGCCCGTGCCGTCGCAGGTGCGGCAGGCGCCCTGGCTGTTGAAGGCCAGCTCCTCCGCCGACGGCGCACGCACAAGTGCGCCGCATTCCGGGCAATAAATCGGCTGTTCGGCGGCGACGTTCAGCGTTGGCGGCACGTAATGGCCGTTGGGGCAGCGGTGGCTGGCCAGGCGGGAGAACATGAGCCGCAGACTGTTCAGCAGCTCGGTACCCGTGCCGAAGGTGCTGCGGATGCCCGGCACACCGGGCCGCTGGTGCAGCGCCAGCGCGGCGGGGACGTAAAGCACCTCATCCACCTGTGCCTTGGCGGCCTGGGTCATGCGGCGGCGGGTGTAGGTGGACAGCGCGTCAAGGTAGCGGCGCGAGCCCTCGGCATACAGCACGCCGAGTGCCAGCGACGATTTGCCCGACCCGGACACGCCCGCAATGCCGACGATTTTGTTTAAGGGGACATCGACGTCGATGTTTTTCAGGTTGTGTACCCGCGCACCGCGGATTTTTATTGCGTCAATCATAGTACCTCACACAAACAGCTCGATCACAAACACCAGCACACAGCAAATGACCGGCACAGGGAAAAGCCCTGCATCCCCGCGCAGAACACCTTGCGGCAGCCTTATAGCTTCCCTGTACTTCATTATAGCGCAGGCAAAGTGCAAAAGAAAGGGCGGGCCGCAAAAATGTTGCCGTGCCGCTGCAATCTTGACGTCCGCTCCCTCGTACTTTACAATGAATACGAAAGGGGTTTTTACCATGTCCCGTGATTCCATCAAGATGGTTGCCATGCTCACCATGCTTATCAACCACATTGCGAACGTCTTTCTGCCCGCCGGGCAGCCGCTGACAAATCTGTGCCTCTGCATCGGCTACTTTACCGCCGTGACGATGTGCTTTTTTCTCGTCGAAGGCTACGGCTGCACCCGCTCCAAACGCCGCTACGCCGGGCGGCTGCTGGGGTTTGCCGTGCTGGCGCAGCTGCCGTATCAGCTGGCCTTTCCGGCAAACGGCATCGCCGGGTTTGTGCAGTTCAACATGCTGTTCACGCTGCTGCTCTGCTTTCTGGTGCTGCTGGTGCAGGAGAAGATTCGGGACCGCGTGCTGCGCGGCGTCTGCATCGTGCTGCTGATCTGCGCATCGCTGTTCTGTGACTGGGCGCTGCTGGCCCCGGTGTTCACGCTGCTGTTTGCCTGGGCCGGGGGGAACCGAACGCGGCAGAAAGCCGCGTTCGGCGCGGCGGCGCTGCTCTACGGCGGCATGGCCGGGCTGGGCAGCGGGCAGGTGTGGGAGGCCGTCGGCTGCGCTGTGCCGATCCTTGTCTCTGCGTTTGTGATCCTGTACCTGTACAACGGCCGGCGCGCCGCCCGCGGGCGCACGTTTTACAAGTGGTTCTTCTATGCCTTCTACCCCGCGCACCTGCTGGTGCTGGGGCTGCTCCGCCTGGCTGTATGATTTTTGCCGCGTCGGGACTTGACGCCCGCACCGCTTGTGTATTATAATGGATAAGTTATAAGAACGAGGTGTTGCGCAGTTGGTAGCGCGCGTGGTTTGGGACCACGAGGCCGCAGGTT
>ERZ857955.2785-NODE-2785-length-10760-cov-2.630546_pt1 | contig 10760 bp, 7 predicted proteins | sample MGYA00519956_ERZ857955 | MGnify/ENA primary metagenome ERZ857955 (study PRJEB31778, sample SAMEA3449378) | human gut metagenome | biome: human gut; feature: human-associated habitat; material: faeces | place: United Kingdom | collected 2010/2012 ...
GTAAAAGGAAATAAGATTAATATTTTAGGATTGGAAGAAAAAAGAATAGATGAAGGTGAATTATTTTATAGTAAAGTTAATAGCAGATATGGCACTGAAAATATAGAAAAAATATTTAGCAGATTAGAAAGATTAGATGGAATAAAAATTGTACTATCACATTATCCTGAAAATTTTGAGTATATAGAAGAAGGAGCCTATAGTAAATATAATTTTGATATTATGTTTTCAGGTCATGCACATGGAGGGCAGTTTATATTACCAGGAATAGGTGGAATATTTGCCCCAGGACAAGGATTATTTCCTAAGTATTATAAAGGAGTATATGGAGAAAAAAATAAATTAATAGTTAGTAGAGGATTGGGTAATAGCGGATTTCCATTGAGACTATTTAATAGACCAGATTTAGTAATTGTTGATTTAATTTAAAAAATAAGAGCTTATTGCGTGTGCAATAAGCTCTATTTAATATTATAAACAAATTACATTGATTTGTGGAATGTTCTGTTTATAACGTCTAATTGTTGTTCTCTTGTTAATTTAATGAAGTTAACAGCATATCCAGAAACTCTGATTGTTAATTGTGGATATTCTTCTGGGTGATCCATAGCATCTAATAAAGTTTCTCTATTAAATACATTTACGTTTAAGTGTTGAGCACCTTGAGAGAAGTATCCATCCATCATAGTACCTAAGTTATGGATTCTGTTTTCAGGTGTTTTTCCTAATGCATCTGGAACGATTGAGAATGTATTAGAAACACCATCTTGTGAATGTTCATAAGGGATTTTAGCAACTGAGTTTAATGATGCTAATGATCCGCTACAGTCTCTTCCGTGCATTGGGTTAGCTCCTGGTGCAAATGGTTCTCCAGCTTTTCTTCCACATGGAGTTGTACCAGTTTTCTTACCGTAAACAACGTTTGAAGTGATTGTTAATACTGATTGAGTGTGGTAAGCATTTCTGTAAGTCTTGTTTTGTCTGATCTTATTCATCATGCTTTCAACTAACCATGCAGCAATTTCATCAACTCTGTCATCGTCGTTTCCGTATTTAGGGAAATCACCCTCAACTTCGAAATCTACAGCTATTCCTTCTTCATTTCTTATTGGCTTAACTTTAGCGTATTTGATTGCAGAAATAGAGTCAGCACAAACTGATAAACCAGCTATACCACAAGCCATAGTTCTGAATACGTCTCTGTCATGTAAAGCCATTTGTAATTTTTCATATGAATATTTGTCATGCATGTAGTGGATAACATTTAATGTATTAACGTAAAGGTTAGCTAACCAGTCAGTCATAACATCGAATCTATCCATAACTTCATTGTAATCTAAGTATTCACCAGTTAATGGAGCAGTCTTAGGTCCAACTTGCATTCCGTACTTTTCATCTTTACCACCGTTTATAGCGTAAAGTAAAGTTTTAGCTAAGTTAACTCTAGCACCGAAGAATTGCATTTGCTTACCAACTCTCATTGCAGATACACAACAAGCGATAGCGTAGTCATCTCCCCAGTATGGAGCCATTAAATCATCATTTTCGTATTGAACTGATGATGTATCAATAGAAACCTTAGAACAGAAATCTTTAAATCCTTGAGGTAATCTAGTTGACCATAAAACAGTTAAGTTTGGTTCTGGTGATGGTCCTAAAGTATATAATGTGTTAAGTACTCTGAATGAGTTCTTAGTAACTAAAGTTCTACCATCTAATCCCATACCACCGATTGATTCAGTAACCCAAGTTGGATCTCCTGAGAATAATTCATTGTAATCTGGAGTACGAGAGAATTTAACTAAACGTAATTTCATTACGAAGTGGTCCATTAATTCTTGAGCTTCTTCTTCTGTGATAACACCGTTTCTTAAATCTCTTTCAATATAGATATCTAAGAATGTAGAAGTTCTTCCTAAAGACATCGCAGCACCATTTTGGTCTTTGATAGCTCCTAAGAATCCAAAGTATAACCATTGTATAGCTTCTTTAGCGTTAGTAGCTGGTTGAGATATATCAAATCTAGCAGCTAATCCTTTTAATTCTTTTAATGCAAGAATTTGATCAGATATTTCTTCTCTTAATCTGATTACATCTTCATCAATTGTTTTAACTTCTAAGCTTAATTTTTGTTGTTCTTTATCTTGGATTAATCTATCAACACCGTATAAAGCAACTCTTCTGTAGTCACCTATGATTCTTCCTCTACCATAAGCATCTGGAAGACCAGTGATAACACCAGATTTTCTAGCTAATCTCATTTCTGAAGTATAAGCATCGAAAACACCTTGGTTGTGGGTTTTTCTGTATTTAGAGAATATTTCAGATATTCTTGGGCTTACTTCATATCCATAAGCTTTAGCTGCATTTTCAGCCATTCTTATACCACCGTATGGCATTACAGCTCTCTTTAATGGAGCATCAGTTTGTACACCAACGATTTTTTCAAAAGCTTGATCAATGTAACCAGGCTTGTATTCATTGATTCCAGATATAGTTTCTGTATCTACATCTAAAACTCCACCATTTTCTCTTTCTTTTTTGAATAGTTCACTAACTTCAGCCCAAAGCTTGTTTGTATCTTCAGTAGCTCCAGCTAAGAAACTATCATCACCTTCATATGGAGTATAGTTAGTTTGAATAAAGTTTCTTACGTCAATACTTTTTGTCCATGAACCTGTTTTGAAATCATTCCATTCTTCTCTCATCATAGCGCCTCTTTTCTAACATTTTATAAATATATATAAGTATTGTCATTTATGTTAAACAATAATTAAATAATAATAATTATTATTTAACAATGGCATATTTAAACTATATCACTAATTTTTGAAATTTTCAAGATAGAAATTAAAAAAATTTATTATAAAAATTAAAATGTAATAACTAACAAAATTCGTCATATATATACATAATTCCTGTGTTTTTTTCACAATTTAATAAATTTTATTTTTATTTGTACTTAATTTATTCATAAATTTGTTGTATAATATAAATTAGTGTAGTTTCAGAACGAAAGGAGAAATAAATGCAGAATAATATAATTGAGAATTTAAAGGATTTATTTAAATATTCGTCAGAAAATGTTGTTATAACTGATTATGATTTTAATATACTCTGGAGTAATAAATCCGAGGATTATTTTCTGTTCGGCGGGAAAAGCTGCCGTGAACTTTTTCAGAATGAGCAGCTTCCGCTCAAAAGCGGCGAATATAATGTAAAACAAAATGGTTTGACTTTTGCATGCAGAATTATAAATTATCCGGATTGTGAAAACGGTATTTATGTAATTCAGACTGATGAGGAAGACATTATGTTTTCGTTTATCAAGTGTCACGGAATACAGGAATTTTTCATAAATCAGGCAGGAGCAGTAAGACAGGCTATAACCGGTATTACTCTTTCAAGCAGTTCGCTGCATAAAGCTCTGGAGGAAGCGGATTTATATTCTGATCAGAAGTATCTTGATATTATTATGGGAAATTGTTACAAGCTTTTAAAAACTGTAGCAAATACAACAGAGCTGATACGATATACTGACGGAAGTATTATTATAAAGAAAATAGACGTTTCAACTGTACTTAAAGAATTTACAAAAAAGTGCAGTGAAATACTTGAAAGAAATATTGAAATCAGAACAGAAGTGCAGGAGGATCTATATATAAAGGCTGATATGGAACGATTTGTATCTTGCCTTCTTTCATTGGCAGTACTTGTTAACGGAAAAAATCCTGAAAATAATATAATACTTTTTAATGCGGAAAAGATCGGCAGATTTGTATCTATTACCGTAAAAGCTGACAGAAGCGGCTTTGACGGGAGTTCAAGAGTATTTACAAGAACTTCGGAATTATATGAGGAAGATGCGGTTGATTCAGATTTGTTTGTTGTGAGCCGTTTTTGCCGGACTTTTAACGGTACTCTTTTTGTTTCCGGATCCTCTGATGATTTAAGATGCTTTAGTCTTAAATTTCCTTATTGCGATGATGTTGAACCAATTGCAGAACTCAGTTCAACAGTAAGACCGTATCCGGAGGATAAATTTACCAATTATCACATTAAGCTTTCGGAAATAGCTGATGTGTTTTATTACTAAATATTATATTATTGTAATAAAAGCCGCATTACATGATCATGTAATGCGGCTTTTGATATTTGTTATATTAGATATTCTTTAACCAGCCAGAATATTCCGGAAGCTATAAGTATTGCTGAAATAGCAGGCATCGCAAGCCATTTAATACGGTCTTTCCATAGAATCAATTCTGTAGTTTTCTTTTTATGGATCGCCTTGGAAATCAGAAAAGCGCTTATGCCGAATGCGGCAATTGAAGATGAGATGGTGTTGTGATGGGGAGTAAATTTAAGTTCAAGCAGCATTACTATAGCATAAGCTGCAACCGCAGCGGTAAAAATAATTTTGTCCGCCTTGGTTTGAATGATCTTACTTTCCTTATGTTCCTTAAGACTGTTGGGTACTGTTTTTTTCATGATTTTCAACCGACGCTTTTATAAAATCTGCAAAGAGCTTCTGGGGTTTATTAGGACGTGATTTAAATTCCGGATGGAACTGAACTCCTACAAACCATGGGTGGTCTGCAAGTTCAATAATTTCTACCAATCTTTCATCAGGTGAAATACCTGCGATTTTCAGACCGCATTCGGTAAGCTTTGCTCTGAATGCGTTATTGAATTCCCAGCGGTGGCGGTGGCGTTCATAAATAAGGGAGTCATTGTAAATAGAAGCGCACTTGGAGTCGGGCGCAAGCTTGCATGGGTAAAGTCCGAGACGCATCGTACCGCCCTTTTCAGTGATATCCTTCTGGTCGTCCATGATGTCGATGACACTGTAAGGAACGTCAGGTACAAATTCAGTTGAGTTTGCTCCTTCAAGACCTGCAACATGTCTTGCAAATTCAACAACAGCCATCTGCATACCCAGACAAATACCAAACATCGGGATTTTGTTTTCTCTGGCATAGCGTATAGCTTCTATCATACCCTCGATACCTCTGTCTCCGAAGCCTCCCGGCACTATTATACCGTCGCAGTTTTTCAGCATTCCGCCGACAGTATTTTCGTTGATTTCCTCGGAGTTTATCCATTCAATGTTTACGTTTGCGTCATTCACTATGCCGCCGTGACGGAGCGCTTCTGCAACTGACAGATAAGCGTCCGGCAGAGCAACGTATTTACCTACAAGACCGATATTAACTTCTTTTTTGGCTGCCTTCTGACGATTTATCATTTCGATCCAGTCGGTAAGGTCGGGCTTGGGATTATTAAGTTTTAAATGTTCGCATACGCATTCTGCAAGTCCCTCGTTTTCCAGCATAATAGGAACTTCATAAAGAGACGGAGCCGTAAGATTCTGAATAACATCCTTTTTGCGTACATTGCAGAACAGACCGATTTTTTCAAGCATGTCCTCAGGAATTTCGCATTCGCTGCGGCATACTAAAATATTCGGCTGTATGCCTAAAGAAAGCAGTTCTTTTACGGAATGCTGAGTAGGCTTTGATTTAAGTTCGTTTGAACCGGCAATAAACGGAACTAAGGTTACATGAATAGAAATAGCGTTTTCACGTCCTACTTCAGTCATGACCTGTCTTATGGATTCAAGGAACGGAGTACTTTCAATATCGCCTACAGTACCGCCGATTTCTGTAATAACAACGTCCGTATCAGTTTCTCTTCCTACCTTGTAGATTCTTTCCTTAATCTCATTGGTTATGTGGGGAATGACCTGAACAGTTCCGCCTAAGTAGTCGCCTCTTCTTTCCTTGTTAAGTACTGTCCAGTAAACCTTTCCTGTAGTTACATTTGAATTTATCGAGAGATTTTCATCAATAAATCTTTCGTAGTGTCCGAGGTCAAGGTCGGTTTCGGCGCCGTCGTCGGTTACAAAAACCTCTCCGTGCTGATAAGGACTCATAGTACCCGGGTCTACATTGATATAAGGATCGAATTTCTGTATGGTTACTTTATAGCCTCTGGCTTTCAGAAGGCGTCCTAATGATGCGGCGGTTATACCTTTTCCGAGACCGGAAACAACGCCGCCTGTTACAAATACATATTTAATTGGCATAAATTGCTCCTCCTAAATTAATCGGAGTAATTTACGGAATAATTAATCCGAAAACTACTGAAGATAAAATCATATCATTTCTATTTTACTATTAAATTTGACAAATTGCAATAGTATAAATTAAAATAAAATAAATTACACATAGAATTTTTTTGAAAAAAATTATAAAAATTGTGCAGTATTTTTAAGTTATGAATCGTTATATAAACAGAGGACCTCAAAATGCCTTTATAAAGGGGGATGGAGATGAAAAGAAAAGCAAGATACAGTACGGAAGAATTTTCTGAAAAGTATGATGAATATGCACCGATGGTGTATAGAATCTGCGCTCTGCGGCTGGGAAACCGTCTGGACGCCGAAGACGCCATGCAGAATACATTTATAAAATTCTTTTATAAAGCGCCGGAGTTTCCGGATACGGAATCTGAAAAGGCATGGCTTATAAGAGTAGCTATCAATGTATGCAAAGATTTTCAGAAAAGCTTCTGGCAGAAAAAAACAGTAGGACTTGATGAAACTGCGGAACTGACAGTGGGCGTTATTGAAGACGCAGTAAGGCTTATTGACGTTTTTGAACTTTCTCCGAAAAATAGAACGGTGCTGCAGCTTTATTATTATGAGGGGTATTCTGTAACGGAAATTTCAAAAATACTGAAAATAAGCGTAAATGGCGTAACTTCAAGACTAAGCAGAGCAAGGAGCAAATTAAAACTGGAAATGGAGGCGGCAGAGAATGAAAAAAGCGGAATTATACCGGAGCATTGAAGGGATTAAACCGGACAGATCAATGAAAAACAGAATAATGACGGCAGCGGAAGCAAATGACAAAATAACAGTAAGCAAAAAACCGGTTTTCCTTCCCGTTGCAGTAGCTTTTCTTCTGGTTATAAATTTGGGGGTTATTGCAAATCTTATGGCTGGAGATAACTTCAGCAGCAAACACAACGGCGAGGATAATTCATTTTACGGAAACAGTACGGACGAGTTTTCAGATTATGCTGAAAAGGTTTACAAGGAAATTACAGAGCATGACTATAAAAAAATAGAGTTTTTGCAGGAGGACAATTATTTTCCGTTCACAGATAAACCGTGGTTTGAAATGTATAGTATAGATACTATTAAAAAGGGAGCAGTAGAAACTGGTGCAGAAAACGCCGGAGTTACAAATATTTTTGTCAAATATATTCAGACAATTGACGGAATTTATACAAATCATGAGTATATTATAGGTTATGACGGAAATGGGTATGAGAAAGAAAATATACTGAGCATTACTGAATCAAATGTTGACTATTCATCTGAAATTCCTGAGAAATATAAAAATGAAATTTCTGCTGATGTAAATTTATCTGATTCGTTTGATAAGTTAGTATCTGAATATTCTATGGAAAAATATGGCGGTTTAGAATATCCATATGAATCTTCATATAATAATCAGTATGATATGAGAATCCTTTTATTTCCGTCTTTGAAATCGAACGAATCTGCTCCGGATGGAATAGTATACAGATTTCCTGCGGTATTTACAGTTACAGCTCCACAGGAAGCTGATGTTGATACTATTGACGAAAATGTTTATTTTCTCGTGGACGGACAGGGAAACAGTCAGAATCAGTTAAGCTATGACAATTACTGGAAAGAAACTGTTTACGCTGACGATGCAAGTTATGAAACAGCAGAATTGCCTGAAATTGAAAATATGAATGTAGACATGGCGGTAAGACTTCTGAAAAATACGGGATACACAAATATTTCTGAAAGATATGTAATTGATGAAAGACTGCATGATACTGTAATAAGCTATGATTACGGTCTTATGCCGGGAGACGTAAAAGGAAAGAATGCTGTAATAGGAATTATAGTAAGCGGAAAACAGATGCCGGATATTATAGGAATGGAGATAGGCGATGCGGGTACTGTTCTTAATGACCAGCAGATTGAATATAAAATTATTTATATGTACGGAGCTAAGGCTGACGATACCGGTCAGATAGTTGTAAGTACAAGCATCGGAGTAAATGAAATTGTAAACGGCAGCGAACCGGTTGAAGTTTTTGTTGAATCAGACAGTTCATGTCTGGCGGCGGGACTTTGGTCAGAAATGGATCTGGAATACAGCTACAGCGAAAATGGCGTTGATTACTATTCATCAAATGAATTACCGGATGTTATACTTGACGGATATTACAATGATAACGGCAAGGTATTTGTCAACGGTATTTCAACAAAAAGCGATTATTATGAAATGTGTCCGGATATATATGTAGGAATGTCTCTTGAAGCAATTGATATTCAGCTTAATGAAGGATTTTATTATCAGGATAAAGAGGTGTCCGGAATTTCTTTGATTGAATATGATTCGGAAATGGATTATAATTATAAGTTTGTTTATTCGGATAATGATGTATTGTACACAGTTCTGTTAAAAACTGTTAATGAAGGTTCTTTTGAAGAACAGATAGTAAGCAATATTTATGTTACAAAGGAAGCTGTTGAATCCGAAGATTCTGACAATAATCAGCAAGCCATATATGATTAATAAAAAATAAAGACAAAAAGAAATAAGAACAAAAGATAAAATATAAGATTTAGCAGGGACTGATATATAAAAAATGTCCCTGCCTAAAATTAAAACTGAAAGGACGGAACAATGAAAGCTAAAAGAATAATTACGGGTCTAATAGCGGCTTTAATGTTGGTAAGCGTCTGTGCATGTCAGAAATCCGATACGGTCGGATCTGGCGGTGAAGCTGTAAGACTGAAAAATTACATGACTGAAACCGAGAGAAACAGCGTTTCGATAGGAGAGCTTACTCTTCTTGACGAAGACGTGACAGAGGCGTCTCCCGACGGCGAAAATACGGTTGAAATAGAATGGTGGACGGATAAAGATTACCGAAAACAATTTGAGGAAAATAAGAAAACCTACACCGAAGAAGAATATGACGAGTTAATGAAATCCCTCGATGAAGCTGAGAAATCAGGAGGATTTACCAATGCATATCGCATTTTAGTTAACGGCAGAATATATTACGGAATCAGACCGCCTTATGAATACGACGGAAGCAAACTGGAGTATGTGACGTCGATTAACGGGGAAGACCAGGAAAAGGCGGCATTTGATTCCTTTAACGACGAAGGATTTAAGGAATATTGTAAAAGCTTTCTGAACGAAAACGTCAAATACGGGGCTATTACGCAGGAACAGGCGGATCAATCTTATGCTGATATGCCGATAGTTTTTCAGAGCGTCGTCGACGGCACATGGAAAGAATTAAGCAGAAGTGATTCAACCAATTCGATGTTAGCGGATCTTTTTCCGGGTGTGAGGAGCGACTGGGAATATAATCGTGAAGAAGTTGAAGCTATAAAGGATTCCGTCCGTGAAATGTCGATTTACGATGAAGAACTTGAATCGAATTTTATTGTACATATAACCTTGCCACCGAATTTTGATGAAAATAAAAAATATCCTATGTTTGTTATGTCGGACGGAGTTTGGAGATTCGGGAACTGTCCTTCCCTTAGAAAATTAATGGAGAACGGCGAAACCGAGGACGTCATTCTTGTTACAATCGGTTATGATTATGCGATCAACGGAACGGAGATGGCAGTCAGGTCTAAATATTTTTATGAAAACCGCAAAGAATTTATTGATTTTATAACAAATAATTTGACTCCTTATCTAAGTGAAATGTACAATATTGATTTTGAACGTTCGGCGTTTTACGGTCATTCCGCAGGGGGAGTTCTTGCTCATAACGCCGTCTTTACTTCCGATTTATATGAAAACCAGCCGTTTAAATATTATATCATAGGCAGTCCCGCATTGTGGCAAATTCACCGCCTGGATACGGAAGAAGATCCCGAGGCATACAAATCAGATTACGGTTATTGGGACAGAAACGAAACATTTGATAAAATTATTTTTGCCTGCGGAGGAGAAAACGAAGATCCCGAATATGAAGAATATTACGACGGATACGATACTACACTGGAAGGTATTGCGCATTTAATGGAAAGACTTAAAGAGCATGGCGATACCAAGTCGGAATGTAAAATATATGAAAATTCAGGTCATTGGCAGTTTATACCGGATATGTTTGTAGAGTTTTTCCGCAAATATTATGGTAAAAACTAACTCCATATATAAAAACCGGACTGAAAAGTCCGGTTTTTTGTTATATAATGATATTGGATTTTATGTCGGAATGTGTTATAATATAAGTTACGATTTTTTATGATGAAAACGGAGAAGAAAATGAGTATTTATCTTGATAATGCAGCAACCACAAAACCATGCAGGGAGGCAGTTAAGGCAGTCACCGACTGTATGACTGAAAATTACGGTAATCCCTCATCGCTCCATACTAAGGGGTTGAATGCACAGCTCGCAGTGGACAATGTAAGAAAAATTATTGCTAGGGCAATAGCTGCCGATCCGGCATGTATTTATTTTACATCCGGTGCTACTGAAAGCAATAATCTTGCTGTAATCGGCGCTGCCGGAGCATACGGAAAGCGTAAGCCTAAAATTGTCACCACTTCAATTGAACATGCTTCAATAAAAAGAACTATGGATCATCTTGAGGAAAAGGGATATGAAATTGTCAGGATCTCTCCCGACAGAAACGGACAGATTACCCATGAACAGATTATAAACGCAGTTGAC
>ERZ857955.2787-NODE-2787-length-10755-cov-2.758785_pt1 | contig 10755 bp, 10 predicted proteins | sample MGYA00519956_ERZ857955 | MGnify/ENA primary metagenome ERZ857955 (study PRJEB31778, sample SAMEA3449378) | human gut metagenome | biome: human gut; feature: human-associated habitat; material: faeces | place: United Kingdom | collected 2010/2012 ...
AAGGCCGATAAGAAAAAGCCCGGCGTGTTCGCTCGCATCGGCAAGTGGTTCAAGGATATGAGGAGCGAGCTGAAGAAGGTCCAGTGGCCCACCCGCAAGCAGACCGTCAACAACACCCTGATCGTCATCGCCTGTGTTATCGTTGTGGGCATTTTCATCTGGCTGTTTGACGCGGTGGCCGGCGGCCTGATCCAGGCCCTGTTCCACCTCGTGAATGGGTGAGCGGCATGGCTGACAATGTGAATTGGTATGTGGTCCATACCTACTCCGGGTATGAGAATACCGTTAAAGCCACCATCGAAAAAAGTATTCAGAACCGCCATCTTCAGGATCTCATTCATGAGGTGCTGATTCCCATGGAGACGGTCACTGAAGTGACTGACTCCGGTTCCAAAACTGTAGAGCGCAAGATCTACCCCGGCTATGTGCTGGTGAAAATGGTCATGACCGATGAGGCATGGTACATCATCAACTCTGTCCGCGGCGTAACCGGTTTTGTCGGCGCCGACGCCGATGCAAAGCCCATGATCCGCGCCGTCGCCCTTACAGAGGACGAGGTTCAGCAGCTCGGCATCGAGAAGCATACCGTTGAGGTGCCCTACACCCTGGGTGACACCGTCAAGATTAACGACGGTCCTCTCACCACCTTTACCGGTCGTGTGGATGCTCTGGATATCGAGAACAATTCCGTCCGCGTGGTTGTTTCCATGTTTGGGCGCGAAACGCCGGTTGAGCTGGAGCTCGACCAGGTAGAGCTGGTTGAGGAATAATCAGCTCAATCCCCCCGACCCGGCTGGTCGGAACGTGGGAGGGGTTTTATACTCCGCCAAATATACGCTTTGCGTATCACCACATTTTTTCAGGAGGTGCTCTTCATGGCACAGAAAGTAACAGGTTATATCAGACTGCAGATCAATGCCGCAAAGGCTACTGCTTCTCCTCCGGTTGGTCCCGCTCTGGGTCAGCACGGCGTTAATATCGCTCAGTTCATCAAGGAATTCAACGAGCGCACCAAGAACGACGTGGGCCTGATCATCCCCGTGGTGATCACCGTCTACGCCGACCGCTCCTTTACCTTCATCACCAAGACTCCCCCCACCGCTACCCTCATCATGAAGGCTGTCGGCGTGGAGAAGGGCTCCGGCGAACCCAACAAGAACAAGGTTGCCACCATCACCAAGGCCCAGCTGAAGGAGATCGCTGAGAGAAAGATGCCCGACCTCAACGCTGCTACCATCGAGGCAGCTATGAGCAATGTTGCAGGCACCTGCCGTTCCATGGGCATTACCGTGGTAGACTAATCACCAAGATCCGAGGTTAGCGCAAATCTATAAAGCGTGCCTCATAACGTGGGAGGATTTTTCCGACGAACCACTATAAGGAGGATATTCAATTGAAGAAAGGTAAAAATTATCAGGAGAGCGCAAAGCTCATCGACCGTTCCGTACAGTACGATGCTGCCGACGCCTGCGCTCTGGTTGTAAATACTGCAAAGGCTAAATTCGACGAGACCGTAGAGGTCCACATCCGTCTGGGCGTTGACTCCCGTCACGCTGACCAGCAGGTCCGCGGCTCCGTAGTTCTGCCCAACGGCACCGGTAAGACCCGCAGGGTTCTGGTGTTTGCAAAGGACGCAAAGGCTGACGCTGCACGCGAGGCTGGCGCTGACTACGTTGGCGGCATGGACATGGTGGAGAAGATCCAGAAGGAGAACTTCTTCGACTATGACGTCGTTGTTGCTACCCCCGACATGATGGGTATCGTTGGTCGTCTGGGTAAGGTCCTGGGTCCCAAGGGTCTGATGCCCTCCCCCAAGGCCGGCACCGTTACCCCCGATGTTGCCAAGGCAATTGGCGAGATCAAGGCAGGTAAGATCGAGTACCGTCTGGACAAGACCAACATCATCCACTGCCCCATCGGCAAGGTTTCCTTTGGCTCTGAGAAGCTGGTTGAGAACTTTGACACCCTGATCGCAGCAATCATCAAGGCAAAGCCCGCTGCTGCAAAGGGTCAGTATATCAAGTCCTGCGTTCTGGCTTCTACCATGGGTCCTGGCATCAAGGTCAGCACCGCAAAATACTAATTTCCCATAATTCCGAAAAATGTGCTTGACAGGCAGCGTCCTGTTTGGTATAATAAATGATGCTGCCAGAGACAGCAGGAGGCTTTTGCCATAAGGGGTTCCCATCCTGCCGAGGAAGCACAATGGATTTACGTGTCTTTTGTGTCCTCGTACCGCTCTGGTACGAGGACATTTTTTCTGGAGGTGACATTCAATGCCTAACGCTAAGGTTCTTGAAGCAAAAAAGGCTACCGTCGCTGCCCTGTCTGAGCAGATCAAGGGCGCATCTGCCGGTGTCTTTGTTGATTACAAGGGTATTACTGTGGCTCAGGATACCGAGCTTCGTAACCAGTTCCGTGAGGCTGGCGTCGAGTACACCGTTGTGAAGAACACTCTGACCCGTCTTGCCTGCCGCGACAACGATTACGATTTTGACGAGGTGCTCAATGGTACCACCGCTTTCGCAGTGTCCACCGGCGATCCCATCGCTCCCGCTCGTATCGTCAGCCAGTTTGTCAAGAAGAACAAGATTCTTGCAATCAAGGGCGGCTTTGTTGAGGGAAAGGTTTGTTCCGTTGACGAGCTCAATGCCTTTGGCGAGCTGACCTCCAAGAACGATCTGGTTGCCCAGGTTCTTGGTACCATGCTTGCTCCCATCAGTTCCCTTGCCTTCGTGCTGGATCAGATCCGGCTTCAGATGGAGGCACCCGAAGCTGCTGCCGCAGCAGAATAATTTATTTTAATCTGATAAATGGAGGAATTTACAATGGCTAGCGAAAAGATTACTGCTATGATTGAAGAAGTTAAGACTCTCTCCGTGCTGGAGCTGGCTGAGCTGGTTCACGCTCTGGAGGAGGAGTTCGGTGTTTCCGCTGCTGCTGCCGCTGCTCCCGCTGCCGGCGCTGCTGCTGCTGCTCCCGCTGAGGAGGAGAAGACCGAGTTTGACGTCGTTCTGAAGGAAGTCGGCGCCAACAAGATCGCTGTTATCAAGGTTGTCCGTGAGCTGACCGGTCTGGGTCTGAAGGAAGCTAAGGCTCTGGTTGACGGCGCTCCCGCTAACGTGAAGGAAGCTGTTGCTAAGGCTGACGCCGAGGCTATGGTTGAGAAGCTGAAGGAAGCTGGCGCTACCGCAGAGCTGAAGTAATTCTGCTTTTCCATTCCCCGTTTCGCTTTTGCGAGACGGGGAATTTTTTATAGGTTGCTCTCGGTACACACCATGGACACATCGCCACATTAGGATAAAATCAGACACCCGGAAATGCCGAAATTACACAGAATCTTCACATTTCGCCCCCCGAACCGTTTGCATTCCAAAATAATTTTGTGTATAATGTATACAAACTTTTCTGGCATATCCCGTGGTTTTGTCAGATATTTTAACCAGCTCAGCTGGGGATTGGAGTCTATCATGGAGATCAAAGAAATTGGCGCAGTTGCGCAAAAGATCAACGACAACATCAGCCGCGTCCTCATCGGCAAAAAGGACGAAATCGATCTGATTCTGGTCAGCCTGTTCGCCGGCGGTCATGCCCTGTTGGACGACGTTCCCGGCACCGGTAAAACCGTTCTGGCAAAGTCCCTTGCAAAATCCATTCAGTGTGATTTTAAGCGGATTCAGTTCACTGCCGACCTGCTGCCCTCCGATATCACCGGTCTGAGCGTATATAACCAGAAAACCGGCGAGTTCGACTTCCAGCCCGGTCCCGCCTTCACCAATATTTTGCTGGCGGACGAGATTAACCGTACCACCCCCCGTACCCAGTCCGCGCTGCTGGAATGTATGGAGGAAAAGCAGATCACCGTTGACGGTGAAACAAAGCCCCTGGGTTCCCCATTCTTCGTCATTGCCACGCAGAACCCTGTAGAATCCTCCGGTACGTTTGCTCTGCCGGAAGCTCAGCTGGACCGTTTTCTGGTTCGCCTGACCCTGGGCTATCCCTCCACCCGCGAATCGGTGGATATTCTCACCAATTATATCAACGGTTCTCCCCTGGTTCAGCTGGACGCCGTTGCCACCGGCGAGGAAATCACCGCAATTCAGTCCGCCATTTCCGGTGTGCTGGTTTCCGATCCCATTAAAGAGTACATCGTTGCGCTGGTGGAAGCCACCCGCAAAAACGAGGATGTGGAGCTGGGCGTCTCTACCCGCGGCATGCTGTCAATGCTCCGTGCTGCTCAGGCATACGCTGCCGTTCACGGTCGGGATTATGTGCTGCCGGACGACGTCAAGGCGCTGGCTGTGCCTGTATTTGCCCATCGTCTAATTCTGAAGGTCAAGTATAACTCCGCCAATAAAGCCTCTGAGATCATCTCCAGGCTTCTTGGCTCCATTCCTGCGCCCACTGAATCCACTACCCAGAAGCTGTAAGGTCAGGTGATCAGACTATGACTGCTGCCATTTGGCTGATTGTAATTGTCGGCATACTGGCAATTGCTCAATCCAAGTTTTACGGCAAGGTTGCATTTCGCCACCTGCACTACGAGCGGAAGCTGACAAAGCATGCGGTATTTGAGGGCGAATCCCTGGAGCTGCAGGAGGTCATTGCCAACCGGAAGCTCACGCCGCTGCCCTGGCTTCGGGTGGAATCCAAGCTGTCTCCCTGGCTGCGATTTCGTTCTCAGGAGAACCTGGAAATCATGGATGATCGGTTCCACCGCAGCGTATTCTACCTGCGCCCCTATAGCCGGATCACCCGGCGCTACAACGTCAAGTGCATCCGCCGGGGCTACTATGACCTCTCTATTACCACGCTTACCGCCGGTGATCTGTTTGGACTGAATTCCGTCAGTCAGGAGGCGCATTCCGACGCCAAGCTGTTCGTCTATCCCAGCCTGTTGGGGGAGGATGAGCTGCCGGACGAAGCGCTTCGCTGGCAGGGTGACGTCTCCGTTCGCCGCTGGATTTTTCCGGACCCCATTTTAATCAACGGCATCCGTGGCTATCAGATTGGCGACAGCCGGAAGGACATTCATTGGCGCGCCTCCGCCCGCACCGGCTCTCTCCAGGTAAAAACCCATGATTACACCGTCTTCCCCCGGCTGCTGATGGTCTTTAACATCGATCCTGAAGACAATTTCTGGGGGCAGCTGTCCGAAAAAGAAATGGAGGAAATGGAATATGGCATCCGCACCGTTGCCACCCTCTGCAACTGGGCGATTGTCAACAATATGGAGGTAGGACTGTACTCCAACGCTTCCATTTCCTATGCCCCGGATGTTCCCATTGATATGGAGCCTGCCTGCAATGCCGCGCAGATGAACCGGATTCTCGAGGTTTTGGCAGGGCTCCAGTTTAAGGAGCATGAGTCCATCTATCGCACCATGGAAAAGCTGGTGGAAAACGACACCTCCGAAACGGATATTCTGGTATTCTCCACCTTCTGGAACAGTTCACTTGACAATCGCGCTCAGGAGCTGCGCCGAAAAGGGAATTCCGTGACCCATATTACCCTCAGAAGGGAGGCAATCCGTTTTGAAGAAAACGTCGATACAGCGGCTGCTGTTTGAGTGCATCAACCTGATTATGGCGCTGCTGTTTGTGATTCCTCTGGGCGTATTGGTGGAGCAGCTGTGCGGCTATCCCCTGTACCGCTGCTGCCTGATTCCCTGTCTGGCAGGCATTGGCTATATTCTTGGTCGAATCTCCATGACAAAGCCCATGGGCGTCTCCATGGGACTGTGCATTGGCAGCACTGTGGCAGCTGTGATTCTCGCAATCCTCCTCTCCCCTGCCGGTGTGCTGATTCGCGTGCTGATGGCGCTGGTTACGCTGTTTTTCTCCTGCTTCTTTTTCTTCTCCGCACGGAAGGCAGGCTATGCCATCTACGCTCCAATGGCGGTCACCGGCATTCTGCTCCATGTGCTGATTCTGATTATTTGCACCGGTCTTCAGTGGGAGAACGCTATCGCCCGACTGCTGAGCATTGTATCCATTGCGTTTTTTCTGCTGAGCCTGTTCGCGTTCAGCTCCAAGGGGCTCCGGAAAAGCATGCACCGCACCAGCAGTGATCGCCGGGTCCGCTATCCCGCAGGCATGCAGATGGGCAACTTCCTGCTGGTCACTGGTTTCATCATTGTTGCAGCGTTTATCTCCAACATCTATCCGATCTTCCATCTGTTCTCCAATGCATTTTCCCATGTTATCAACGCATTGGTCGCCCTTTTTGCCCTGCTCTCCAGCAAGTTCCACCGCCGTGTTCTGGTGGACAGCGCCGTTGACCAAGCCGAGCAGTCCGTTGCAGAGGACAGTATCCTTAATGCAGAACCCAGGGGCGAGTCAGGCTGGGTCACTACCATGGTAGAGGTCGTTGCCTTTGTGGTAGTGGTTCTGGTGGTGATCTATGCCCTGTACCGGCTGATGCTGAAGCTTCGGGAAAAAGGCGTTCGCCTGCCGGGCTTTCTCCGGAACTTCCGGGATCGGTTTGCGCCCATCTCAGAGGAAGACTATGTGGATGAAATGGAAAACCTCTTTGATGTCAAGGATATGCTGGGCGATACCCGCGCCAGAATGAAGAAAGCCCTGCATAAGCTCCGGGAACGTCCGCAAAGGCTGGAGGATTTTCCGGACAACCGTATGAAGCTCCGCTTTGCCTTCCAGCAGGTTTTGAAAAAGCTCATGGTACAGGATCCCGGCGCCATCGCCATGACGCCCAACGAGCTGCAAAAGCGTGACCTTCCGGATGAAGCGCAGTTTATGGAATACTACAACGAAGCCCGCTATTCCAGCCAGGACATTCCCGAGGACGCCGTCAATTGCGCCCGCAGCATCCTGAAAAAGGTTCGATAAGGTTCGATAACGATCCGTCAGCAGAATCTCAGCGTGTCAAAAAGGTCTTTTTGACACGCTGAGATTCGGATTTTTAAACTCTAAAATCCGTTTGATCGAACGCGAAGGGCGGGTCTTACCCCCCTTCACTCTTCCCCCTGCTGCTCAGTCTCTTGACGTATTACGTAGTACTTTGATAGTCTCGGCAGAATCTCTTTGGAGGTTCTGCTGATGATTGTTTTTTACGAAAAATCAGAAAAAATGGATGGAAAAACGAAGATTTGCGAAAAATTTGCCCGTTACTCTTGACATTTCCCCCGGATTATCCTATAACTGCTTGTATGGCAAAAAAACATACATCAGAAAGGATTTTACATGAAATACCGGACGAATATCCATGTCTGCGCCCAGGAGGAACCCACACATGGCGCGGAATAATCGAATCATCGCAATACTTCTTATTTTCTGTCTTCTATTGGGCTCCATGAGCTTATTGACCGGCTGCACCGTGGATGCCGCAGAGCTGCCAACCGAAGAACCTGCAAACACCGGTGCCTGGGGCATTACCGCTGCGGGTCCCGTTACCACAGGCGCAATTGCCGTCTCAGACACGGAGGATTCTGCCGAAGGTATGGACATGCTCAACGGCAGCGACACACCGCTGGCTGACGCACTGATTTCCTCCGCTTCTCTCTCCGCTGCCATGGACCAATATAACATCGACAGCGAAAGCACAGCCGCTCAGGCATTGCGGCTGATCAATTCTACCTATGCTCAAAGCCTGAGTCAGGACCAAAGGGCTGGGCTATTGGTCTTTCTTTTTGAGGGAGCCGGAGAGAATCAGGACCCTGAGGAACGCAAGGATGCCATGTGTGTGGTGGTGCAGGGCGGCGAGATTCTCTATCTCAGCACCTGCTGCAGCACCATTCCCGACTATCCCTTCTCCCCCTGGAAAAATGACGGCTCCGACGTGCCCACCCTTTGCTCCGGCGTCTACTCCTTTGACACCGTGAACCACAATGGGATCTACGCCGCACTGCGGGTTCGGGATGATCGGGTCATCCGTTTCCACGACGATACGGAATTCTATGCCGACGTCTCCAACAATGAAAGCATTCAGGTACATCGCAGAGGACGCGAGGAAAACTCTCCCGACAATGAGGTCTGGGCAAACTCCATTGGCTGTCTGCTGGTGGGGCACGCAGGCACCGAGCCCACCGATGATTACGCCACCTTTGCCCGTGCTGTCGGTATTCTCAATGAGGGAGCCACCGGACGCACCCCCTATCAAAATACAGCATACGGTACGCTGGTGGTAGACCGCAGTCTCGGCACCGATTACCTCCGCTCTGTAGGCTACTCCGATGAAGCCATTGCCGCCATTGAAGGCGAATAAATCTCATATAAAAAATCCCCCGAGAACGAAGCATTTGCTCCATTCCCGGGGGATTATTCTATGCTTTTATGGGAGAACTCCGATTAGTTAAAGCTCCCCAGCTGTTTACCGGCAAGCACGTGGAAGTGCAGATGATGCACCGTCTGACCGGCGTCTGCCCCGCAGTTGGTCACCACACGGAAGCCTTCAGAGAAGCCCATCTCACGGCTGAGCTTGGCGATGACCTCATAGATGTGTCCTACCACAGGCGCCATCTCCGGTCCAATCTCCGCAGCGGACGCAATGTGCTGCTTGGGGATCACCAGAAAATGCATGGGTGCCAATGGCTCAATATCCTTAAAGGCAAAGCAGAGCTCATCCTCATAGACCTTGGTGGTGGGGATTTCTCCCGCCATGATTTTGCAGAAAATGCAGTCTTCCATGATTGCTTCCTCCTTACTTCTTCACATGCTCGGATACATAGTTGTCAACCACCGCCAGAGCATTGTCCAGCATCAGGGGATCCTTGCCGCCGCCCATAGCAGAATCGGGCTTACCGCCGCCGGAACCGCCGGTGATGGCAGTGACAGTACGAATCAGGTCGCCAGCCTTAATGCCGGCTGCTACTGCCTTCTTTCCGCAAACGGCATTGAAGGTGATCTTTTCATCGGAAACGGAGGACAGCACAGCTACCACGCTCTCGTCCTTCTCCCGGAGCATATCGCCGATCTTTCTGAGGGCACCGGCACTCATGGAGGACAAGGTGGTGGTGATGACATTCAGTCCCTCCACCTTCTTCGCAGCGTACAGGAACCGCTCTGCATCGCTGGCAAGCAGCTTGCTCTGCATCTGATCCAGCTGCTGACGGAGCTCCTTGCCCTCGCGGATCACCTGATCCAGGCGAGTAATGACCTCCTGGGGTGTGGTCTTCATGACACTGGCAGCCTTCCGCAGTTGGAAGGTGTTTGCAGCAGCCAGCCGCAGGTTCTCCTTGCCAACCAGCGCTTCGATTCGGCGGACACCGGAAGCAACAGAGCCCTCGCTGATGATGGTAAAGGAGCCGATCTTTGCGGTGTTGGTAAGATGGGTGCCGCCGCACAGCTCCTTGGACACATCGCCCATGGATACCACACGAACACTGTCGCCGTATTTCTCGCCGAACAGCGCCATTGCGCCCTCTTTCTTTGCCTCGTCAATTCCCATGACCTTGGTGGTAATGGGCAGCCCAGCCAGAATGGCATCGTTGACAAACTCGGTGATTTCCTTAATCTCATCCTCGGTGATGGCGGAGAAATGGGTAAAGTCAAAGCGAATATGATCCGGGTTATTGAGAGAACCTGCCTGATGGACATGGTCGCCCAGCACCTTCTGGAGTGCAGCCTGCAGCAGATGGGTGGCAGAATGTGCGCGGGAGATAGCTTCCCGGCGCTCCTGCTCCACGGTGCCGGTGACGGTATCCTCCACGGACAGGGAGCCGGTGGTCATCTTGCCATAGTGGAGGTACTTGCCCGCCTTATCCTTCTGCACGTTGGTAACGGTAAAGACGTTCTCACCCACGGTGATGGTGCCCTCGTCAGGCGCCTGACCGCCCATTTCCGCATAGAAGGGCGTCTGGTCCAGCACCACAATGCCCTCCTCGCCCTGACGGATGGAGGAGCAGGGCTCGCCGTCGGTCACAATGGCAAGAATTTTGCCCTGGGCAGTGAGACTGCCGTCGTAGCCGGTAAAGGTGGTGGGGGTAGCATCGTCCAGTCCCAGGTCGATTCCAGCCCAAGCCAGATCGCCCAGTGCCTCACGCGCCTTACGGGCGCGGACACGCTGCTCTTCCATGAGCTCCTGGAATGCCTTCTGATCCACGGTCATGCCCTCGTCCTCTGCCATCTCAATGGTCAGGTCGATGGGGAAACCATAGGTGTCATAGAGCTTAAAGGCATCAGCGCCGGAGAACACCGTCTCGCCCTTTGCCTTGTGCTCCTCAATCATGCTGTTGTAAATCCGCAGACCGGCATCAATGGTCTTGTTGAAGTTCTCTTCCTCCACACGAATGACCTTGGTGATATAAGCCTGACGCTCCCGGAGCTCGGGATAATGCCCTTCATTCTCATGAACAACGGTATCGCAGACCTTGTGCAGGAAGGGCTCATTGACGCCCAGGAGCTTGCCATGGCGGGCTGCACGGCGGAGCAGACGGCGGAGCACATAGCCTCTGCCTTCGTTGGAGGGCAGAACGCCGTCGCAGATCATAAACGTAGCGGAGCGGATATGGTCAGTGATGACACGGAGGGATACGTCCTTCTCATGGCTCTGACCATAGCTGGCGCCGGTGATCTCAGTGACCTTGTTGGTGATATTCATGACGGTGTCCACATCGAACAGGCTGTCCACATCCTGGCATACCACAGCCAGACGCTCCAGCCCCATGCCGGTGTCAATGTTCTTCTGGACCAGCTCGGTGTAATGACCCTGACCGTCGTTGTTGAACTGGGAAAATACCACGTTCCAGACTTCCATATACCGGTCACAGTCGCAGCCTACGGTGCAGCCGGGCTTGCC
>ERZ857955.2798-NODE-2798-length-10729-cov-2.098089_pt1 | contig 10729 bp, 14 predicted proteins | sample MGYA00519956_ERZ857955 | MGnify/ENA primary metagenome ERZ857955 (study PRJEB31778, sample SAMEA3449378) | human gut metagenome | biome: human gut; feature: human-associated habitat; material: faeces | place: United Kingdom | collected 2010/2012 ...
GTATAGAATGTTAGGGTTTAAATGCATTTTTGTTGAAAAAAAGAAAGGGTTTAATGTTGAGGCTAAAAGTCTTATGGAAGACTTTAAAAGTAATCTTAGAATAAATAATCTTAAAGAAGTAAGGGTTATAAATAAATATATATTAGGTGAAATAGAAGATTCCAGCATCATTGATCTTTCATTTGATAACAGTAATTGCATGGCAGCATTACAATCTGTGTGCGAAGCTGCTGAAATGGAATGGAATATCCATAATACGACGATCAATGTAAAAAAGAGAATTGGTTCGGACACAGACTATATTTTTGAGTATGGGAAAAATAAAGGAGGATATTCGGTCAGGCTCTCAAAAGTAGCAAATGCTTCTATAACAACCCGAATGATCGGTAAAGGGGGTACGGCAAATCTTCCGGCTGACTATGTTTCACCGGATAGTCCAAAACGTCTGAATCTCGGAAATGAGGTTCTTGAAAAAAATGTAGAAAAATATGGAAGAATTACGGGGGTATATACTAATGACAATATATATCCCCGCTTAATCAACAAAACTGTTTTAGGCGTAACCATACCGGAAAATATTGAAACAGCAGGAAGCTGGAAACTTAAATTAGATATTCCATTTGACCTTTCACAACAGTATGCACCTAACGAAGTTCCGTTAGTAAAGTTTCAAACCGGAGATTTGACCGGACTGGAATTTGAAATCGTTGAAAATAGCTGGAATAATACAGATAAAACTTTATCTATCATTGTACAAGAAGAATCAGACGGTTATTATATCCCTAACAAAGACCGACAGCCAAAAGTTGGGGATGTATTTGTTTTGCTTAATATTTTAATGCCTCAATCATATATTGATGAAGCCACAGAAGAATTAAGGAAAGCTACTCAAGACGAATTAGACCGGAAATGCGAACCACAATATGCCCCCTCTTTGACAATTCAAAAGCATTACCTTAAAAAGAAAGGTATTGTCTTTCATATAGGTGACGGAATTACGATAAAAATAGGTAGTCAAAGAATCACAACAAGAATAATCGGAATATCCCAATCTTCATCAAGTGACGAAGTAAGTGTAGAACTTGGAGATCAGATGTTATATACATACGATGCCAAAACAAATAATACCCTGGAACAAATCCAAACAACTTTAAAACAACTTATAAGTATTGAGGATATACGGAGATTGTTCAATAACCTAATCAATGCCTGGTATCCGAAATGGTTCAATCAAAAGCTTCATAAAGATGCTGATGTTGAATTCAATTCCGTACGTGCCAAAGAAAGCGTTACAACCAACAGGGTAAACTCTGAAACATTTGTATCGGGTCCGTTAGGAGAAGGATTCCGGATTGACGAAAACGGGAATGCCGAATTTCAAAACCTGAATGTACGTGGAACATTCAGTGTATTTGAACTTTTGATTCAGCAGATACGGGCAATAGGCGGACAGCTTTTAATTTCTCCGGCAAGTATAAAGATTGCTTTGGTTGAGGAGACTGAAACAGGATATAAATGTTCGTTTAACACAGAATCGGGGACTATACCGAATCCTTTCATTGTAGGGGATCAATTAGTTCACCAAGTGTTTACCGGAAGTTCAATCAATCGATATTGGCGTTTGGTTACTGAAACCGGACCGGATTATTTTGTCTTAAGTAAAACAGATTGCGAAGCAAATAGCGGTATCCCGGCAGCAGATGATGAAGTAATGTTGCTGGGGAACCGGACAGATTCAGAAAGACAAGCAGCAATTCTAATCTCTGCATACGGTAGTGACACTCCATTTGTAGCCTATTATTCCGGCATAAACGGTTTTTCTTTAGCAGGGAAAGAAGTAATGCGTGAAGGCAATTTAAAAGGAATCGTCGATAAAGATTTGGGACAATTACAGGGTTTTGGATTGTATGCAAGTAACGTATATTTAAAAGGTGCTTTCCGCTTGTTTTCCGGAAAAGATGTAGGAGATACTTTAATCGACCAGCAGTCGCAGATTGACACGACCAAATCCATAGCTGATTCTGCACAACAAAATGTAATACAGGTAACACAACAGGTTACGGACATCAAAGCAGATATGGATGGATTCAGTGCTACCGTTACCCAGACACAAGAGAAGGTGGATAATCTGCAAATCGGTGGCGTTAATTACCTGAATGGTTCAAGGCTGGACAGCACCAATGGCTGGGTTCCGTATGGTGGAACAGTACAGGTGGTGGATGATAATAAATTTGGAAAAGTTGTCGAATATTCTCGCCCAGAAGGAGGAGGTAGTTTCCAGAAGGCTTTTGATCTGCCAAAAGAAGAATTATCAAACACGGATTTAGTGTATTACGTCATAGCAAAAGAAATCATGCCTGCAACTCAACCAGATTGGGCGGGAGGCTGGTCTTTTGGAGGATATCCCGATACATGGTCAAAATTATATCCAGCAAGTGCGAACAAAATTGACTTGGGAGATGGCTGGTATCAGTATTGGACAACATTTAAAAGTGAAAATTCTATTGGTAACGAAGAGTTTGGAATCAATACAGCAAGTGGCACATGGCGATTCTATGCAGCCGGAGTTTTAAAAGGAAATAAACCTACTTCATGGTCGCTTTCTCTCCCCGATCAAAAAGCACAGGCAGAAGAAGAAGCACAAAAGAAAGTTGATGCATTACAAATCGGTATTAGGAATCTTATTCTCAAATCGAACGAATCAGCAACCGGAGCGGGATATCCTTTTAAAACTTATGATCTCAATGCTCCACTTGAAATTGGGAAAGAATATACGGCAGTAATCAATGGCCGTAGCACAGGTACATCTGGCATGTGGATGTATATTGGAGGTTCGCAGCAACTCATCAGCTTAAAATCTGATACAGACAAAACGATGACATCAACGTTCATTTGTCAGTACGCAGGAAACCAAATTAATATATATCATGCCTGGCAAGGCTCTACCGGAGAATCAACAGTAAACTGGTGTGCACTTTATGAAGGAAATAAAGCACCGGATAACTGGATTCCGGCCATTGAAGACACACAGGAACAAATTGATGCAACAAAGGATTCGGTTGAAATTGTTAAGACCGACCTGCAAACACAGATCGATCAAAAAGCAGGTTCAATCGAATTATCGGCATTAAGAGAAGATTATAATGCCAATAAAGAACTCGTAAATAAAGAAATTGGAGAAATAAAAGTAGGGTACAATCAGATTTCAGCTACAGTTGCCGGGGTAGATGAACGATTGGGAGTTATTGAGACATCCGGCTTCATTGCTGAAAAAGATTTTGTCAATATCTTTTCCAGACATGAAAATGAATTAGGCGACAAGGTTGTAAACTCTATTAACGTTTCCCCGGAAGGAATAAAAATCAATGCCAATAAAATTGAGATTTCAGGGCAGACAATATTCCGTGATACGGCTAACAATCAAACATTCTCGATTTTCTCGCAAAATGGATTTGCTCTTAACCTGAATAACAATTTCAAAGTATCCACAGAAGGTAAACTATATGCTTCCGGAGCCGAGATTTCGGGAAAACTAATTTCAAATTCAAATGGGGATAGAATTATTATTGATCCGAATTCAAGGTCTTTAAGCATGATAACGAGTGCGAATAAGGAAACACTTCGTTTATTTTTTTATGACACATCAGCACAAATAAGTCTTACTTCTGCTGATGATGTCTATGAAACTGTCATTAATCCATCAGGGATAAATATTGCTACAAATGGTAATCAACATTATAGCTGGATAAGAGCCATGTACGCTACATTTAAAGTAAGCCAGATGGTAATTAATTTGACTGCCGCAGCCAACACAGGCAAAGAGATGTACATATTAGGGCTTGACTATTTTCGGAATGTAGGGGAAGCAACTGATAGGTGGGCGACATTAATGGTACACCGCAAAACAGGAAGAATAGCTATGAGCGAAACACCAGATTAAACTAAAATAAAATCATGACAGTAAATTATTTTATCACAGCAAAATCGAACGAAACATTAGAAGGAATCAATGTTTCACTCAACGCAGAATTTAAAAAAGGAGAATTACCACAAGAGGTAACTATCACCGCAACCGGACAAAGAGTAAGAGAAACCAAACCCATTGGTTATATGAGTTTAAATGCGAAATACAATATAACCTCCAATGACTTCACAACTCTAAGCGGATCAAACTTAGAAAGTGATTTTGTTTCCGCGCTGGCGTTAAAGGTTCAGGAATTTTATAACACCATCAGGGAAGGACAAGGAGGAATGCTATGATTTTGACAATAAAAGACAGAATCGTTATGCCTGAACTTTTCCCGGAAAGAGGCGGAATGCTTGAAATGATTTTGGTAAAGTCGATTGCTGATAAGGTCGCTTTGACTTCAAAAGAAATAACGGATTTTTCTATTGTTCAGGAAGGGGATTCGATAAAATGGAATCAGTCAAAAGATACCGGGGTTGAAATTGAGTTCGAAAAATCAGAGATCGAATTATTAAAAAAACAGGTTCAGGAAATGGACGACAACAAGAACATCACCATGCGGACATTTGATTTGTGCATGAAGATCAAAGGTTCGTAATTACCTTCAAATTACGCTTTAATTAATAGTAAGACGGATAGAGGGGAAAGGAGCACTACACTTTAACAATTAAACGATATGGGAGAAAGAAACGTTATCGGCGCAATGATGGCTAATTTCATGAGTGGATTAATGGATTTTATTGAGCCTTTGAAATGGTTTATGCTGCTTGGATTACTACTGATTTTAGCAGATTTAAGATTTGGAATTGCGGCGGCAAAAAAACGTGGTGAACGAATCAGATTTTCAAGGGCTGGTAGAAGAACTATCAACAAAATGATTGATTATTTATGTTGGATTCTTGCTGCCGGGGGAATAGGTAAAGCATTTGGAATTCCTTTCAATATCCCGGTTTTACCAGCAATTACCCTACTTGTAGTTTGCGGGCTTGAAATTAATTCCATGTTTACCAACTATTTTGAGGCAAGAGGCAAAAAAGTCAAGGTAAACATATTCAAGTATTTTGCTAAGAAAACAGACATTATAGAAGTTGAAGAAAAAGAAGAGTTATGAACAAGGATGAATGGAGGCGATTAATTATCGTCACGCTAAAAGAGATCGGATTACATTCTACCGATGCCGTAGAGTTAATCATGGGGACTTTTGCACAAGAAAGTAATTTCAAATATACCCGGCAAATCGGAGGCGGTCCAGCGTTAGGATACGGACAGATGGAGCCGGCAACCTTTAATGATATTGTTATGAATTTTCTCCGGTTCAAACCCGACCTTATGGGAAAAATCATGAAGGTTTCAGGTGTTGTAACCTTAGAACCGGATATGCTCGTGGAAAATAAAACGCTTATGATCTGTATGACGCGGGTTCATTATCTCCGTGTGAAGGCTTCTCTCCCATCTTATAAAGATATATGGGCTATGGGGGAATACTGGAAACAATGGTACAATACTCCTGCCGGGAAAGGCACAGTAAAAGAATTTGTTGAAAACTATACAAAGTATTGCCGATGAAATGGATTACGCTATTGATGTTGCTGTGCATCTTTTCCTGTAAGAGCATCCGGTATGTTCCGGTAGAGACAGTTAAGACTGAATACCGAGACCGGATAGAAAAACAAAGAGATAGCATTTTTTCTACGGACACGATCCGAATTATCGAAAGAGGGGACACTACGATAATATACAAAGACAGATATAAATACGTGTACAAAAACAGATTTGTGACCGACACAATTATTGTTCGTGATTCAGTACAGATTTTCTACCCTGTCGAAAAAGAGATAATCAAAAATAAAGTTCCGAAGGTAATGTGGTGGCTTATTCTTGTACTTGCCGCATGCAGTATTCCAGGAGTAATTAAGATCATCCGGTTGTTCCGGGGCAGAATATAAAAGAAAGAAGCCCCACTCATAAGATATTCCGCACTACCAGTCAATCCTGTTTGTAAGACTTCTTTCGGGGAGTTTTACGGCAGGATTTTTTATTTGGTTACATAAAATGGAAAAAATTTTTGAAAAAATAATCGAAATTGTTTCGGAATATACCGGAATAGACAGAGACAGAATAATTTGCGGAAAGTGTGAAGAGCAGGTAAATGCACGGATGTTGCTTGTATATAACCTCTCCCGGATAGGATTCACGGACAATTTGATCGCAAAACTTACCGGACTGACCCGGCAGGGTGTCAATAAGTGTAAAAACTCCTATCATTCAAAAGTAAAGCAGACCATTTTCATTGCAACCATTTCGCAACGCATAATCAACCGGATTGACGCGGAGTTTGCCAACGGGTAATTACATAAGCAACGCCAATCACACGACTTTTGAAGTGTCCGGCAATAGTGCCGGAGTGATTAAATCTTAAGTTATTATGGGAAGCGATAAGACTTTCGTGTTTGCACCGGAAGGTGGAACAGGTGGGGGTATGAATTCCATACTCGCAATGATCCCCGGCTTACTTCAGGGTAAAGGCGGACTTGATCCAAACCTGGTTGCTGCTTTGATGAGCAACAAAAACAACCAGGACGGATTCGGAGGTGCCGGATGCTGGTGGATTTGGATAATCCTTTTATTTTTTGTTTTTGGCTGGGGCGGAAACGGCTTTGGCGGTTTTGGTGGACGCAACGGCGGCGGACTGCCTGCGGAACTTAGTGGTGACGCCGGACGTGAATTATTGATGAATGCAATTCAAGGGAACGGAACGGCCATTAATCAGTTGGCAAGTTCGTTGAACTGTTCTACCCAACAGTTACAGGGTGCGATCTGCAATTTGCAGGGAAGCATAGATAAGGTTGCCGGGCAAGTTGGTCTGAGCGGGCAGCAAATTATCAACTCAGTTCAGAGCATGGGCTGCCAGATCGGAAACCAGATTGCATCATGCTGCTGCGATGTGCGGACCGCTATCGAACGCCAGGGATATGAAAGCCAGTTGGCTATTGTAAACCAGACCAATACTCTGAGCGGGAATGCAAATACCCAGTTCAACATTCTGGGGGCTAAAATCGATGCACAGACACAAATCATCAATGACAAGTTCTGTCAGCTTGAAATGCGAGAAATGCAAAGCAAAATTGATTCTTTACGTCAAGAAAATACCAATCTCGCTTTGGCCGCCTCACAGCAAGCACAGACCGCTAACATTGTTAGCCAGTTGAAAGCCCCGTGTCCTGTTCCGGCATACATCGTACAGAACCCGAATTGCTGCACAACTCCGGTGGTTGCCGTTGCCCCGGCTGCTGCTCCCTGTTCCGGTATAACTTACTAACAGGAAGGAGGCAGCTATGGTAGAAGTAATTGCAAGAGTTCCGGTACCGAAATTGGACAGAGTGATCCCGTTCCTGACAACGACAGGCATTAACGAAGGCGAGACTGCCGACTATGGTATTTGTCCGTGCCTTTGGAAAGCCCTGCCAGAGGAAGGGATTATCTTGTTGAAAGTCCGCCATTCGGCAACCACAGCATCACTTCTGGCAACTATCGTAGTGCCAACGTCACCTGTAAGAAGTACGGTTGTAACAGAAGGCTCTACTATGGGAACGATCAAGGTTCCTATCGTGGATAACCACAACACACAGGCAACTGCCGGAGATGTTGTTCCGACCGGAGAAACGACAGAGCATCTTGTTTATTATAACAAGTGTTCCGGGGTTTTCCGGTTACTTGGAGTAACCGCAACGGCCACCGCACCTGCTCAAACAGCAGAAGCACAGGAGGCAAAAAGTGTTGCTAAAACAGCAAAACAAAGTTAAAACAGAAGTGAGGGGTACTCCCCTCCCTTCCTAAAATTAAAGAGATGTTCAAAGATTTGAAAAAAGGAAGCGTGATCTATGTTCTTGACACGTCCGATAAGCCAAAGTTCTATAAATCGATTGTATCTTCTGTGTCCGAACCGTTCTTTCCGCAATTACAGCCCGGACAACCCTATCCACAGTTTCAGCAGAAGCTGGTGAACATTGTTGCCAATGTAAATGGTATCAATGAAAATTACCAGATGCTGCCGGAGAACTTCGAAATCACAACGGCAAACAATCTGACGATAGCCTGCTCGCCTGATCTGCTTTCTAAGCACGTGGAAGCCATGATGCGAAACAGCAGTGAAGTACTGGAAAGTGTCGATAAGCACAAGGAAATCGTCGATACATGCGAAGAGATTCTGAAAGAACTAAGCCCTGCATACGCACAGGTTAAGGAACAGGATCAGAAAATAGGCAATCTGGAAAAGAAAATAGGAGGACTGGAGGAAGGCATGGGAGAACTGAAGGATATGCTTAAACAGGCTCTTTCAAATCAAAGTAGTAAAACAACCCCTAAAAACGAAAAATAATATGGGATGGCAAATGTTTGTAGAAGGTCGTAAATCCCGGATGGGAGGACGCGACGAAGAAGAATTCGAGGATATGCTCGAACAAGCCTACCGGGAAGGATGCGAAGACGGGAAACGTAAAGCAATGCACGAAATGCGTGGCGGATACGGAGAACGTAGTGGATACCCCGGAGGTATGGACGATGGATACGATGGCGGACGCTATGACGGCGAAGGCTATGGAGAACGTCGCGGCGTAAAAGGAACCGGACCCTATGCCGGTGAATATCGCCGCAGACACCGGTATTAATTCCGAAGGGGAGAAATCCCCTTCTTTTAATTGAAAATTCATAAAAAACAAAATATATGCACAATATGAGAATGGATGTATATGACGAGATGCCGGAAGGTATGAGGAAATATCTTTCCAATTATGGCTGGCGATTTTCAAAAAAGATGTGTGAATTTGCTGTGTCCAATATGAAGAAAAAAGATGCTTCCGGCAAATTGGTCCCTATCACTCCTTATACAAAAGAACAGGTGGATGCCCTGTTACAACAATACGGGATTCAGGTGGATGAAAAGAAAGGGTATGATTATGTTTTTGCCGCAAACATGGCAAAGGCAGATTATCTCAATTCTTCCATCAAGGATGAACAACACCTGGCTTTGTTTATCAAGGATTATGTGTGCGATCCCGATGCTTACGAAGGATTACCTTTCACCAGGTACTATGCAGACACGATCGGAAGTGGAACGCCCATTATCTGGGAAGAAATGCTTTGATATGGGGAACGGACTAAACTACGTATTACGCCTGTTAAAAGGCGAAAGCCCGCAATCAGTAATTGAGAGTATGACGGAAGAAGATTATTCGAAATTACAAGCTGCAAAAGAACAATTGAAAGTAGCCGGCCTTAACCGTCAGCAACGACGGAAGATGGAACGGAAAATGAATAAAATTAAACGATGATCGTAAAAGACCTGGACATAAAAGAGTTTGACTGGCACGTCCGTATATTTTACGCCGTTGATTGCTATTATACCCCTCAAATCATGGAGGAATTAAGCAATATACATTGTCCGAGAAATATACTGAAAAAGGCATTCCGAAACATGAATGCCTGCCGGTTAAACACAGGTCTCACTTATTCAAATAATGCTCTCCGGGAAACAATCATGATAATAGGCATGTGGACAAGCCCGGACGAGTTTATCAATTCATTTTCGCACGAATTAAGGCACTTTACAGACCATATTGCCAATGCTTTTGGACTGGAATCAGGCGGAGAAGAAGTTGCTTATTTAACCGGAGATATCCACAAAGAACTTTATCCGGTCAATAAAATGTTCCTCTGTGAATGTAATTGCCATAACAGGGATATAGATAAAGAAATATGTAATTGTACAACACACCGATAATGAATGAAAAGTTTGAAATATTGATGAATCTTGCCGACAATGCAACAAGCAGCTACTACGCAGAGATCGCGTTATTTGCTTTAAAGTGTTTATAAAATTAGCATGGATATTGTTGGGAAAGCAGATCGAAAGGTGTGTTAGAGGGGCGATTTGCCCCTCTTTTTTGTTGATTAAATGCTATATATGGCAAACATTGCCACCCTTAATTAAGAAATAAATATAAATTTGTAGCATAAAATAATTTAGATAAAAATTTAATCGAATTTTGGGATGTTTCCATTCTGTATAAACTTTTTAACTTCATTATTCGTTGAAGTAATATAAATTTCATAAATTGGCAATGAATTAACAGTATTCTTGATGATTAATGTAAGTTTTGAAGTATTTTTGCGTACTAAAATTTAAAGAAAGGATTTCTATGTTTGATAAAGATGTTGCAATACAGGCTATTCTTTATATTGCTAACCGGATCGGGAAGCGGAAAGATATTCACAAAATTTGCAAAACACTTTATTTTGCAGATCAGGAACATTTATCAAAGTATGGAAGAAGTATTACAAAGGATGTGTATATTGCAATGGCATTCGGTCCCGTTCCTTCTAATATAGAAGATATATTTAAAGCTTTACGTGGTGATAGTTACTTTTCCGGATATGTTGAAGACCTTAAATCTTTCTTTGAATTTACAAATAAATATATACTTGTCCCTAAAAAAGAAGCTGATTTAGATTATTTATCTGAAAGCGATTTAGAGTGCCTGGATAATGCAATTGTTAAATGCAAGGATAAAAGTTTTGAAGAGCTTACTCAAATGTCTCATGACCTTGCCTGGTCTAACACCAAAAGAGACAGAAAAATATCTTATAAAGACATATTACGGGAAGCAGGAGATGATGAAGAATACGCTTCATACATAGATAATAAAATAGAAGTTGAAAGATCGTTTTTATAATGGAATTACCTGTTTCATTACTTGCTGCTTC
>ERZ857955.2803-NODE-2803-length-10725-cov-4.352109_pt1 | contig 10725 bp, 7 predicted proteins | sample MGYA00519956_ERZ857955 | MGnify/ENA primary metagenome ERZ857955 (study PRJEB31778, sample SAMEA3449378) | human gut metagenome | biome: human gut; feature: human-associated habitat; material: faeces | place: United Kingdom | collected 2010/2012 ...
CGGGGCAACGAGATGACCGACGTGCTGCGGGAGTTCCCTGAGCTGGTGGATCCCCGCACCGGCGAGTCCCTGATGAAGCGGACGGTGCTGATCGCCAACACCTCCGACATGCCGGTGGCCGCCCGGGAGGCGTCCATCTACACTGGCATCACCATCGCCGAGTATTTCCGGGACATGGGCTACGCCGTGGCCGTCATCGCCGACTCCACCTCCCGCTGGGCCGAGGCCCTGCGCGAGATGTCCGGCCGCCTGGAGGAGATGCCCGGCGAGGAGGGCTACCCCGCCTACCTGTCCTCCCGCCTGGCCCAGTTCTATGAGCGGGCGGGCTCGGTGTCCTGTCTGGGCTCTGAGGAGGACCGCAGAGGCTCCCTCACCGCTGTGGGCGCGGTCTCGCCCCCTGGCGGCGACCTGTCCGAGCCCGTGTCCCAGGCCACCATGCGCATCGTCAAGGTGTTCTGGGCCCTGGACGCCTCCCTGGCCTACAAGCGCCACTTCCCGGCCATCAACTGGCTCAACTCCTACTCCCTGTACCTGGACTCCCTCAAGCCCTGGTACGACGAGCACTTGGGGCCCCAGTTCATGGTCAACCGCGACAAGGCCATGTCCATCCTTCAGGAGGAGGCCAGCCTCAACGAGATTGTGCAGCTGGTGGGCAAGGACTCCCTGTCCGCCGCCGACCAGCTCACCCTGGAGACCGCCAAGATGCTGCGGGAGGATTTCCTCCAGCAGAACGGCTTTATGGAGGTGGACTGGTACTCCAGCTACGAGCGCCAGGACAAGATGATCCAGATGATTCTGGATTACGACAAGCTGTGCCGCGCCGCCATTGAGAGGGGCGCCGCCACCGCCGAGCTGTTTGCCATCCCCTTCCGGGAGCAGATGGGCCGGGCCAAGAGCGTGCCGGACGACCGGTACGCCGCCGTCTACGCCGACATGGCCCGGGAGATGGAGGAGCAGATCGCGGACATCGCCGCCCGGGGAGGTGCTGAGGAATGATCAAGGAATACCGTACCATACAGGAGGTCAACGGCCCCCTGATGGTGGTGCGCCGGGTGTCCGGCGTCACCTACGACGAGCTGGGGGAGATTGAGCTGCCCGACGGCACCGTGCGCCGCTGCCAGGTGCTGGAGGTCAACGGCGACAACGCCGTGGTTCAGCTCTTTGAGTCCTCCGCGGGCATCAACCTGGCCGAGTCCAAGGTGCGCTTCCTGGGCCACCCCCTCCAACTGGGCGTGTCCGGCGACATGCTGGGCCGGGTGTTCAACGGTATGGGCAAGCCCATCGACGGCGGCCCGGAGATTCTGGCCGAGGAGTACCGGGACATCAACGGCCTGCCCATGAACCCCGCCGCCCGGGACTACCCCAACGAGTTCATCCAGACGGGCATCTCCACCATCGACGGCCTGAATACCCTGGTGCGCGGCCAGAAGCTGCCCATCTTCTCCGGCTCCGGCCTGCCCCACGCCGCTCTGGCGGCCCAAATCGCCCGCCAGGCCAAGGTGCTGGACGGCGCGTCCAACTTCGCCGTGGTCTTCGCCGCCATCGGCATCACCTTTGAGGAGTCCAACTTCTTTGTGGAGGAGTTCAAGCGCACTGGTGCCATCGACCGTACCGTCCTCTTCACCAACCTGGCCAACGACCCCGCCGTGGAGCGCATCGCCACCCCCCGTATGGCCCTCACCGCCGCCGAGTACTTGGCCTTCGAGAAGGATATGCACGTGCTGGTCATCCTCACCGACATTACCAACTACGCCGAGGCGCTCCGCGAGGTCTCCGCCGCCAAGAAGGAGGTCCCGGGCCGCCGCGGTTACCCCGGCTACCTGTACACCGACCTGGCCACCATGTACGAGCGGGCCGGCCGCCAGCTGGGCAAGAAGGGTTCCATCACCATGATCCCCATCCTGACCATGCCAGAGGACGACAAGACCCACCCCATTCCGGATCTAACGGGCTATATCACCGAGGGTCAGATCATCCTGTCCCGGGAGCTCTTCCGCAAGGGTGTCAATCCCCCTGTGGACGTGCTGCCCTCCCTGTCCCGCCTGAAGGACAAGGGCGTGGGCCCCGGCAAGACCCGGGAGGATCACGCGGGGACCATGAACCAGCTCTTCGCCGCCTATTCCACCGGAAAGGACAACAAGGAGCTCATGTCCATTCTGGGTGAGGCCGCTCTCAGCCCCACCGACCTGCTGTACGCCAAGTTTGCCGATGAGTTTGAGCGCCGCTACGTCTCCCAGGGACCCGACGAGAACCGGTCTATTCAGGAGACGCTGGACCTGGGCTGGGAGCTGCTCTCCATCCTGCCCAAGGCCGAGCTCAAGCGGATCAAGCCCGAGTTCATTGAGAAATATCTGCCGAAAAAAGACGAAGCATAAGGGGGTGGGGTAAATGCCTGCAATCAATGTAAACCCCACCCGGCAGGAACTGACCCGGCTGAAGGCCAGGCTCAAGACCTCCGTCCGGGGCCATAAGCTGCTCAAGGACAAGCGGGACGAACTGATGAAGCAGTTTATGGACGTGGTGAGGGAAAACCGGGCGCTCCGTCAGAAGGTGGAGAAGGCCCTCACCCAGGCCCACGCCTCCTTTACTGTAGCCAGCGCCATTATGTCTCCTGAGATGCTGGAGCAGTCCCTCCTCTATCCCAAGCAGAGCGTGGAACTGGACATGACTTTTCAGAACATCATGTCGGTCAACGTGCCGATTTACCACTTCAAGACCAGGAGCGACGATGCAGGGGAGATCTACCCCTATGGCTTTGCGACGACCTCCGGTGAGCTGGACGATGCGGTGGACGCCCTGTCCCACGTCTTCCGGGATATGCTCCGGCTGGCGGAGATTGAAAAGACCTCCCAGCTGCTGGCCGAGGAGATCGAGAAGACCCGGCGGAGGGTCAACGCCTTGGAGTATGTGAAAATCCCCCAGATGCAGGAGGCCATCAAATATATCTCCATGAAGCTGGACGAGAACGAGCGATCGGCCACCATTCGTCTGATGAAAGTGAAAGATATGATCCTAAAAGACGCAATTGAGGAGAAGCGGGAGGCCGACGCCAGAGCGGTGGAGGCCTTCGGCGGTACGGCAGCTCTGACGGAGGCCTGAAGACCGCAGAGCCGCTGATTCCCTCTGTAAAGCACCCCGGCGCCATATGAATGGCGCCGGGGTGCTTTCTTGGGCTGACACTTGGCCTTCCCCTCTGAACGCGGAAGAGGGGGCCGGAGATGGACGGCATATGGAAAAAAGGCTACAGCTGTTCCAAAATACCGCGCAGAAGCCAGGCGTGGGCGTTTTCATCACCGGCCAGCTCCAGAAAGAGCTCCCGGAGGGCGGGATCTGCAGTCTCTTCAGCTGCGGCCAGATAGGCACACTCCCCCTTCTGTTCGGCACAGAAGCGGGCGCGGAGGATGGCCGGGTATGTACCGGAGGTGTGGGCGGCCATTCGCTCTACAGGCCAGTAGCGTACGCCGGAGATGAGAAAGTAGGCGGTGGAAAGGCGTTTGGCGTGCCGGCGTTCGTCGGCGGCCAGGGTGGCAAGCGCCTTGCCTCCCGCTCCCTGGGCCCGGCGGGCCAGCATCTGATAGGTATGCCAGTCGGAGATCTCGCGGTCGATAAAGGCCTGCAGCTGTCCGCTGTGTACAGCGGAGGCGGCGCCCAGACAGGGGACGTCGTTCTCCAGAGAATCGTTTGGAGCGCGCACCTCGGCTGCGGCCGGCGTGGCTGCGGCCGGCGCCGAAACGGCCAGGGCGGTGCCTGGTTCCGATACGGGTACGTCGGCCTGGGGTGCCGGAACCACTTCAGCGGGGGGAGCAGATTCGGGCCCGCGCTCGGGCTCCTGTTCCAAGAGAAAGGGGCAGTCGGGCCGATCCTCGGGCATGACGCGGCGCCACACACGCTCAAAGACCTCCCTGTCGCAGGGGGGGAGGAGGGGCGCGTCAGGCGAACAGGGGAGATGATCTTGTTCCATAGGGTTGCCTCCTAATCTTCCTGATTTCCCTCCATCCTATGCCAATGGCCCTCAAAGTGCCCCGAAGGGCGGAAAAACGAGGCCGTGCTTGTATTTTTGTGCGCTGCGTGGTACAATATCAAATCACGAGATGATAAACAAAGGAGCAACGGCTATGTTGGAAATCAAAGGCCTCTGCTACCAGGTGGAAGGCGAGCGGGACAGCGAGCTGGATATCCTGCGGGACATCGATCTGACGGTGGAGGACAATAAATTTGTGGTCATCACCGGCCCAAATGGTGGCGGAAAGACCACCTTGGCCAAAGCGATTATGGGACTGGTGCAGCCCACCTCCGGCACCATCACCTGGAACGGTACTGACATTACGCATATGAAGATTACCGAACGGGCTAAGCTGGGGGTAAGCTACGGCTTTCAGCAGCCCCCGCGGTTTAAAGGCCTGCGCGTTAAGGATCTGCTGGCTCTCGCGGCCGGAAGCGACAAGCTGACCCATGAGGAGGGATGCCAGTATCTCACACGGGTTGGCCTGTGCGCAAACGACTATATCGACCGGGAGGTAGATGCCTCTCTCTCCGGCGGCGAGGTGAAGCGGATTGAGATCGCCACGATTCTTGCCCGGAAGGCCGGACTTATGATTTTTGACGAGCCTGAGGCGGGGATCGACCTGTGGTCCTTTGCCCGGCTCACGGAAACCTTCAAGGCGATCCACGAGAAGCGGGAGGCCACGCTTCTCATCATCTCCCATCAGGAGCGGATCATCGATCTGGCCGATGAGATCATTATGGTCAAGGGGGGCCAGGTGGAAAAGCACGGGCCCAAGGACGAAATCTTTCCCCAGATCCTGGCCAACACCATCTCTGGGTGCAGCTATATGAGCGGGGGGGCGAGGTAATGGAGCGGAACGACTGGAAGCTCCTCAAGGAGATTGCGGAGCTGGAAAAGACGCCCCAGGGCGCCTACAATATTCGCCGGAACGGCGAGCTGGACTCCCGGGCCTCTACAGCAAATATTGAGATAACCACCAAGACCGAGCCCGGCAAGTCCGGCATTGATATCCGCATTAAGCCGGGCACCAAACGGGAGTCGGTTCATATCCCGGTGATCATCACGCAGACCGGCCTTACCGAGATGGTGTACAATGATTTCTACATTGGCGAGGACTGCGATGTGGACATTGTGGCCGGCTGCGGCATTCACAATTCGGGCTGCGAGACCGCGCAGCATGACGGCGTCCATACCTTCTATGTAGGCAAGAGGTCCAAGGTGCGCTACGTGGAGCGCCACTACGGCGAGGGTGAGGGCACCGGAAAGCGCATCATGAACCCTCAGACAGTGGTCTATCTGGAGGAGGGAGCCTCTATCGAGCTGGAGACCACCCAGATTCGGGGGGTGGACTCCACCAAGCGGGAGACCAAGGTGGTAGTGGGGGCCGGGGCCGAGGTGGTTATCACAGAGAAACTCCTGACCCATGGCAGCCAGATTGCCGAAAGCGATATGGATGTGATTCTGGACGGTCCCGGCGCTTCCGGGCGGGTCATCTCCCGTTCCGTGGCCCAGGATCAATCCGTACAGGTCTTTTACCCGCGCGTGACGGGCAACAGCGACTGCTTCGGACATGTCCAGTGCGACTCCATCATTATGGGAGACGCCAAGATCAAGTCGATCCCCGCCATTGTGGCAAACCATGTGGACGCCCAGCTGGTCCACGAGGCCGCCATCGGCCGCATCGCCGGGGATCAGATTCTCAAGCTTATGACCCTGGGCCTGACAGAAGAGGAGGCAGAGGAGAAGATACTGGATGGATTCTTACAGTAAACTCTATCACCGGGTGAACCGGCAGAGCGGATTCGCCGTTCACAACCATATTCAGATTACAAAAATTGCAGAAGATCATACGGAGGGAGAGCTGACCATCACGCCCGAGAGCCTGAATCCCATGGGGGTGGTGCACGGCGGCTGCCTGGTGGCCCTGGCCGACAGCGTGGCGGGCACGGCAGTTCACGCCAAGGGGCGGGTATGCGTCACCCTGAGCAGCACATTCAACTATCTGATTGCGGGGACGGGCAGCAAAATCAAATGTGTTGCCACGCCCCAGCGAATCGGCCGGACCATCGCTGTATACGACGTGGTGCTCACCGACGATCAGGAGCGAAAGGTGGCCACCGGCTGCTTTACGTTTTACCGTAAGGATGAGACAACCCCCGGATTTGAACATTTGCAGGGACAGGAGGAAAGCCCGGAGCCTTAGGCTCCGGGCTTCAGTTTGTCAAAAAGTCCTGCTTTTGCCGGGGTTTTCGCATATATGCGGTAGGGTAGATAATGTGGGTGGTGAAAAAATACCGGAAGGGGGAAAGGGGAGCGAGATGCAATTGAGGTTGTAGGGATAGACAGCCTTGTACAGAGTACAGAAAGAAACGCTGCGCGGCACAAAGACCTGTCCGCAAAGGGTATGCAAAGAGCATTCTTTAAGTGCGCGTTTTTCCATGCTATACTAAACTTAAAACGGCCGATTGCAGAAAAGGACGGGTGATAACATGAAAAAACTGATCAGCCTGATGCTGTGCCTGGCCATGGCACTGGCCTGGCTACCGGCGGGGAGCCCCTTCGCGGCGGCGGCGAGTTCGCCTTTTGACGGGGGCAGCGGGACGGCGGAGGACCCCTATCTGGTGTCCACGCCGTGGCAGCTGGAGGCGGTGGAAAATTACTCCGGCAGCCACTTTTTGCAGACAGCGGACATCGACTTAAGCGGCGCCTATCTCGTGAGCATGCCTGCGCGTCTGGCAGGCATCTATGACGGCGGCGGCCATTCCATTGCGGGGCTGACGACGGCGCTGTTTGGCGTGAATAGCGGGACCATCCGGAATCTGACGCTCATCAATCCGTACGTTTACGCGGGAAGTATCAGGTGGGGTAAATCGAACGACCTGTACTATGGCATTTTAACAAACAGTAACGCCGGCAAAATTGAAAACTGCCATGTGAAGGCGGGAAGCATTGAGATTCAAACATATGATATCGATCTTGTTGATAAGCCGTCACAAACGCGGCATCTTTCAGTAGGGGCATTGGCGGGAGTAAACGCGGGCACGATCTCCAACTGCTGTGTGACAAAAGATGAGGCCAGCAGCAGTGACCTAATAGAAGCTTACTGCTCAGGCGCTACTTATGTGGGTGTTAGGGTCACGGTCATATCGGGCGCCGGCGGAATTGCCGGATGGAACCAGGCCGGCGGAACCATTCGAAACTGTTACAGTGACTTGCCTGTTACCTCAGGCAGCACATATGACTATGTGGAGAAAAACCCGGGCCTTCTCTGCGGCTTCAACGAGGGGGCTGTGACCGGCTGCTATTACGGAGACGCTGAGGTAACCGGCGGCGATGGCGTTTCCAGCATCACGGGCGGCGGGGAAGGAACCGCGGACGCTGAGCAGAGGGAGGCTGGCCAGGAACTGGCGGACCAGCTCAATACGGCCGGCGGGGAGCCCTACTGGGGCTTGGACGGAAGCGGCCGCATCCAAATGAACGCCAGAAGCCTGGGCGTGTCGGCCGGCCTTCCCTCCGGGATCTACGACATGGGGCTGGCGGAAGCGCCGGTGGAGGTCTCTGCGGCGTTGGATGAAGCGGTGGAGGGCGCGCAGATTTCCTATACTGTTCTGGGCCAGTCTTCTGGTAAGCAGCCCTATACCAGCCCCATCCGCCTGACCGGGGATACCGAGCTGCTGCTTTGGGGCCAGCTGGATGAGAACGTCTACCGGGTGTCCCATTACTCCTATCAGGACCTGCGCTACCCGGTGCGGGCCGACCAGCCGGCCGGGACCTACGACGCGCCCATCCAGGTGGCGCTGTCCTGCGCCGAGCCGGAGGCGCAGATCTACTACACCACCGACGGAACAGATCCCACCACCAGCAGCAGCCGGTATAGCTATGCCAGCAAAATAGGAATCCTCGGCACCACCACGGTCAGGGCCGTAGCGCAGGTGGACGGCACATACGGCGACGTGCTTACATACGAGTATGTGATCTCTCCCGGCGTGACCGCCAGTCCCGCAGGAGGAAGCTTTGAGCAGCCCATAGAGGTGACGCTGGAGGCCAGGGAAGGCTACGAGCTCTGGTACACCCTGGACGGAAGCGATCCCACCCAGGGTACGGGCATCCAATACGAGGGGCCTGTCACCATCTGCCGGACCACGGATCTGAAGGTCGCGGCGCGCCGGGACGGCGGGTGGGGGGAGGTAACGACATTCTCCTACCAGTACCCCCCAGTGACCGTCACGGCCACCCCGGACGGAGGGGAGCTGGATGACGGTGTCCAGGTCTCCCTGGCGTGCAGCGCGGACTATGCCCAGCTGTCCTACAAGCTGGACGGCGGGGAGGAGCAGCCCTATGACGGCCCCGTCGGTGTGGTCAACAGCACCCAGCTTACCGTCTATGCCAGGTATGACGGTCAGCTCATGGCTGAGGAAACTTTTTCCTACACGCTGCCGGTGTTCGAAATCCAGGTTACGCCGAAATATGGCAGTTACCAGGGCATCCAGACCATCGAACTCTCCTGCAACAGGGAGGAGGCGGAGCTGTACTACGCCTTGGACGACCCGTCGCCGTATGAAAATGGGACGCTGTATACCGGCCCCTTTGAGCTGGACCGTTCGGCCACGCTCTGGGTGGCGGCCCGGCTGTGGGGCAAGTCGCTGGCGGTGAATTCCTACCGCTATACCCTGGAGTTGCCCAAGGTAACGACCAACTGGGCGCCCGGAGATTGGAGTGCGCCCCTGGAGGTCACACTGACCACCGAACCCGGCTACAGAATCTTGTATACGCTGGACGGCAGCGACCCCAAGACCCACGGGATCGAATATACGGAGCCCATTCGAATCGAGGAGCCTGTCACCACCGTCATCCGGGCGGTCCCCCAGTCGATTGATTTTGATGACGAATACGGCACCACCTCTGAATTCCGCTACACTTTCAGCAAGCAGAAGGTGGAGTTCTACCAGATGGAGCTGGCCAAGCGGTGGGACTACGAGGCCACCTTCTGGATCAACGACACCCTGCCGATGCCGATGGATGTCACCTTCTACGCGGCGGCGTACAGCAGCGAGGGCCGGATGCTTTCCGTGGGCAGCTGCCAAAAGCAGCTGGAGGCAAAGGCTGGCTATGTTGAAACGACCATCACCGTCCCCGGCGAGCTGCCAGATGATGCGGTCATCAAAGTGTTCTGTGTGGACAGCGAGACAAAGGCGCCCCTCTGCGAGCCCATTTCCGCTCCTGTGCGCTCCGCCGAGATCATTTATGCGCTGGACTCCATCTCCCTGTCGCCCTCCGCCATTGTGGGCGAGGTGGGCGGTACCCGGGACTGGCCGGTCATCACGGCCCACTACATCAATGGCAAGGCAGATCGGACCATCAGTCCCAGCTCTATGACGTGGTACTACGATAACAGCAAGATCCTTGTCAGCAACACTGCTGACGGTGCGAAAATAAGTTTCAAGTCGCCTGGCACAACTACCGTGGAGTTTAGGTACACCGAGGCCGGGGTCACCAGGAGCGCTACGCTTGATGTCACCGTGGTAGAGTCGATGACAGACACAGTGGGCTTCTTGGCCGACCCCACCGCCGATATTGTGCCCAGCGGAGCCATCCCCATCTCCACTGCGGAGGAGCTGGCCGCCATTGACAGCGCGGAGAGCGCAGGCAAGATCTACTACCTGACCCGTGACATCCAGCTCACCGGCGAGTGGGAGCCCATCTACGGCTTCCAGGGTACCCTGGACGGCAGGGGGCACACGGTCAGCGGCCTGTATATCTCCCAGACCACCGGAGAGCCGCTGGCGGGCCTGTTCGCCTCGGCCTATGACGCCGTCATCAAAAACCTGGCGGTGGAGATCGACGAGCGGGGGATCACCGCCTGCGACCCTTATTCCACTACCTCTGGGGATGTCTACGCCGGCGGCCTGGTGGGCAGTTCCCAGCGCACCGACTATATCAACTGCTATGTCACCGGCGGGCGCATTACCGCCAGTGGAGACGGCCCCTACGCCGGCGGCCTGGTGGGCTATCTGATGAACCAGCCGGACAACCGGGTGGTGAACTGCTTCTCCACCTGCGATGTGAAAATCTCGTCCACCAAGGCCACCAACGGAAACGTCTGCATGGCCGGCGGCCTCATCGGCCAACTGGCGAGCCTAAATGTCGATGAGCTGACGGAACTCTCCCGATGCTACGCCACCGGCGCGGTGCGGGCAGACTATCTCATGAGAGGAACTACAAGACAGATCGGCCATACCGCCGGCGGGCTGGTGGGAACCGCTACCCGCGTAAAGATCAGCGACTGTTTTGCCCAGGGCGATGTTGTGACCTCAAACTCCAGCGGAGGTGTTTTCCCCATGGCGGTAGGCGGCCTGGTGGGCGACGGAACCGAGTCCCTCTTCTACTGGAGCTACGCCGCCGGAAATGTGACAGCCACCGCCCCCGGCAACCTGAGCTACGATGGCACGGCGTATGTGGGCGGACTCTACGCCCCCCCCATATCCGGATCGGCGGACCTCAACTGCTACCGGGTGTCCCAGACCGTCGACGGCAACGATTTTTACACCAACGCGGAATATACATATGCGGGCACACAGTTGAACTCCAACCAGGCGGAGAGCCAGTCCTCCTACTCCGGCTTTGACTTTGGCACCACCTGGACGTTTACCAAGGGCATGTTCGGAAACTTGCCCCATCTGCAATACCAAGGGTGAATTTCATTCAAACGCGAAAAACGG
>ERZ857955.2806-NODE-2806-length-10717-cov-3.603733_pt1 | contig 10717 bp, 10 predicted proteins | sample MGYA00519956_ERZ857955 | MGnify/ENA primary metagenome ERZ857955 (study PRJEB31778, sample SAMEA3449378) | human gut metagenome | biome: human gut; feature: human-associated habitat; material: faeces | place: United Kingdom | collected 2010/2012 ...
AAAGTGACATTTGTAAATCGTTATGGAATCACACTTGCTGCAGATTTGTATAAACCGAAAAATGCATCTGGGAAATATCCTGCGATTGCCGTAAGCGGACCATTTGGGGCAGTCAAAGAACAGTGTTCCGGATTATATGCGCAGACGATGGCTGAAAAAGGATATTTAACGATTGCATTTGATCCTTCTTTTACGGGGGAAAGTGGAGGCAATCCAAGATACATGGCTTCTCCTGATATTAATACAGAAGATTTTATGGCTGCTGTTGATTTCCTTTCTGTTCGGGAAGATGTGGATCCGGATAAAATAGGAATCATTGGAATCTGCGGCTGGGGTGGAATGGCTCTTAACGCAGCTGCGTTGGATACAAGAATAAAAGCAACCGTTGCTTCTACCATGTATGATATGACAAGAGTAAATGCGAATGGATACTTTGATTCTGAGGACAGTGAAGAAGCACGTTATGCAAAGAAACAGTCACTGAATACCTTCAGGACAGAAGAATACCGTAAAGGCGAATATTCAAGAGGCGGTGGTTGTGTTCCCCTTCCGGTTCCGGAAGATGCACCTTTCTTCGTAAAAGATTACAGTGAGTATTATAAAGGCAGATGTTATCATAAAAGGAGCCTGAATTCAAATGATGGCTGGAACAGTATTGGATGTATGTCATTTATGAATCAGCCAATATTAAAGTACAGTAATGAAATCAGAAGTGCAGTCCTTATCGTTCATGGAGAAAAAGCACACAGCTATTATTTTGGAAAAGATGCTTATGAAAATATGATCAAGAACAGCAAGTACACATCTAATAAAGAACTGCTGACAATTCCGGGAGCTGTTCATACAGATCTATACGATAATCCGGATGTGATCCCATTTGACAAAATTCAGAAATTTTTTAAAGAAAACGGAGTTGGTTAATTATGACGTGTGAAGAATATTTGAGTAATATGAAGCCCGGATATATCGTAGATGGTGGAAGTGAAGAACATCTGGTTATGCATGAGCTGTCTCAAAGGGCATTAAAGATAACGATGGAGCTGAATAACAAATATCATACAAAAGAAGAAATTATACAGCTTATGTCGGAACTTACCGGACAAAAAATAGATGAAAGTTTTGGAATGTTTCCTCCGTTTTATACAGACTGCGGGCGAAATATCCATATAGGTAAAAATGTTTTTATTAATGCAGGATGTAAGTTTCAGGATCAGGGTGGTATTTATATAGAGGATGGAGTCCTGATTGGACATAATGCAGTATTGGCAACGATCAATCATATGGAAGATCCCGAGAAAAGAGCAGGTATGATATTTCAGCCGATTCACATCGAAAAAAAAGTGTGGCTTGGAGCAAATGTAACGGTTCTTCCGGGGGTTACGATTGGTGAAGGTTCGGTCATTGCAGCCGGAGCAGTTGTAACAAAAGATGTTCCGGCCAATATGATTGCGGCAGGAGTGCCTGCGAAAGTTATACGGAAGGTTAAAAAAGACACTGAAAAAGGAGAAATTTAATCATGGCAAAAAAGTATTGATCATATCGACAAGTCTTCGAGGAGGCAGCAATTCTGATATACTTGCAAATGAGTGTGCAAAGGGAGCAAAAGAAGTCGGGCATGATGTGGAACTTCTTTCTTTGAAAGGAAAAGATATAAAATATTGTATCGGTTGTCTATCCTGTCAGAGGAATGGGATGTGTGTACTGAAGGATGATGTTGCAGATATTATGGCAAAAGTAAAGGATGCGGAGGTTATTGTCTATGCAACACCAATTTATTACTATGAGATGTGTGGCCAGATGAAAACACTTCTTGATAGATTGAATCCTTTATATTCGACAGATTATTCATTCAGAGATATTTATATGATTGCAACTGCCGCTGAGAATGATGAAAGTGCATTTGAAATAGCCTACAATGGTCTGCAAGGCTGGGTAGACTGTTTTGAAAAGGCTTCCTTGAAAGGCATGGTCGGTGGCGGTGGAATTGATGCTGCAAATATAGCTGCAAGCCATGTTGATGTGATGAAAAAAGCATATGAACTTGGAAAGAAATTATGAGTTTGAAAAGAGTACTGTTATTTAGTCTGTGTATATTAGTTTTATCTGGGCTTGTAGGATGTAGAGAAACAGAAATTACCGTCAAATCGGCGATTGATGATGAGAAAGAATACATGAAGTTATATTTTAACGACACTGAAATCCCGGTTATATGGGAAGATAATCAGACTGTGCAAGAACTTATGGAAGAAGCAGGCAAAGGTGATATCGTAGTGCAGATGTCTATGTATAGTGACAATGAGCAGGTTGGTTCTCTGGGAAAAAGTTATACAAAAAATGATGAGCAGATAACTACTCATAGCGGTGATATAGTTCTATACAGTGGAGACAAAATAGTAGTGTTTTATGGATCAAATTCATGGGCATATACCAGACTGGGGAAAATGAATATTCCAGAAGGTGATGTGACAGAACTTTTGTCAAATGGGGATATCACTTTGAAAATAGTAATTGCGAAATAGTGAGTAAATCAGAATGTTGTTTTCTATTGCAAGGAAATCGACAACTTCCAGTTTGTCAATTACAGGTGACATTGAAAGAGCCAGCCCATTCAAGGTGCTGGCTGTTTCAAAAATTCCATTCTAATAAATCACACGACAACTTAGCGAAAAATAAGCTCCCCATTAGCAAAAAATGAATAGAAAATGTATAAAAGTGGCAAAAACGAATAATTATAAGAGCTTATGCATTAGACACACATTTGTAAAAAAGGAGTAATTATAAATAGTGGGCAACGATATCAAAATGAGATTTGTTGCCCACTTAATTTTTTATAAAATCGGCTCAATAACAGCACGAAAATAGTAATCTAATTCTTCTGGTGTATGTTTTTTTTTATCTTTCAACCACCATAAAACCATTTCTACAAAGCTTCCTGAAATATGATTAACAAGAAATTCTTGGGGTAAGTCTTGATTTCGCTTGCGGTTGTGATTTACAAATTGTGTTTGTACCAATTCATTTAAGCTATTCTTAAAGTAACGAAGGAAAATTTCGCTACTTTCACAAGATAGTAATCCTAAAATATTGTTATCATTTTCTTGCAAATGCTGTAAAAGATGGCAAAAAACAGATTGTGGCATTTCTTCATTTGAGTAAAGCCCGTGTATATGAGTTTTATCCATAGCACTGTCGATGATATGTTCGAACAGTTCCTTACAGACTGCATTTAATAATTCGTCTTTCGTTTCAAAATGGGCATAAAAGGTACTTCTGCCGATGTTTGCGGTATCAAGTATTTCTTGTACTGTGATATGATTGTAGCTTTTCTTTTCAAGCAATGTGCTGAATGCATGAAAAATTGCTTCTCGTGTCTTTTGCTGTCGTCTATCCATTATCTTCCTCCGTACAAATTTGAAGAAATGTTCAATAACGTACATTTCTTTTGATTTAATTATTGTTCGCCCAAATATGCTAATGATATAATCGAACAAGATGTTAGATAACATACAAATTATATCGTAGTACTTTAGAGGTGTCAAGAAAATGGAAACGGAACAGAAAATCAAGAAAGGGATTGCATTTGCGATACTTGCAGCAGTACTGTATGCCATAAATGCTCCTTTTTCAAAGATATTGCTTGAATTTATGCCGCCTACTTTAATGGCTGGTTTTCTTTATGTTGGTGCAGGAATAGGAATGATATTTATTGCTCTTATGCGGAAAATAAAGAAATATGAAGCAAAAGAATTGAAATTAACAAAATCAGAATTACCATACACCATTGCAATGATAGTTTTAGATATTGCTGCTCCTATTTGTTTGCTGTTTGGTCTAAACTCTACAACTGCCGCAAATGCGTCGTTACTTAATAACTTTGAAATTGTAGCAACAGCGATAATTGCCCTTATGGTATTCAAAGAAAAAATCAGCACAAGATTGTGGTTTGGGATATTTTTTGTAACGTTATCCTGTGGAATACTGTCTTTTGAAGATGTATCAAGTCTGCGTTTCTCATATGGTTCTTTATTTGTTTTACTTGCCACCATTTGTTGGGGATTTGAGAATAATTGCACTCGAAAAATATCGTCAAAAGATCCATTGCAGATTGTTCTGCTAAAAGGAATATTTTCGGGTATCGGTTCCCTCATTATCGGCTTGTTTATTGGAGAACGGATAGAGGCACTTTGGAGTATCGTTGCTGTTCTTTGTGTAGGATTTGTGGCATACGGATTGAGTATTTACTTTTATGTATATGCACAAAGATTACTTGGTGCAGCACGAACAAGTGCATATTATGCCGTTGCTCCATTTATAGCGGCAATTCTTTCGTTGATTATCTTTAGAGAAATACCCGATGTTACTTACTTTGTCGCACTTGTGTTAATGATTGTAGGTGCTTGGCTTTCTTCGCAAGATAAGCCGCTAATCAAAAAAGTTAAAAATGAGTAAAGGAAATGGTGTAGAGAAACATTTAAATTCCAGTTTGGGAAGATTGTTGTTGGGTTAAAAATGAATTTAAGTTCAAGAAATTATAGAGTGTATGGATTCAATTCCATATGCTCTTTTTCTTTACTGAATTTCAGGAAAAATGCAGAAATCTAATGTTACGAGTTTCTTACGAGTAGTAGTAAAAAAACTTGCAAGAAGACTCGGAAGAAAAAAGTAAAAAAAATTGCTTTTGACCACTGTAAAACATGCTCTGAGCGTTTCGTTATATGAAGGGATAATTTTTCTTTCATATAAACGCATAAAAATCAACATGGTAGGAAACAGGTATCAATGATATAATTACATACAAGATAGAAATGTCGAAGTGTTCTTGAAGAACAATAAAAGGAATCTTCTTTTTCAATTATCGGTGGATTAGATGAGCCCACAAGCATTTTTCTTGCTGGGAATTATGGAAAGAAATCGATAAAGGACTATGTGAAAGTTATAAATGAGGGAAAGAAATGTTATTTGATATATTGGACCAAAACGAATTATTTACAAATTCAGAAAAAGCAATTGTAGAATATATAAAAGACAAACCTTATGCTTTGAATGAAATGACTGCAGAAGATCTGGGCATTGTAACAAATACCAGTAAATCAACTGTGTTTCGGTTTTTGAAAAAAGTGAATATCAAAAGTTTTGATAAATTCAAAACCATAGTCAAGGAGGAGTATAAACAAAAGAAACGTCTGGAAGAATTTCGTCTTCAGGAGCCATTTGATCAAAGCAGCACGGTGAAAGATGTTATCGGAAAACTGCCATTCTTCTATGATCTTGCTGTGATTAATACAAACCGGATGATTGACCGTGGTATGGTGTCAAGAATCTTTCGGCATTTAAGGGAAGCAAATATCGTGGATTTATATGGTACCGGAATTACGCTGACTTGCGCTAACGCAGCTGCTTTCAAATTTCAATCCATTGGTAAGTATTGTAATGTGTTTTCTAATTTTAATGAACATTATACAGTAAGTACAAAAAACGATAAGAAAGTGTCCATATTACTGTCATTTACAGGCGGCAATTCAACTATAGTAAGATGTGCCAGAGATTTAAAGAAAATGGGATGTTATATAGTTGGAATTGGCGGAGTGGTTAGTTCGGAACTAAAAGAAAACTGTGATGATTTTCTGGAAATTTATCAGAAAGAGTTGGTTTCCAGTTTTGAGTTTATGACACCTTATATTTCGCTGACATATATATTAGATGTGATATTTGCCAGTCTTTTAGTAAAGGACTTTGATAACCATTTTGAGAATTCTGCAAAGGTTCGTAATCTGTTTTAGCATTAATCAGATAAATAATGTTTTCGCTCTGATGAAGGAATGATTTTCCTGAATCGGAGCTTTTTTGATACTTTAATTCTTATTTGAACCTGTGTGTTTCAAAAAATGTTATATTTAGCTATTTTTTTTGACACTATAAGACCACTATTGCTTTGATCTATTGCAACCGTAAATTGAAAATGATACTCTCTAGTCATGATAAATGAATTCATGAAAAAGCGCAGCGCAAATCGTTTTGTAACTACCAATCATTTAATTATTCTAAAGGGAGAAGAAAGATGACAAATAAAGAATTGGCAGTAAAGATTCTTGAGTTGGTCGGCGGAAAAGATAATATTTCAGCCTGTACTCATTGCATAACCAGACTTCGATTGACAATTAATGATTTTGGGAAGATCAAAGAAGAAGAAATCAAAAAACTTCCAGGTGTCATGGGAACAAATACAGTAAAAACACAGTTTCAGATCATCCTGGGACCGAAGGTAGCAGATGTATTTTTTGAATTCGAGCCATTGGTTGGACTGAAAAAAAGTGAAGAAGAGCCAAAAGAAAAAAAGAAATTGGTTTCAGTAATCCTGGATACATTTACCGGTATATTTACCCCAATTTTGCCTGCAATTATCGGTGCCGGATTATTAAAAGGTATTCTGCTTGGGCTTATGTTCGCAGGAGCAATCTCAACAGATGGGGATGCTTTTAAATTATTAATGGTATTCACGGATGCCGCATATTACTTCCTTCCGATGTTGTTGGCGGCCAGCACAGCAACACATTTTAAATGTAACAGATATGTGGCAATGGCCATTGCCGGTATTATGATTCATCCTGATATGGTGACAATGCTGACAGATGGAACCACACATCATTTACTTGGGCTTCCGATTACCAGCACAACGTATGGAAGTACGGTGTTGCCGATTATTCTTACAATTCTTGCAATGAGCTATATCGAAAAGTTCTTTGCCAAAGCAGTTCCAAGCATTTTAAGAACAATTTTGGTACCGTTGTTAACACTTTTGGTAACAGGTTTCCTCGGACTTTTGGTTCTTGGTCCGATCGGCTCTATTGTAAGTAATGCAATTGCTTCGAACTTTTTGACATTTTATGTGAACTATGGTGTGATTGCCGGTGCTATTTTCTCTGGTTTATTACCTTTTATGATATTACTTGGTATCCACAATGGCTTTACTCCGGTTATGGTTCAGTGTCTTGCAACCTATAATGTTGAATACTTGATGGGGCTTAATGTAACTTCCAACTCTGCACAGGCAGGCGCAACATTTGCTGTATTTTTAAAAACAAAGAATAAAGATTTTAAGGCCTTAGCTGGTACAGCAGCATTAAATGCAATTCTTGGTATCACAGAACCTGCGTTATACGGTATCACTTCCAAATTAAAAAGACCTCTTATTGGTGTATGCATTGGTGGTGCAGTAGGTGGTGCGATTGCTGGTTTATTCCATGTGTCTGCAACCGGAATTGCAACCGGTCCAATCATTGGTATTCCATTATTTTTAACAGATACATTTATCTGGTTTGTGGTAAGCTGTATGGTATCGTTTGTAATTGCTTTTGCGTTTGTTATGGTTACAGGATTTGAAGATGTTCCGGAAGGGGAATATGATGAAGGATTCCAGTCTGTTGAAAAATCGGAACAAAAATCTATTGCGTCTGGCGAAGAAGAGGAAACAATTGCAGATAATATTACGATTGCAAGTCCATTAACCGGAAAAACTGTAAAGATGGAAGATGTGAAAGATAACGTTTTTGCATCCAAAATGATGGGAGATGGTATTGCGGTAGAACCTGCAGAAGGAATCGTATATGCACCATTTGACGGTAATATAAGTGTATTATTTGACACAAAACATTGTGTGGGAATCCATGGTGATAATGGATGTGATATCTTGATTCATGTTGGTATTGATACAGTCCAGTTGGAAGGGAAATATTATGAATACCATGTGGAAAAGGATCAGAAGGTAAAAAAAGGAGACATTCTTTTAGAATTTGACATTGATAAGATCAAAGCAGCCGGTTATGATGTGACAACTCCGATTATCATTGTCAATACGGATAATTATACCACGATGGAAATGACAACACAGGCAAATGTTGAGAAAGGTGAGCTCTTACTCACAGCAACAGTTTAAGATTAGGATGAGGTGTAATATGGTTAATAAGACTTATTTTCCGGAGAATTTTCTCTGGGGAGGTGCTATTGCAGCAAACCAGTGTGAAGGTGCTGTTTTAGAGGATGGAAAAAAATGGTCTCAGGCAGATGCAATGCCCAATGGAGTATTTCGTGATCCTGTAATTCCTCCGCCGGATTTTTACTTAAAAAAGACAGCGATAGATTTTTACCATAGATATGAAGAAGACATAGCATTATTTGCAGAAATGGGATTTAAGGTATTTCGGTTTTCATTATCATGGTCCCGGATTTTTCCAAATGGTGATGATCCGGAGCCAAATCAAAAGGGTCTGGAATTTTACGATAAGATTCTCGACCAACTTGAAAAATATGGAATCATGCCACTGGTGACACTTTCCCATTATGAGATGCCTTTAAATCTATGTACAAAATATGGTGGATGGAAAAACAGAAAATTAATCGATTTCTACCTTCGTTATGCGAAAATATGCTTTGAACATTATAAAGGACGGGTAAAATACTGGCTCACATTTAATGAAATTAATATGATTATTCACGCTCCTTTTAATGGGGGAGGGCTTCTTGCAGATGAATCCGGCTCTGTTTCGGTTCAGGATATGTATCAGGGCGCACACCATCAGCTCGTAGCAAGTGCACGTGCAACCAGGCTTGCCCATGGGGTTGATCCTGATAATAAAATTGGCTGCATGATCGCGGGTGCTCCGGTATATGCGTTGACATCCAATCCGAATGATTCTATTGCGGCACTTTGGAAAGACAGAAAACAGTCCTTTTTTGCTGATGTTCATTGCAGAGGATATTATCCATCTTACATTTTCCGCTATTTCGAAGAAAATGGTATTTCTTTTGAAATCACGGAACAGGATAAGATTGATCTTCAGGATACGGTAGATTTCATTTCTATCAGCTATTATTCCAGTGATTGTGCAACCGATGATGCTTCCAAGGTAATTACTGCCAGAGGAAACATTGCCAGTGCAATCAAGAATCCGTATCTTGAAAAAAACGAATATGGATATCAGATTGATCCGGTAGGTTTTCGCTTTATTTTAAATCAGATTTATGATCGTTATCAGCTACCTATTTTCATTGTTGAGAATGGAGTTGGTGCAAAAGATAACCTTGTGGAAGATGGAAAAGGAGGATATACGGTTTATGATTATTATCGTATGGACTTCTTAAAGCAGCATCTTCTTCAGGTATCAGAAGCAATTCATGATGGTGTGGAAATCTTAGGATATACAAGCTGGTCTCCTGTTGATATGGTTAGTCAGAGTGAATGCTCTATTGAAAAACGTTACGGATATATTTATGTAGATTGTAACGATAAAGGGGAAGGAACTCTGAAAAGATATAAGAAGCAAAGCTTTGAATGGTATAAAGAAGTTATTGCAACAAACGGGGAAAAACTGCTTGATCCTATCGCAGAACATAGATAAACGCTCCGCGAGGATGCGCAGTGATTCTGTAAAGAATATGTCAGCTTACGCTGACCAGAATCACGCGCCAAGTCTCGCGGCAGCTAGACTTGAACACTGAAGAAAGGCAGGAAATCTTATGAAAAAATATATAGGAAAAGCCTATATTTTGCGTTATCTGTTTGTCAGTATGGCTTTATTTATCAATGGATTAAATATCACATTGGCAAAAATATCTTGTCTTGGAACAGATCCTTTTTCCAGTCTGAATTATTCATTGAGTTTTTTCTTCCCAATTTCTATGGGAAAAGCAATGATGATTATCAATGGAATCTTGCTGGTGTTCTGTTTCCTCTTTATGCGAAGGGCAATCGGATATGGAATGATTGCAAGCACCTTGATATTGGGCAATGCATCGGATTTTTGGAACGGAATCCTTGTAAATATCATAGGTCATGAGATTACATTCACCGGATTGGAACACATGCCATTAAGATTGGGGATATTAGCTGCTGGAATCATTATGAATATATTTTTCTGCTCATTTTATATAGGCGGAGAAGTTGGGATGGCTCCTTACGATGCCTTGGGTTATATGATTGAAAAATTGTCACATAATTGTATTCCTTTTAAATTTGCTCGAATCATTACCGACATAATATGTGTGGCCGTAGCGTACCTGCTGTCTAAACCGGCGGGTATACAGTGGCAGATTATTGGCATCGGAACAATGGTTATGGCATTTGGAACTGGACCGGTTCTTGATTTTTTTCTGACTTATGTATCAAAACCATTTTATAATAAAATATGTGGACCAAAAGAATAAGAAAAGGAGAGATAAATGTTCATGAAACATAAAATTAAAGTGACTGTAATTGATAAAAAATTATATCCGGAACTTCAGAAACAGTATTGCTCAGATCCAAATGCTGGTGCTTGTCCTTGTTATAACGTAGGTGATGAATTTGAATTCTATCGCGATGATGAAAAAGATGATTTTTGGCATATGGGACTCAATACATTAAAACAGACAACAGGTAATCCAGATATCGTTGCGGGCGGTCCTAAAATGCCACACTGTTCTGAAGCATGGGATGCAATTTCAAGATACATTTATTCCGGATTACAGGGTGGTTCTATTATGAAGGGTTGGATGAATCAAGAGAATGTTATGATCACCTGCTGTTCCGATGGAACCAGACCGGTAATTTTCAAAATTGAAAGAATCGATTATGAATAAAAAAGCAAAACAGCTATATTTTATGGAAACTAATTTTAGTTAGTGTTTTAGAGCGTGTTTGAAAAATAAAAGTTGCACAAAACATATATTCCCACGCCCTTTT
>ERZ857955.2809-NODE-2809-length-10714-cov-4.690121_pt1 | contig 10714 bp, 8 predicted proteins | sample MGYA00519956_ERZ857955 | MGnify/ENA primary metagenome ERZ857955 (study PRJEB31778, sample SAMEA3449378) | human gut metagenome | biome: human gut; feature: human-associated habitat; material: faeces | place: United Kingdom | collected 2010/2012 ...
TAGCGATATTATCAAGCGGAACTTTTCCCTCACCCTCACCAAACTCAACTTTTACATTGATATGTCCGTCTGGCTTTTTGTGGGAAAGCAGTACAACTGTCTCCACATGCACAGTCTGAGGGAATTGGTCAACTCCACACACTTTCTTTAACTCATATCCATTATCACACAAGAATCTCAAATCCCTTGCAAGTGTCGCACTGTCGCAACTTACATAAACCACTCGTTTGGGCTGCATCTTAAGAATTGTTTTAAGCAACATCGCATCACAGCCTTTACGTGGTGGATCAACAACGATCACATCCGCATAAACACCATTTTTCTCATATTCTCTCGGCAGAACTTCCTCTGCTTTTCCAACAAAAAATTCCACATTCTCGATATGATTGATCTGTGCATTTCTCTTTGCGTCTTCAATTGCTGCCGGAACAATCTCCACACCACGGACAAACTTTGCCTTCTGCGCAAGGAACAGAGAAATCGTCCCAATTCCACAATACAGATCCCATACCGTTTCTTCACCATGAAGATCCGCATATTCCAGTGCTTTGGAATACAACTTCCAGGTCTGCTGTGGATTTACCTGGAAAAATGAAAGCGGTGAAATCTCATAGGAAATATCGCCAATTTTATCTGTGATATATTCTTTTCCCCAAATAGTCTTGACCTTGTCACCAAGGATCACATTACTTCGCTTTTTATTCATATTCAGAGAAATACTGGTCATTCCTGGAATCTCACAAAGTTTCTCAACCAGTTCCCTCTGATGTGGAAGATCCTGTCCATTGATAATCAGACAAACCATCAGTTCGCCGGTAAAAAATCCATAACGGACAAAAATATGCCGCACCAGCCCCTTACCGGTTACCTCGTCATATGGCGCGATATTATATTTTTCCATATGTGCTATCACACGGTCAAGTACATCTTTATTCTCTGGGATTCCAAGCGCACAGTCACGGTTTTCAATAATAGCGTGTGTACGTCCAGCATAAAAACCAGTGACAATTTTTCCTTCTTTATTTCTGCCTACCGGAAACTGAGCCTTATTACGATAATGATAAGGTTCATCCATTCCAATCAATGGTTCCATCGGAAGATTTGTGAACCCACCAATACGTTCCAGATGACCTCTTAATTTTTTCTCTTTAAACACTTTCTGTTCTTCGTATGAGACTGCCTGGAGCTGGCAGCCACCACACTGGCGGGCAGACAGACACACCGGTTCTACGCGGTATGGCGATGGTTTCAGGATCTCCATCAATCGTCCATAACCGTAATTCTTTTTGGCTTTCATGATCTTAGCCACAATAGTATCTCCAATGACTGCGTCTTTTACAAAAACAGTGAAGCCATCAGCTTTGCCAATGCCTTCACCATCTGTTCCGCAATCCACAATCTCTAACGTAACAATGTCATTTTTACGATATTCCATGAGGATCAAACGTCTCCTGTCCTTCTCAGATTTGATTCAAAAAGTCTGTTATATCCAAGCCACTCTTTCTTACCTTTATCTGCTGCAAAGATTTCTGTCAGTGTCTCCATACGGGCATCTGTATTGTCAGCAAGATTCAATGCCACCGCTTCTACCAGTGCCGGTTTCTTCGGAGAACCATATTCCAGTTCACCATGATGCGCCAGAATACAGTGCACCAGTTGGTTTTCCAGCATTTCCGGAAAATCCGGAATTTCTTTTGCCAGGTCATGTATCATCTGTGCGCCAATAATAATATGACCAAGAAGCTGTCCTTCATCAGTATAATCATTCAGCGGAAAAGAGGAAAGCTCCTTCGTCTTACCAACATCATGAAGAAGTGCTGCTGTGATCAGCAGATCTCTTTTAAGAAGCGGATAAGCACTTGCCATATAGTCACAGAGTTTTGTTACGCTTAAAGTATGCTCCATCAGTCCACCGATAAATCCATGATGGACAGTTTTTGCCGCAGAATGTTCTTGGAAAGATTTCAAAAACTCTTTATCTTCTACAAAAAGTTTATTCAGTAGTGCTGACAGGTATCTGTTCTTCACTGTTTTTATCATAGCCAACAGCTGTCCGTACATATCATCTGTACTGTTTTCACTGACCGGAAGATAGTCTGCCGGATCGTACTCACCTTCCTGTGCTTTTCGAACTCTCTTAATGTTCAACTGCATAGCTCCTGCAAAAGTTGTCACATCTCCGACTACATCAATATAATCCAATGCATCAAAATCATCGATTCCCAATGAATTCGGATCCCAGATTTTACCATCCAACACCCCTGTTTTGTCCTGTAAAATCAGATTCTCATATGGCTTTCCGTTCTTTGTCATTGCCGACTGTTTCTGTTTGCAAAGGTAGATTCCGTTAAGACGGTCTCCCTCATGTAATTCGTTAATAAAACGCATATACTGTTTCTCTTTTCTTTCTATTTTTCTTTGATCAATACATTTAATTCTACATTTACATATGTACCATAGGGATTCTTACGATATACTTCAAGCTTGACTCTTGATCCTTTGACCAGACTCTGAAGAATCGCCGAATACCTATTCATGGAACTGATTTCTTTTCCGTTCAATGCATGAACAATATCTGCATTCTGTACTCCTGCCGTCATAGCCGGTGAATCTTCTTCCACCGCATCTACATATACGCCTCGTGGAATGTCCAGATTTTCAGACTGATATTTTGAAATCGTTGTACCCTGAATTCCAATATAGCAGATATCCTCACCATTTGCCATACCTTCCAGAAGTGGACGCAGCTGTGCTGCTTCAACAGCTCGAATCACGCTGCTGTTTTCATTTTCCTGACTGCAGATGATTCCTACAACTTCACCGGACATATTCAGAAGAATTCCTCCTCCGTCCTCACTTCCTACCATATTTGTTGTAAGCATTCCATATTCTTCATCCGCAATTTTCATGCTGCCCGTTACAGAAGTAACCATACCACTGACCAGTGAGTCATAATCCCCAGTTGGACTACCGATTACAATAACATCATCCATTTGCTCCATGTTATCTTCCGTGGCGAGTACAGCCTCAGAAATCTCATCTTTTGTAGAATCGTTTAACTCTGTGAATGGAACGCGGAACACATAAAAGCCTGTCCGGACATCTTTCTTACACAGCTGTGCATCTGCCATATCTCCATTTGAAAATGTCACCTGAAAATTTCCTGCATCATTCATTCTGTCGGAATATGTCATGATGTAAAAAGCTTCCGTATTTTTTAGGAAAACAAAACCTTCTTCTTCTCCGTATTTCAAGAACGAATCATCCAGTAGATCTGAATCTGTACCGAGTGCTGCTATTCGCACAAGTGCTCTGCGCGGTGTCTCAGATACTTTTCTCACCTGTTCAGCCCATGTACCCGACTTTTCATCCTCTGCATCTATCTCTGTTGAAGGTTTAGTATTTGCCAGTGCTGTTGAAGTGTTTTCATCCTCTGCTTCACCCACACATGAAGCAGCTGTAACAGATGGCACCAATGTAACATCGGTATACTGTTCCGAATGTTTTCTCAAAGACTGTGCTACTTCTGGCAAAATCAGTGCTGCAGTACCTGCCGCACAGCCACCAAAAATCACTCCACATACTGCTGCTGTCAGGAACTTATGCAGCAACATTTTCCTGTCCGCTGGACGCTCTTTTATTGTTTCCTTTATGAAAGGGTAATTCTCCGAAGATGGCTCTTTGTCATTTCGTTTTACCATAAGAATTCTCCTATAAATTCCAACCTGATAATTCGGGTTATATTTTAGCAAAATTTTATGAAGTTTTTATGAACAAAATTTCACATTTTTCTTTTCATTCCTGTCAAAATCATGTAGAATAGAGACTGGTGAATTAAACCAATTTAAGCAACGAGGAGTTATTATGAATCAAAAAGCATTAAATGCATTGGAATATCCAAAAATCATAGAAAAACTTACAGAAAAAGCGTCTTCTTATATGGGAAAACAGCTCTGTAAAAACCTGGAACCATCTACAGATCTGGAAACGATTCGCCTGATGCAGGTACAGACAAAAGATGCTTTGACAAGACTATTCCAAAAAGGATCCATTTCTTTTGGAAATGTCAAAGATATCCGTGGTTCTCTGAAACGTCTGGAAATCGGCAGTGCTCTTAGTATTCAGGAAATTCTGGCAGTCTGCGGACTTCTTGAAAACACTTCCAGAGTCAAAACTTACTCTCGTAAAGAACGTAACGATCTTCCTGGTGACTCTCTGGACAGCATGTTTGATGGACTTTCTCCACTCACACCTTTGTCCACAGAAATCCGCAGATGCATTCTCTCCGAGGAGGAAATCAGCGATGATGCAAGCCCTGCTCTCCGCCAGATCCGCAGAAACATGAAGATCACCAACGATCGTATCCATACACAGCTTGCAGGGCTGGTAAACGGCAGTGCCCGCACCTATCTACAGGACTCTGTCATCACTATGCGAAATGGCAGATATTGCATTCCTGTCAAAGCCGAATACAAAGGGCAGGTTCCCGGTATGATCCACGATCAGTCTTCTACCGGCTCTACACTTTTTATCGAACCAATGTCCGTAGTCAAGTTAAACAATGACATGCGCGAACTGGAACTTCAGGAGCAGAAAGAAATCGAAGTGATTCTGGCTGATCTCAGCCAACAGATTGCTACTGAACAGGAAGCAATTTCACTCAATCTTGAACTGATGGTTCAGTTGGACTTTATTTTTGCAAGAGCAACGCTTGCGATGGAAATGAATGCAAGCGAACCTGTCTTTAATGATGAAGGACGCATCAACCTCAAAAAAGCACGTCATCCCCTGATCAACAAGAAAAAAGTCGTTCCAATCGATATCCGTCTGGGTGATGAATTTGATCTGCTTGTTATCACCGGTCCAAACACCGGCGGCAAGACTGTTTCCCTGAAGACAGTCGGTCTGCTCACTCTCATGGGACAATCCGGTCTTCACATTCCAACTCTGGACCGCAGTGAACTTGCTCTCTTCCACGAAGTTTATGCTGACATCGGTGATGAGCAGAGTATTGAACAGTCATTAAGTACCTTTTCTTCCCACATGACAAATATCGTCTCTTTTCTTGGAAAAGCAGACCGTCATTCCCTGGTTCTGTTTGACGAGCTCTGCTCCGGAACTGACCCGACGGAGGGTGCTGCACTGGCCATCTCGATTCTCTCTTATCTGCATGAACGCGGAATCCGCACCATGGCAACTACTCATTACAGTGAACTGAAAGTTTTTGCCCTTTCCGCTTCCGGTATCGAAAATGCCTGCTGCGAATTTGATGTAGAAACATTAAGTCCGACTTATCGCCTGCTGATCGGTATTCCTGGAAAAAGTAATGCATTTGCAATTTCTTCCAAACTAGGAATCCCTGAATCCATCATTGAAAAGGCACGCGAACAGATCAATGAACAAGATGAATCTTTTGAAGACGTACTGACCTCGCTGGAAGAAAGTCGTATCACAATTGAGAACGAGCGCACAGAGATTGCACAGTACAAATTGGAAATTGAAACACTTAAGAAACAGCTGGAAAACAAACAGGAAAAACTGGATGTTCAGAAAGAGCGTATCATCCGCCAGGCAAACGAAGAGGCACATAAAGTTCTTCAGGATGCTAAGGATTACGCTGACCAGACTATGAAGCTTTTCCATAAATTCCATAATGAATATGTAGACACCGCCGCTGTTGAACGTGAACGTCAGCAGCTTCGCCAACGTCTCAACAAAGCAGAACAGAAAATGGCTCAGCCAACCCCCAAAAAGAAACCAAAGAAAGTGCTCACAGCAAAAGATATCCACCTGGGCGATACTGTCCGTGTTCTCAGCATGAATCTCAAAGGTACAGTAAGTACCCGCCCGGATTCTAAAGGTTATCTGTTTGTTCAGATGGGAATCATTCGTTCCAAAGTCCATATTTCTGATCTGGAGCTGATTGATGAACCAGTGATCACCACTCCGTCTCTTTCCAAGACCGGTGCCGGAAAAATCCGTATGTCCAAATCAGCCAGTGTCTCTACGGAAATTAATCTTCTTGGAAAAACAGTCGATGAAGCAGTTGCAGAACTGGACAAATACCTGGATGATGCTTATATTGCGCATCTAAAAACTGTACGAATCGTTCACGGCAAGGGAACCGGTGCACTCCGCAAAGGCGTTCACAATTACCTGAAGCGCCAGAAACATGTAGCCTCTTATCGTCTCGGCGAATTCGGCGAGGGTGATGCAGGTGTAACAATTGTAGAATTCAAAAAATAAGTGAAAGGCGAATACCATGGTAACAAAACAGAAAATCTTAATCGTAGATGACGACAACAACATTGCTGAACTGATTTCTTTATATCTTACAAAAGAATGTTTTGAAACCAGAATTGTAAATGACGGTGAACAGGCTCTGAAAGACTTTGCTTCTTTTCAGCCAGATCTGATTCTCCTGGATCTGATGCTTCCTGGCATTGACGGCTATCAGGTCTGCCGAGAGATCCGTCACACATCTGATGTGCCGATCATCATGCTTTCTGCCAAAGGCGAAACCTTCGATAAAGTACTTGGTCTTGAACTGGGGGCAGATGACTATATTATCAAACCGTTTGATACCAAAGAACTGGTTGCCCGTGTGCGTGCAGTCCTGCGTCGATTCAAAGTACGTCAGCCTGCTGGCAATCCGGATGAAAAATGTGTCAGCTTTCCAGATCTGACAATCAATCTGACAAATTACTCTGTCACATATATGGGAAAACAAATTGATATGCCGCCAAAAGAACTGGAGCTTCTCTATTTTCTGGCCGCATCTCCAAACCAGGTATTTACCCGCGAACAATTACTGGATCATATATGGGGATATGAATACATCGGTGACACTCGTACCGTAGATGTCCACATTAAAAGACTGCGCGAAAAAATCAAAGACCATCCTCAATGGAGCCTCTCTACTGTATGGGGTATCGGATACAAGTTTGAGGTCAAAAACAAATGAAAAAGAAACTGACAACGGTGTTTTTTACCACATATATACTGCTTGGTGTCCTTGGTTTTTTGCTGGTAACATATGTCGGTTCTCACCTGTTAGAAAATCGCCTGGAAAAATCCATAAGTGCAGATATGTACCAGACAGCTCACCGCATTGCAGAAAATAATCTGGTCAGTCACAACATCACTTCTTCTAATATGGAGGAGATTCGGAACAATCTTTCCCTTGCTGCAAACTATCCTGATACGATCATCTGGATCATCAACAGCAACGGACAGATCATCCTCAGTACACGCAAAGATATCTCACCGGATAATCCAATTAACTTAGAAGGCTTCAACCCAGCCTCCTGGGACAGCAATTATTATCAGATTGGTGATTTCTACGGATATTTTCCCGAGACACATCTCAGCACGATTGCACCAATCACCGAGAATATGACAACGCGGGGATACGTTGCCATTCATTATCTGATGAGTGACTTGTATCAGAACCGCAGCACTCTGCTCTGGATCATTCAGATTTTGTATATTCTCACTTATCTCGGTGTAGCTTTACTGTTTTTCTTGTATATCCGCTGTATACGCAGGCCATTTCAGGAAATCACAAAGGGAGCTTCAGAATTTGCAAACGGAAATCTCTCCTACCAGATTCCTGTCGATTCAGAAAATGAGCTGGGATATCTTGCCAAGAATCTGAATTATATGGCTGATAAACTAAATCGTAACGGTGAATACCAACGACAGTTTATTTCCAATATTTCACATGATTTCCGTTCACCACTTACTTCGATCAAAGGTTACGTGGAAGCGATGATCGACGGAACGATTCCAGTGGAAATGCAGGAAAAATATTTAAAGATTATTTCATACGAAGCAGAACGTCTGGAAAAACTTACCCGCGGACTTCTGACTCTGAATGAACTGGATATCCAGAAACGTATGCTTCATATCCAGCCCTTTGATATCAACAGTGTGATCAAAGCGACAGCTGCATCCTTTGAAGGCTCCTGTACCAGTCGCAATATTCTTCTGGAACTGATTTTATCCGGAAAGGAACTGATGGCACAGGCAGATATGGAACAGATCCAACAGGTGCTGTATAACCTTTTGAGCAACGCGATCAAATTCAGCCCGGACAATTCCACGATTACACTTGAGACTACCGAAAAAAACGGCAAGATCTTTGTTTCTGTCAAAGATCATGGCATTGGAATTCCAAAGGCAAGTCTCCAGAAGATCTGGGAACGATTTTATAAGATTGATCGATCCCGAGGCAAGGATCAAAAAGGAACCGGCCTTGGTCTGGCAATCGTCAAAGAGATTCTTCATGCACATGGACAACACATCAATGTGATCAGTACAGAGGGTGTTGGAACAGAATTTATTTTCACATTAGAGAAGGCAAAGTAGAGAATTCATCCACTTTGCCTTTTATTGTTTATATTTTTTCTTATTCCCACGTATGGTTATGAAGCTGTCCCTGAAGCTGCATATGATCAAAATGATTCTGCCGCAGTGCCTCATAAAGCACGATTGCCACTGAATTACTCAGATTCAGTGAACGGATCTCATTGATCATTGGAATCCGTACGCAGTTATCTTTATGTTCCATCAGGATTTCTTCCGGGATTCCGGCACTTTCCTTGCCAAACATAATATAACAATCTTCCTCGTATTGCACATCTGTATAAGTCTTCAACGCCTTCGTTGTTGCATAATAAATTTTCGCATTTGGATTCTTTTCCAGAAAATCTTCGTAGTCCAGATATGTCGTTACATCCAGATCTTTCCAGTAATCCATACCAGCTCTTTTGAGTGCCTTCTCACTGAGACTGAATCCCAGAGGCTCGATCAGATGTAGTTTCGTATCTGTTGCAACACATGTTCTTCCTATATTTCCTGTATTTGCCGGAATTTCAGGTTCCAGCAGTACAATATTAAGCTTTGCCATCTTTTCTGTCCTTTCCAGGTATAATTTCCGTCAAATGGAGTCTCGGACGTTCCAGATATCTGGTAATTTCTCCACTGTGAAGCAGACGGTCGTTTCCACTGTCTGCATATCCAATCACAGCTGCATGGATTCCATGTGCCTCTAATTCCCGCACCAGTGCATCTCCCTGCGCAGTGCCAATCAGAACAGATCCCTTCGCCTCCAGTTTATACGGATCCACATCCAGCCGTTCACAGACTTCTATCGTCTCCTGCCGGATTGGAATTCTGCGAAGATCTACATCCATACCAACTCCAGAAGCTTCTGCCATTTTCCACAGACCACTTAAAATTCCACCGTTCTCTGTAAAATACAATGCAGAAAACCCAGCTTCTTTCCAAAATACATCTTCTTCTGAAATCATACAATTTTTCAGTGTTTCCACCCCCATACGGAGAAAACTCTCTGAAAAATATGTTCTGAGCTTATCCCACTCCCGGCAGATCAGTTCCAACGTACCTGATATACCTGTCTCTCCTGCCACCACCAGGTCATCTCCCGGATATATTCTTCCTGTAATTTCCGCCTGCAGTGCTTCTAACGCCTGCTGTCCTAGTTTCATACTCTTCCTCCAGTGTTCTAATTTCCAGTTCTTCTTTTATAATAAAATAGAAAGAACACTTGGTACAACCATCGCAAGAACCAGTATCACTGCGATCACCGCTGTAATAATTTTTCTTTTTTTCGGGTCAAACATTCCCATCTTCGTCCTCACCTCTCCTATTTTCAAGAATGCCTCAGCATTTTTATTGCTCGCCACCTGCAGAGGTGGGAATCATCTCACATCTGATATAATCAACTTTTTCCACTCAGCCATTTATAACTGAACAACCTCTGTATATGCATTCTTCGACAATGGATCACGTTTCTCATAATCAAACAAAATCACCGTTCCATTCTCAAACACTTCAATATGTGCTGTTTTGGAAACCTGGTTATTCTTCCGGTAGTTCCATACTGCTGTCTCATACTGTTTCTGATCCGGAGCAAATACAGGGCGCTTCTTAAGTTTTTCTCTCAGGTAAAGATCATACAACATTTTCTGTGCAGCTACTTCTGTCGGAACATCTGTTTCTTCTTGCAGATATTCCAAAAGTATCTCATAACGCCGCATCCTGGAATGCGAGATCTCACTGTAACCTTTTTTCTCATAAAAAGAACCCAGTTTCTCGTAAAAAGTAAAAGCATCCTTTTCAAACGGTACCAAATATTCCAGTGTATGCCAAAACTGACCACTATTATAATACACTTCTACCATACTTTCCACCATTTTTAATTTTAGAACTTCTCCATAGGTAAGCCAGTTCGTGGAAAGCACTTCATATGGTTCTTTTTCTTTATAAACGATCCCGTAGACTTCGGCCTCTTTCTGCATCAGCGAGCCTTTCAGAACTTTCAGAAATCCAAGCTGAAGCTGATCCGGTTTCATCTGGTATACATCATTAAATGATTGATGAAAAGTATCATAATCCTCATACGGAAGCCCTGCAATCAGATCCAGGTGCTGATGGATATTTCGGAAACTGTGAACTCTGTTTACACAATGTTCCAGTTTTTTCAGATCCATATGTCGATGAATAGCCCGAATCGTCTCCGGATTCGTTGACTGCACACCGATTTCCAGCTGAATCAGTCCAGGGCGCATCTGTGACATCAGCTCCATCTCTTCCTCTCGAAGGAGATCTGCGGAAATTTCAAAGTGAAAGTTTGTCACACCATTATCATGTTCCAGAATATATTTCCAGATTGAATAGCATGTTCATG
>ERZ857955.2814-NODE-2814-length-10693-cov-3.324779_pt1 | contig 10693 bp, 10 predicted proteins | sample MGYA00519956_ERZ857955 | MGnify/ENA primary metagenome ERZ857955 (study PRJEB31778, sample SAMEA3449378) | human gut metagenome | biome: human gut; feature: human-associated habitat; material: faeces | place: United Kingdom | collected 2010/2012 ...
GAGATTTTATGAGCAAAGAACCGTTTGAAGCCATGCCCGATGTGATGGACGCAAAGCAGCTTGCAGAGGCGTTACAGATTTCCAAAGCGGGTGCGTACAATCTTTTGAACAGCCCAGATTTTCCAACCTTGCGGATCGGTGGGCGTAAATTGGTGATGAAAAATGAGCTTGTGGAATGGTTGAAAAGCCGCACAAACAGGAAAGCGTGAAAATACGGTCAAGAGCCGGATAAGTAGCAAATCAGCCGATAGCGAGAGCCGAAACATACTCCGCATCGTTTGAAGCGTTTCTGTCGAAAAATCGCACCACTTTTCTAATTCAAGAGCCGAGAAAAATTCGTAAAAAACAGGAGGTTTTATGAGAACAGGACTTACCAAGAGAGAAAAGACTACATCCATCTATTTTGACGAGTATGGTAGCATGATCGAGTTGCAGACCCACAACACCGATCTGAAAAAGCGACTAACGGCATTTGCGAAAGAATATCCGCAATGCTGCCGCCAAATTGACGATGACGAGCAAGGCGGGCTGACCTTTGAGATCGAGAAAGGGCGGTTAAGTTTTCGGCTGACCGCGCCGTATAGTGAGGAACGGCGGAAGGCGGCGAGTGAACAGGCAAAACAGAACGGTATTCATAAAAAGGTCGCTGATTTACCATGAAGAAGGCGTTGATGTAAGCCGCTTTATATGCTATGCTTATCAGTGGGAAGTCGTTGGCAAACCGTGAGTTGTGGAGGTGAAAACAAATGAAGTATTTAGTTCTATTAGCAGGCTGTGGCCTCGGTGATGGTTCATGTATAGAAGAAGTAATTCTGACGTATGTAGCGCTTGATAAATATGGGTGTGATTACACTCCTGTCGCAGAAGATGTTTCCATTCAGTCTGTTAACCACTTGACAGAAGAGATGGCAGAAAAGCGGAATATCCTTATAGAAGCAGCCCGCATCGGTAGGGGACGCATTAAAGATATTCATGAGGTTGATTTTGCAGAATACGATGCATTGATCATACCCGGTGGAATTGGTTTATTGAACAACTATAGAGACTCCAATGTGATAAAAACGTGCGTCACACATTTTATTAGCGAAAAGAAACCTGTCGCTGCCATGTGTGCGGGGATCGACTTCCTCCGCCGTTTCTATGGACGTAATCTATTGGCACGTGAGATGGAAGAACTAACTGCTGAAAAATTCTGCTTTGATGCTGAAAATAATGTTTATTACACGCCCGCTTTCAGAAAAACCAACAATAGCTATACGACGCTATTGGGCATCGATTCTATGATTTGTGCGTTGAAACAAGGTAATTCAACCCCACCGCAAAGCTGGCATTGATCCTCTGCATTGCGCTGGACAAGCAATTTGAAGAACTGTTTTATTTTTAAGGAGGAAGCAAATGGATCATAGGGGAATATTCTAACTCGAAAGTTCAGTAATCACGGAGCTGCTCAAAAAGCCTTAGAACGCTAAGGACGTACGTCCATACTCTTCCATCGGGAGTATCGCGCGTCCTGCGGAGTTTCATTCCCGACCGACAGAAAAACCGCCAGACCGAGAATGTTTGCTACTTCGTTCCACCAAAGGAGCTAAACTTCCTTGCTATGCTCGCCCACTTATCCCTTGTGTACTCGCCGTTTGCAAGCCGTTGTTCGCCGCCATCAAGTCTGAAAAACTGATTTATATTGGAGAAACACTGCATGACATTAGAACAAATAATCTCGGAACTACATTACACCAACGAGGTCGAAAAAGAGGTCTTGCGAAAAATCCAAAGGGACAAAAAACACGTTGATGAGCTTGCAAGAATAGCATATCAGGCAGACAACTTTGACTTTCCTTTGTGCAAACGTATGCCGCTCACTCGATTGTCTGTTGTCACATATCTTCTAATTAACAAATATGACGAATACAAGGCGAAAGGGGTCCCTGACCGCATAATCTTTGATACATTCAGAGATGTATCTTTGCGGGCAACTCTGTACTACAGAAAGACAAGCAGAGTGGGCATCTCAAAAGAGGACGTGATATGGTTTCGCCATATTATGAATGTGGATATATTCAAAATAGGCTGTTTACAGTTTCAGCCATTTAGAATGATCTATTTGGACGAGGAAACCGTTGGTGAGCCGTATATGAGTTTCACAGAAAAAATCCTTGCCCGTAGGTTCACTTGTGTTGAATTGCCACATTCAGCAAGGCGCAGATTTAAGTCCCGAATCAGTTGATTTCTCCTTCCGAACGGCAAAAAGTTTTTTCATGGTGTGTTTTCCGAAAGAGCAGTACAAAGCTTTCCTATGTTATAGCTGGCTACTGTACCAGCCCATGCTAAAGCGACTTTCTGAGGACTCAAATATAAAACAATTTGCTGGCAGATTTTCAATTATTGGAGCTTGCTCTGATTCGGAGCAGGCAAGAGAATTCCTTTTCCGTGATGGAACAAGAACGGAGATTTCTGCAAAAGCAACCTTTCTGCAAAAGCTGGCTCTCAAGCATCCAACAGAGCTTGGGTTTGCTTGCGGCATCATCACAATATAACCTCACCTTTTATTTCACATAACCACACAACTAAACCCCAAAAATCAGACCGCTGACCCGCGCCTTGTGCGCACAGTCAGCGGCTTTTTTTACCCAAAATCAAGAAAGGAGCGAATATTTATGCCAAAGAAAAAACTACCGCAGACCATCGAGGAATGTAACGCCGAACTGGAACGCACACAGAAGCTATTACAGCAGTACGAAAACCGAAACAAGATGCTTAACCGCAAGCTGTCCGCCGAAAAACGCAGGGAGCGCAATCACCGTATTTTCCTGTTTGGCGGCTTTATGGAAAGCATCGTGCCGGAGCTGAAAACCATGACGGAGGACGAAGGCAAGGACTTTCTGTATCACATTGCAAAGAGTACGGAAGCACAGGAGTATTTGAAAAAACGCGCCGAGGGGGTGGAAGCTGGATAATACCCTTGGTAACAAGGGCGCACTTATACACCCTTGCGGGTGTTGTGCGCTCTGCCGAGAGCTTGTGAGCGCATGGAAATCTCCACGCGCCCACATTGGTGGCTTGCGCCGCACAGGGAAAACTGCATTTTCCCTGCGACAGCTTGCGCTGTCTACCCTTTTGCGTCCCCACGAAACGGAACACCTTGCTGCGGCAAAGTGTTCCGTTTCATGGGGCTGAATTTCGAGGATCGGAGGTAAACCGTTATCGCAATCTATCATTGCAGCATCAAAATCATCAGCCGGGGAAACGGCAAGTCAGCCGTTGCAGCAGCCGCCTACCGAAGCGGCGAGAAAATCACAAACGAGTGGGACGGCATGATCCATGACTACACCCGAAAGCGCGGCATCGTCCATTCGGAAATCCTGCTGCCGCCCAACGCGCCCCCGGACTTTCAAGACCGGGGAACGCTTTGGAACAGCGTGGAGCAAATTGAAAAGGCGTGCAACTCCCAACTGGCGCGGGAATTGGAGGTTGCCCTGCCCATAGAGTTATCCAGAGAGGAACAGGTACGGCTTATCCGTGCGTACTGTTCCTCTCAATTTGTATCCAGAGGAATGTGCGCGGACTTCAACATTCACGACACAGGCAGCGGCAATCCGCACGCCCATATTCTTCTCACCATGCGCCCAATGGACGAACGGGGCAAGTGGCTTCCGAAATCCAAAAAGGAATATGTGTTGGACGAAAACGGCGAGAGAATCCGCCTGTCCAGCGGCAGATACAAAACCCGCAAGGTTGACCTTGTGGACTGGAACAGTCAGGAGAACGCTGAGGTTTGGCGCAAGGTGTGGGCTGACCTTGCCAATGAGTTTTTGGAACAGAACAACCGCCCGGAGCGCATCGACCACCGCAGCTACGAGCGGCAGGGAATCGACCAAATCCCAACCGTTCATATCGGTGTGGCAGCGTCACAGATGGAGAAGAAAGGCATCGCCACCGAGCGCGGCGAACTGAACCGCAGTATCAAGGCGGCAAACCGTCTGCTCCGTGACATCAAGGCACAGATCGGTAAGCTGAAAGAATGGCTGCTTGATGTGTTCAAGGCAAAGGAGAGCTTGCGCGCCGAGCCGCCGCAGCCGAAATCCCCCGACCTCTCCACGCTGTTGTTCCGCTATCTGGACATTCAGAAAGCCAATGGCAGGAAGTATTCCCAAAGCTGGCAGCAACAGCACTCCGCAGACGAACTCAAAGCAATTTCCAAAGCTGTCAATCTTCTTTCAGAAAAAGGTATCTATACGCTGGAAGAACTGGATGCAGCCCTGTCCATTGTCCATGACAAGGCAAGCGAAATCCGTAGTGCTATGAAACCGAGGGAAGCGAGAATTAAGCAGCTCCAAAAGCTGATTGAGCAGGCGCAGAACTTCCAAAAGACACAGCCCATCCACGATGAATACAAGCAAATCCGCTGGAAAGGCAAGCAGGAGAAGTTTGCAGAAGCACACCGCGCCGATCCTGCAGTATGGGATGCAGCTAACCGCTATCTGCGGGCAAATCTGCCGGACATGAAGCTGACACCGAAAGCATGGCAGACCGAGCTTGCCGCGCTGACCGCCGAAAACGAAGCAGAGTATGCGAGGCTGAAAGTCCAGCGGGAGGAAGTTACCGAGCTGCAAAAGGTACGCCGCTATGTAGATGTTGCCCTGAAAGCAGACGCACCACAAAAGGCGAAAACCAAACATCACGATATAGACCGATAACCCATCGGAGAAAGGACACCACCATGAACACCGATAAGCAATTTGAACACGAAATCGACCCTGATCTGCTGGCAGAAATCGAGGAATGGGAAATGGCAGACCACGACGAGCCAGCGGAATATTACTTCTCCAATCCAGACCCATATCTGAAACCGCAGCCCTTACCGTCCGATCATCCCCGGCACAACTGCTACTTTAACGAGGACGGGCATCTCTGCGCGAAAAATCTGTCCGCTTTCTGGGTTCCCGAATTGACTGTCACCGAGGTTATTCACGGCACGGTTTACACCGTCACGGGCAGCTATGAGGGAACAGAGAGCTTTGTCCGCAAGCTGGAGCGTATTACCAGCAAAAAGTTTGCAGAAAAGATGGAGGATTCCGAATGACAAATACAGAGTCTCTTGGTACAATAGAAGCAACCAATCCTGTACTGACAGTTGCTCCACCAAAGGAGGATTCAGAAATGAACGGAGCAACAAACAAAATCACAGCACTCTACTGCCGTCTTTCGCAGGAGGATGAACGAGCCGGAGAGTCTTTGTCCATTGAAAATCAGAAGGATATGCTTTTGCGGTACGCACGAGAACACCATTTCCCAAATCCCACATTCTTTGTGGATGATGGCGTAAGTGGTGTGACCTACGACCGCCCCGGTTTTCAAGCAATGCTCGCAGAAATCGAAGCGGGCAGAGTGGCGGTCTGCTGCACGAAAGACCTATCCAGACTGGGGCGAAACTCTGCACTGACAGGGCTTTACACCAACTTCACCTTTCCGCAGTACGGTGTCCGCTACATTGCCATCAACGACAATTTTGACACCATTGACCCCAACAGCACAGATAATGATTTTGCGGGCATCAAGAACTGGTTCAACGAGTTTTATGCGCGAGATACCAGCCGCAAAATCCGCGCTGTCAAAAAGGCGAAGGGGGAGCGCGGCATTCCGCTGACAACTAATGTTCCCTACGGTTATCTGAAAGACCCGGAAAATCCGAACCGCTGGAAGGTTGATCCGGTTGCTGCCGATGTGGTGAAACGCATCTTTTCCATGTGCATGGAGGGCAGAGGTCCGCAGCAGATTGCGAACCAACTGAAAGCGGACAAGGTGCTGACACCGACTGCCTACAAGACCTTGCAGGGGATCAAAAGCCCCAATAAGAAACCGGAAGACCCGTATGGCTGGGGTGACAGCACGGTTGTCAGGATTCTGGAACGCCGGGAGTACACAGGCTGCACCGTCAACTTCAAGACCTACACCAATTCCATCTGGGACAAAAAGCAGCGAGAAAATCCTCTTGAAAAACGAGCCATCTTTCCCAATACCCACGAGCGCATTATTGACGATGACGTGTTTGAAAAGGTGCAGGAGATCCGCCAGCAGCGGCACCGGATGACCCGCACGGGAATAAGCAGCATTTTCTCCGGACTTGTTTACTGCGCGGACTGCGGCTCCAAAATGCTGTACGGTTCGTCCAACAACGGCGATTTCGATCAGGACTTCTTTGACTGCTCTCTGCATCGCAAGCACAAAGAGAAATGCAATGGACATTTCATCCGTGTCAAAGTCTTGGAACAGCTGGTTTTCAAGCACATTCAGGCAGTTATGGGGTATATCCTGCGCCATGAGGATTATTTCCGCACGATCATGGAAGAACAGCTCCGTGTGGAAAGCTGTGAGCAAGTCCGCATCCGCAGAAAGCGTCTGGAAAGCAACGAGCGGCGCATTGCCGAACTGAAAAGACTGTTCATCAAGATTTACGAGGACAACGCCAGCGGGCGACTGACGGATGAACGCTACGATATGCTAAGCCAGACCTATGAAGCGGAGCAGAAGCAGTTAGAAGCGGAAACGATCACCTTGCAGCAGGAGATCGAAGTACAGGAACGACAGAACGAAAACATTGAGAAGTTCATTCAGAAAGCGCATAAGTATGTCGGCATTGAAGAACTGGACGGCTATGCTCTGCGCGAGCTGGTGTCTGCCATCTATGTGGACGCGCCGGATAAGTCCAGCGGCAGGCGGGTACAGCACATCCACATCAAGTACGACGGGCTGGGCTTTATCCCCCTGAATGAGCTGATGAAAAAGGAAACGGCGTGACCGAAGTCACGCCGCCCCTTGAAAATACAAGGTTTTCACCATTTTTTGATTTTACTGTTTTACGACCACCCGGTATTTGCCGCCGGGCATGATTTTATCTGTCCCAAAAGAGTAAAGCCCTTTTTGAACAAAGTGCTTTACGCCTTCACCAGCTCCACCAGCACCTGCACCATCTTTTCCATAGACGGCACGGGGATGAACTCATGGACGCCGTGGAAGTTTGCGCCGCCGGTGCACAGGTTGGGGCAGGGAATGTCCCGTTCCCAGGACAGACGCGCCCCGTCGGTGCCGCCCCGGATGGGCACCTCCACCGGGGTCACCCCGGCGGCCTCCATGGCGGCCCGCGCCCGGAGGATCAGGTACATGTGGGGTTCAATCTGCTCCCGCATGTTGTAGTAGGAGGAACGAATGTCAACCGAAACAGTGCCGATTCCGTATTTTGCATTGAGAAAATCTGCGGTGACCCGCATCAGTTCTTCCTTATGATGGAGCTTTTCCAGATTGTGATCCCGGAGAATGTATTTCAGGGTGGCGTCGGTGACGGTGCCCTGCATCTCGTCCAGATGGATGAAGCCCTCATAGTCCTGAGTATGCTCCGGAGTCATAGCCTGAGGCAGCAGGCACTGATATTCTGCGGCAATGGCAGCAGCGTTGACCATCAGGTCCTTGGCGCCGCCGGGATGGACGCCCACACCGTGGACGGTAATTCGAGCGGAGGAAGCGTTGAAGTTCTCATACTCCAGCTCGCCAATGGGACCGCCATCTACAGTATACCCAAAATCGCAGCCAAATGCAGGTACGTCAAACAAATCCGGTCCTGCGCCGATCTCTTCATCGGTGGTGAAAGCAACCTTGACCACGCCGTGGGGCGTGTCGGTGTGAAGCAGCTCCTCTGCCATGGTCATGATTTCGGCGATTCCCGCTTTGTCATCTGCTCCCAGAAGGGTAGTGCCGTCGGTGACAATCAGGTCCTCGCCCACCACCTGACGCAGGCAGTCATAGCCGGAATCCGGGGACATGGAGACGGTGTCACTCAGCCAAATGGTGCCGCCGTCATAATTCTTTACAATCCGCGCCTTGACATTTTTGCCCGATGCGGCGCAGGATGTGTCCATGTGGGCAAGAAAGCCCAGAGTGGGCAGCTTTTTGTCGGTATTGGCAGGAATGGTGCCGAATACCGCGCCGTCTGCCGGGGACATATGGACATCGGTGAGCCCCAGCGCTGTCATTTCCTCCATCAGCTTTTGCGCAAGGTCCTTTTGACCGGGCGTGGAGGGACGGGTGCCGGATGTTTCACTGGATGTGGTTTCTATCGTAATGTAGTGTAAAAATCGATCTAAACAGGTCATAGTCTACACCTCCTAGCGGTATTATACGATAACGAAATGGTGTAGTCAAGAAAATCGGCGCAGCCAGAGGGGGTGCGGCGAAAGTGCGGTTAAGAGGGATCATCTTTGAATATTTCGTCCCCGTGCTTATCGAAAACGGTATTTTCTTCGCAGTAAAAGTCAAAGTCATCAAAAAGTGCGCGTTTGAGTTCCGCCATGGAGGGGTAAACACTGACCCCAGGGACGGGTTCCCACAGCTCTGTTGTGCAGTTGAACTCATCCAGGTGCAGGTGATAGCAGTCGTCGGATTTGCGGATGACGGCACGGGTCAAGCCGCCGAAGTCGATCCAAAGGAAATCGTAGTCATCGGGGGAAATGCCGGTATATTTGAATTGGACCAGGTAGGTTTGAATCTGTTCCTGTTGCTGTTTGACGAGTTTGCCGCCTAGGCAGGAGAAGCAAAAAAGAAGTACGATCACTACGGTGCCGACCAGTACGCCACGGATCAGCCAAGTCCAATCCTGGGCGGTGAATTCATATAGTTCACGACCTCCGGTGTACTTAGTTACGATGAAAATGTCCAGAAATAGAAGGATCGACAGGACAATGATACTTACGATATAGAACGTATAACGTTTTGGCAGTGGGAACTTTTGGTTTGGCATGGTTTCCCTCCAATCATTCGTGGGTGACGGCAATTATTCGGAATATACAGCTTTGAAAAGCGCAATCAGCTTTTCCATCATTTCTGGGGTCATTCCTCTTAGGGAGGGAATATGAATGAAAACGGAATTTAGATTTTTCCTTAGCATGTGATAATATGCAGCGTTACATAAATAGCTGGTAGGATGATTTGATACCGTGTAAGAGATTTCTTTGACCTTGAGCTGTATTTCCAACTGAGATAGATCAAAGTCGGTAGTTACCGTTTCAAGATTGTTCTTTGCGCACATTTCAATTCTGATTTTGTCGGTCAAATGCTTATCAACGCCAAACATATACACTGTGTCGTAATCACCGACAATAGAGGAAATATCCTTTTTTAAACCTTGAAAGCTGTTGGTTAGCAAAACGTAATGCGCACCTGTTTGATTGACCAACTGAAAAGATGTATTGTGTGTGCCTTTAAAGGCGGTAAATAGAATCTTCATCAGCACCATCCCCAGCCGCCAAATTATATTACAAATCGTCACTACAACCAACGCTTTACGAAGCAGTGCAGCGCTTCCTATTCCCAAAGCACACTTCGTGCAAAAAAGCCAATTCGCATGAAGACGAATTGGCCTTTTGTGGTGCGGGTAACAGGACTTGAACCTGCACGGCAATGCCATTGGAACCTAAATCCAACGTGTCTGCCAATTCCACCATACCCGCGAATAAAATTATTTTATCACAGAGCGGTAGAAAACGCAAGGGAAAACCGGCGCACAAATGGGGATTATACTGCCTGATAAAAAATGAAAAAACCCTTGACATTGACGTAACGTCATGCCCTATACTGTGCTTACAGGATCCTGAAACAAACACAGGAGGACAGAAGGATGAAGCAATACACCCCAAGCGAGCTGGCAAGCCTCACCGGCGTTACCCCGCGGACCATCCGCTATTATGACCAGCGGGGACTGTTAAAGCCGGAAAGCCGCAATGCGGAGGGCTACCGGCTCTATGGCAGCGATGCGCTGCTGCGGATGCAGCGGATTACCATGCTGAAATTTGCGGGCTTTTCCCTGGGCGAAATCCGGGATACATTGGAAGTAACTAAGCAGGAGAATCTCTGGCAGCTGCTCAGCGACCAAAAGCAGCTGATTACCCAGCGGATTGAGCAGCTGGAGGAAATCGTTGCGCTGCTGGACGAGCTGAGCCAGGCGGATGCCAGCGATCCTGACACGTTGGCGCGCTCCATGCAGCTGGTACGTAAAATCAACCATTCGGTGCGCATGTATCAGGTCTTTCAGCGGAATGGCTCTGCCAATCTCTATCCCTGGGAGTTTGACCGGATGCAGCTGAAGCCGGGGGAGAGAATTCTGGACGCAGGCTGCGGAATCGGCATGATCTGGCGGCATAGCTGGGAACGGATTCCGGAAAACCTACAGGTGGATTTGATGGATCTCTATGAGAATAACCTGACAAAGCTTCAGACCTATTATAGGGAGCGGAAGGACCTGCTGGCGCCTGGCGTGCAGCTTTCGTTCCGGCATGAGAATGTGGAAACTGCGGCGCTGGATGGCGGTTATGACCAGATTTTAATGGCTTATCTGGTCCATTCGCTGGAGCATGGTTCGGAAACGGTAGAGAAGCTCAAAACGATGCTGCGTCCCGGCGGAATTCTCAACGTGGTGGAAAGCGTGGATGTGCAAATGCTGGAGGAAATGGACGCGCTGTATCAGGACTTTTCCGAAGCAACCTGCCTGGAAAAACGGATTGCAAAGAAGAAAGCGCAGCGGGAGGAGCTGGAGCAGATGCTAAACACCTGCTTCTCGGAAATAGAGTGCCATGTATTCCAGAACGATCTGACCTTTACGGTGGTAGAGGAGCTATACCGCTATTTGATGGATTCCTATCAGGAACTG
>ERZ857955.2823-NODE-2823-length-10666-cov-2.365187_pt1 | contig 10666 bp, 7 predicted proteins | sample MGYA00519956_ERZ857955 | MGnify/ENA primary metagenome ERZ857955 (study PRJEB31778, sample SAMEA3449378) | human gut metagenome | biome: human gut; feature: human-associated habitat; material: faeces | place: United Kingdom | collected 2010/2012 ...
CCCATATCCCGAAATACATGGAACTCTTCATCCGGCTGGTAAGGGAGAACTTCAACCGATAAAATCACGCCGCGAAATTGCCCGTATACAGCTGATAGTATTTGCCTTTTGCGGCAATGAGCTCGTCGTGGGTTCCCCTCTCGATGATCCGTCCCTGCTCCATGACCATGATGCAGTCCGCGTCCTTGACCGTGGAAAGTCGGTGAGCTATGACAAATGACGTTCTTCCCGCCATGAGGGCATCCATTCCCTTTGAAACCATGGCCTCAGTTCTCGTATCAATGGATGATGTAGCCTCATCGAGGATCAGAGCCGGTGGATCTGCAACCGCCGCCCTCGCGATAGCCAGCAGCTGCCTCTGTCCCTGACTGAGATTTGCCCCGTCTCCGGTAAGCACTGTGTTGTAGCCGTCAGGAAGACGCTTTATGAAATCGTGGGCATTTGCCAGCTTTGCAGCATTGATGCACTCCTCATCCGTGGCATCCAGCTTGCCGTATCTTATGTTATCCATGACTGTTCCTGTGAACAGATGTGTATCCTGAAGAACTATACCAAGGCTTCGCCTGAGATCCGGCTTTTTGATCTTGCCTATGTTGATATTGTCGAACCTTATCTTGCCATCCTGTATATCGTAAAACCTGTTTATCAGATTAGTTATAGTCGTCTTGCCCGCGCCTGTACTTCCGACAAATGCAATCTTCTGACCAGGCTTTGCATACATATTTATGTCGTGCAGAACTATCTTATCCGGGTTGTAACCGAAATCAACATTCTCAAATTCAACCTCACCTGTGAGTTCTCTGTATGTCACTTCACCTGTCTCATGCCTATGTCTCCATGCCCAGAGTCCGGTTCTCTCCTCCGTCTCCGTGAGATTGCCATTTGCATCCTTCTTTGCATTTACCAGCTCAACATAGCCCTCGTCCTCCTCAGGCATCTCGTCTGTCATGGTAAATACCCTGTCAGCTCCGGCCGCCGCCATAACTATTGCATTGATCTGCTGACTTATCTGTGTAACCGGCATCGTAAAGCCCTTGTTAAGCGTCAGGAATGCCACAAGTGTTCCTATGGTAAGCCCTGACCAGCCATTTACTGCAAGTACACCTCCAAGTACAGCACAGAGAACGTAGCTTATGTTTCCAAGGTTCGCATTCACCGGCATGGTAATGTTGGCTATCATATTTGCCTTGTAGGCGCTGTCCTGAAGAGATCTGTTCAACTTGCAGAAATCATCATATGCCTTTTCTTCGTGGCAGAACACCTTGACAACCTTCTGTCCACTCATCATTTCCTCTATATAGCCGTTGACCTTTCCAAGATCCTGCTGCTGCTTCATGAAGTATCTTCCCGACTTCGCGCCCAAGCTCGACGTCGCCTTTATCATGATAAGCACCATGGCGACTGACAACACCGTGAGCGGTATATCAAGAACTATCATAGCAATGAGTGTTGAGATAAATGTGATGCTTGAGTTGATAAGCTGCGGCATACTCTGACTTATGACCTGACGGAGTGTGTCAACATCATTGGTGTACACCGACATGATATCTCCATGTGCATGTGTGTCAAAGAAAGATATCGGAAGAGATTCCATTCGCTCAAAGAGCTGAACTCTGAGCCTCTTCATGGTTCCCTGAGTCACATTTACCATGATCCTGTTGTACGCGTATGCGCAAATGATTCCCAGCACAAGTATAAGACCAATCCCCAGCATCCTGTGGGCGAGAGGTCCATAATCAGGCGTGCTCTGTTTCATCATCGGTTCAATATATACATCGATAAGTTTCTGCATGAACATCGATATACTCAGTATTGCAAGCGCCGATATAAGTATGCTGACCACAACCGTAATACATGCCAGCTTGTATTCCTTAAGAATATATCTGATCAGCCTTCCAAGTGCCTTCATGGGATTTTTGCCCTGATCCTTTCCAGGTCTCTTCAGCCCTGCATCCACTTTATCATCCATCTTATTTTCACTGTATTTCTCTGTATTTCCTGTCATTACACTGCCTCCTTTCCTTCATAATTAACTCATCTTCTCATCGAAATCACCGCCGCCAGACATCTGTACGTCGTAGATCTCCTTATATATCGTGTTGTTCTTTAACAGATTCTCATGTGTGTCGAAGCCGCTGACCATTCCGTTATCCAGAACTATAATCCTGTCAGCATCCTGCACACTTGATATTCTCTGTGAGGTTATGATCTTGGTGGTGTTCGGTATCTTGTTTGCAAACGCCTGCCTGATCTTCGCATCCGTAGCAGTGTCAACTGCGCTCGTGGAATCATCGAGAATGAGTACCTTCGGACTCTTGAGCAGCGCTCTGGCAATACAGAGTCTCTGCTTCTGACCACCAGACACGTTGCTTCCGCCCTGCTCGATCCAGGTGTTGTATCCATCCGGCATCCTGTCTATGAATTCATCCGCACAGGCAAGCCCGCACACCTCACGGCACTCATCCTCCGTGGCGTCCGCCTTGCCCCATCTCAGGTTGTCAAGTATCGTACCCGAAAACAGCACATTCTTCTGGAGCACAACCGCCACTTCATTTCGGATGACCTCCATATCGTAATCACGCACGTCATGTCCTCCGACACAGACAGAACCACCATCCGGCTTCACATCGTAAAGTCTGCTTATCAGATTGACAAATGTGGACTTACCACAGCCGGTTCCACCGATCACGCCAACTGTCTCTCCAGACTTTATGTGAATGTCGATATCCTTCAGAGTGTCCTCTGCACTGCCAGCCTTATACACGAAATCCACATGGTTGAAATCTATTCTTCCATCAGGCACCTCCATGATCGGCTCCTCAGGATTGGTCATGGTCGGGGCCTCCTCAAGGACCTCAGATATACGTCTCATACTTGCCATACTCATGGATATCATGACAAATACCATGGACAGCATCATCAGCGACATCATCATGCTCATGACATAGCTGAAAAGTGAGGTGAGATTACCAGTCGTCATACTTCCGCCGACTATGAAATGTGCTCCGACCCATGAGAGGAGCATCATGCATGTGAAGATAACGAACATCATGATAGGATTGTTGAAGGCCAGCAGGCTCTCAGCCTTTATGGACAATTCCGCAAGGACCTCTGCTGCCTTTCCAAACTTCTTATCCTCGTATTCTTCCCTGACAAAAGCCTTTACGACTCTTATCGCTGATACATTTTCCTGAACGCTGGCATTCAGGTTATCGTAGTTTCTAAACACCTCGTCAAATATAGGTGTTACCTTGAATATGATGAAGAACAGACCAAATGCAAGAACCACAAGTGCCGCCACAAATATAAGTGACAGCTCCACGTTGATGGTAAAGCACATTATCATGCTGCATATGAGCATGAGCGGTGCCCTTACCGCTATTCGTATGAGCATCTGATATGCATTCTGTACATTTGTCACATCAGTTGTCATTCGTGTTATAAGACTTGCGGTGCTGAATTTGTCAATGTTGGTAAATGAAAACTCCTGCACATTCCTGTACATGCCCTCCCTCAGGTTGCATGCAAATCCTGTCGATGCGCTGGCAGCGAATTTTCCCGCCATCACTCCAAAGAAAAGACTCAGGAAAGCCAACACAAGCATAAGTCCGCCATACATATATACCTTGCTCATGTCCTGTCCGTTGATTCCCTCGTCGATTATCTTGGCGGTCACAAATGGAATGAGGATCTCCATGAAGACCTCGGCCGCCGTAAATACAGGTGTGAGTATTGAGTCCTTCTTGTACTCGCCCACCTGACCAAGCAATGTTTTGATCATTCTATTTCCTCCTTGTTTCATTTTGAAATGCTGACAGAATCCCCAGATGTACAAATCAGGAATTTGATTTATGATATGCGATATCTGATCGTCAGCTATATATGATTTGACGCAAGTTGCATAAATATTAATACTTCTATTTTTTAATGTCAATAGTGTACAGAGGCGTTTCATTTGTGAAATTTCTGTGTATTTAAAGTATTTAAAGACATATTAAAATAAGGCATATGAACATCTTTTTAGTCCATATGCCTTATTTTATAGAGATCTAATATCTAATTTCCGCTCTAACAGCCATTTCATTCAAAGCCATCAATGGGTCTTGAATCTTTTCTTAACACAAATTCCTGCAACACCCACTATTGAAACAATCATAAGAATCACATACAACTGCAAGTCTGTACTGTCACCAGTTTTTGGAGATGATTGTGTTGCTTTATCCATTGTACTTGTCTCCTGTGTTATACTGGTTGTGTCTTCCGAAGGCTCCTGTGTTGTACTGGTTGTGTCGTCTTCCGAAGGCTCCTGTGTTGTACCGGTTGTGTCTTCCGAAGGCTCCTGTGTCCCCGTTGTCTTCTCGTTTACTGTAAAATGAGCTGTCGCTGTTCCGCTCTCAGAGACAATGCCAAGTGTATGCTCACCCTTCGAAAAACCGGCAACATAATCCTCTTTCAATGTTACGATTATACTTCCAGATTCCACCGTATAATTACTCTCATCTATGGTCTTTCCGTCAACCTCAACACGAATAAAATCCCTGTATGCAGCATCAGATGTGAATGATAGTGCATTCTTCGCACCTGCTGTTACTGTTGCTCCATCTCCCTTGATAATAACAGGGGCGAGTTTCGCAAGCACTGTGTCTTCCTTTTTAATTTCATTTTCTGCTTCTTCATCACTAAAATACTTATTACATTTATCACAGAACCAATATGTGCTGTTTCCTTCTTTTGCAGCAGTAGCAGCTTGCTTTTCTACTTTTTCCATATCGTGACCGGCGTTTTCTGCTGTCCGTACATTTTCCTTTGTTTGAGATTCAAAAGCAGAATTTTCAAATGTCACACTGTATGTAGTTAATTCTGGCAATACGCAGTTCTTTTCCTGTATTACTGTTGCTGTTGTATCTGCTGTCTCACTTTCTACGCCATCACATGCTGTACATTTTCTTTCTGCTGTACAGTGTTGATCGTCTGTGCTCCATGTGTATGTTACATCTCCATAACTATGACCTGCTGCCGGAATCTCCGTATAGGTGGTGTAATCACAGTTACTGCAGGTATCGTAAGCTTCCCAACCGTTTGCGGTACAAGTCGCCGCCTGTGCATCGTGATGTACGAGGTCGTGACCCGTAGCTTGGATCGTCTCTGTTTTTATTCTGCCGCATCCAATGCAAGTATACTTTCTCTCCCCCTCTGTTGTGCAGGTTGGAGAAATAGTTATAGTGCCATTATCCCAAATATGTACTCCAACATCGCCCTTTTCTGCGCAGACATTACACTCATGCCAATGATTGTTTTCATCCGAAATCCAGTTTGAGTTCCAATCATGTCCGGGAGGGGTGGATGTTCCTCCGCAGATCGTACAAGTCTGTCCGCTTGTGCAGGTTGCCGTTCCGCTCCACACATGCGCAGAACGCGGATTGCTGATATTAGTGCCACATTCTGTGCAATAAACATGATTCCAATGATATCCAGCGTCTTTATATTCATAAGTTCCGGTTGTACTTACCCATTTACCACAGATGTCGCAATAGGCTCTGCCCGCATATGCCGGTATCCGCAGCAGCATCAGCACCATGCACATAGTGAGCAGGGTAGTCAAAATTCTTCTCTTCATATAGTTTCCTCCCTTAAAAATAAATCTGAGTTTGGTTAGTGATTTCTGTATATAAAGATTTTATCATTTTGACTTCTTCCATGTAATCTCCGTTTCGATACGAAAATGTATATTTTCCTATTTCAGCATATAATTTTTCAGCTCATCCCTCTTATTTATATTCATTTTTTCATAAATCCTGCTCAGATAAGTTTTAACCGTATTGGGTGAAAATCCCAGATAATCTGCAATTTCCTGATTATTCCAATCTCGGCTTGCCAGCATTGCAATCGAGAATTCCACTGTGGATAATGCATCCGTCACTGAATTTCCTGACATAGGATTGTGGATTGACATCCATCCCCTGCTAAAGGCAATGACTTTATCAGATAATTTGTTATATAGTTTTGAATCCTCCTTGCGGATACATGACTCCAGAAGTCCCTGCAGCAAACCATGATGTTCAATGAAAGGTTCCAGAAATTCGTCTTCTTTCGCCACGTTCCACGCCAGCATCAATGAATCTTTTGCTTTCTGCTGATTTTTCAGATTCATCTGACACATTGCAATCATACAATACAGATAGATCATACTAATAGGATATACATCATCCCTGAACATCAATGCTGCCTCGCAAATTCCAAGTGCCCTGCCATACTCGCCTTTTAAATATGCCATGTGAGCTATTACATAGGCAGAAAACAGCTTAATTCCAGGCGGCAATGTTACTGCATAAAGCTCCACATCCGGAAGTTCATCCACCGAAAGATGCAAAAGCACAGAGGACATATATCCCGCAAATACACTGACAGCCCTGTCCTCAGCGGATGAAGGATTTTTCGTCTCTTTTTCAAGACATTCCTGAATCTCCCTCAGTCCTTTTCTTGATGCAGCTTCTCTGCCAAGTGTCAGATTAGAATATACATATAACAGGCAGGATGACATCTTCAATTTTATATTATGGCTCATCAGATAACGTTCTGCTATATGATTGCACTCCTCCGCCTGCCCGGTAAAATAATAGTATTCAGCACGTGCTATCTCCTGAAAATCCCTATCTTCAAAACTGTCTACCATCTTTTTCGCTTCACCCGGCTGAAATGCTGCATTGATCAACGGCAGTATGGTATATTCACTCATAATCATATTCCTCCAAACCAACGATCCGCCAGATCATGTTGCTCCTGGAAATCTTTATCATCACAATCTGGTTTTCAATGATTCTCTATATCTGTGCCTGCCGCCTTGGCTGCAAGTTTCTTATCAATCGCTCTAAGTATAAATCCTGCTGCCACTCCTGCTGCCACTCCTACCACTATTCCGCCAATGATATCTGTCGGGAAATGCACATACAGATACATTCTTGAGAACGCTATAAGGATCGCTATCACGCAGGATATTGCGCCCAACAATTTCTTTCTGCTCATGAACAACGCCGTGACAGCCGCAAATGATGCCGCAGTATGTCCCGATGGGAAGGAATAATCCTTTGGTTTCTTCACTATCAGATCTGTAAAATTCGCCACATCATAAGGCCTTGTTCTGGCTACTAGATTCTTTAACAGGCAGTTGGTCATAAGCAAATCCAGTACCAATGCTATAGCCATGCATATTCCTACTTTTCTGGTCCTTGGGATGATGAGCAGCACAGCCGCCATTACTATCCACAGTATTCCCGCATTTCCAAGTGATGTGATCGCCACCATGATCTTGTCAAGCCATGGAGTATGTATATTCTGGAGAGCGTCAAGTATCTCTATTTCCCACATCAGAAGTTACCGCCGTTCCAGCCCCAGTCATGTACGCCGTGGTAAGTCACGTACACCGCATTTCCCGGGATTCCAAGCACATCCGCAAATATATCGCAGATTTTTCCTGTCATAGCATCACATGCTTTTGGAGTCACATCACCGAATACGCTGACTTCCACATATGCACCCTTATCCAGCTTCTTTCCGCCCATGAACAGGTCGTATCCATCGTTGATGCCGACCATAAGGTAGCTCTCCGTCTTGTTCATCGTTGTTATCGCCTGACCGAGACTGCTCTTAAGAGTCTCCTTCTGAGCATCGCTCATCTTCACTGTAACCTTTGAATCTATAAATGGCATATTTTTCTCCTCCTTTGATGTTGGATTTTGCCAATATCTAAGTTAATATTACATGAATGTCAATCATACCCATCAGGGGTCGCTCCCGCTTAACTCAGCCTGCAACGGTACTAAGGTGCCGTCTGCTGCGCCACCTAAGGACCGGCGGCATCGTATTCCCCTGATTGGGTTATGTTTGAACATTCATGTAAAAATATAATTATTATATATGGCAAAATCCTATAATTCCGCTATAAAGTATGTCTACAAAAAATCCTCAAACTCTATCTCAGACGGCAGTCTCAGATCACCTCTCGGGCTGACCGACACGGTTCCGACCTTCACGCCGTCCGGCATACAGTTTCGCTTGAACTGCTGGCGGAAGAATCTCGTGTAGAATACCTTCTGCCATTTGTCGATCTCGCTGTCTGAGAAGTTGTACTCGTCACTCTGTCTTACAGCCTCCTTGCACAGCTCATTTACCTCCTCAGGTGACATTCCATATCGCAGTGTATAATATAAGAAGAAATCGTGCAGGATGTATGATCCCACGGTGTCCTCCGTCTTCTGCGCGATGGTTCCGTCCGGGTTCGGTGGAAGCAGCTCCGGGCTGACCGGTGTGTCTATGATATCGTCTATGATCGGCGCGATGCCCACAAATCCATCAACCTCCATGAAGTGTCCGACTTCGTTCACAAGTGAGCGCACCAGCGTCTTTGGTATACTTGTATTCACCGCATACATGCTCATATGGTCGCCGTTGTAGGTGCACCAGCCAAGTGCCAGCTCCGAGAGATCTCCGGTTCCAACCACGAAGCCGCCCTCCTTGTTGGCGACATCCATGAGTATCTGCGTTCTCTCCCTCGCCTGACAGTTCTCATAAGTGACGTCATGTACGCTCTCGTCCTGTCCGATATCGGCAAAATGCTGTCTCACCGATGCAGCTATGCTTATCTCTCTGCTGTCACAGCCGAGTAGTCTCATGAGTTCCGTGGAGTTGTTCTTCGTCCTGTTTGTCGTTCCAAATCCCGGCATGGTGATTCCCACGACAGTTGTGGATGGAAGTCCCGCATTCTTCACCGCCTGTGCCGAAACCAGCAGAGCCAGTGTAGAATCAAGTCCACCTGACACTCCCACGACCACACATTTACAGTGGGTCGCCTCTATCCTTCTCTGAAGTCCGGCAACCTGCATCTTGAATATCGCCATGCACCTCTCAAGCTTATTTCCCGATGGGACAAATGGTGTCATCTTCACCTTCATGAGCACATTTCCTTTGTCCATGAGTGGGGTATCGCACACCACCGTCTCATACTTTCTGAATGCGAAATCACGCTTACAGTCGGCAAATGACTTGTTGGCTATCCTGTCGTGTCTGATCTTGGTAAGACTTATATCCCTGATCAATACTCCGTCCTCAAATGGCTTTACCTCGCCGAGGAGCTTGCCGTTCTCGTACATCAGATTGTGTCCTGAAAATACCAGATCTGATGTGGACTCATACATTCCAGCGGACACATACACATATCCACACAGGCAGTCCGATGACACACTTCCTATCAGCTTGTGCCTGTATGCAGCCTTTCCGATGACCTCATTTGATGCGGAAAGGTTGAGTATGACCTCTGCTCCCGCCATAGCGAGAAGTCTTCCCGGCGAAACCGGAGTCCAGGCATCCTCACATATCTCTATGCCAAGCTTGACTCTCTGGTCTCCGCTGCCCATCTCTATCATCACATTGTTGCCAAACAGCACTTCACTGCCAACACCCCTGCCCCCGGCTTTCTTTGAACCGGCATTGTATTCAAGCTCATCTCCATCATCTTCCGGGTCCATGAGATTGACCATCACCGCATCATACTTTCTGGCTGAGAACCATCTCTTCTCGTAGAACTCACCGTAGTTTGGAAGATAAGTCTTCGGCACTATGGCCATGACTCTTCCGCCCTGCAGGAACGCCGCACAGTTGAACAGCTCTCCGTCCACCTCAAATGGCAGACCGACCACCAGTGCCGACTGACCAGTACATGTAGCCATAGCAAGCTGAAGAAGTCCTCTTCTCGCACCATCTATGAGTTTTCTGTTCTCAAACAGATCCGCACAGGTATATCCCGTGATAGACAACTCTGGCGTCACTATGATATCCGCAGCATCCTTATACTCTTCATATATATCCATTATCTCTCTGACATTTCCGCTGACACTTCCGATGTGAACCTTCGGCGTAACGGCTGCCACACGCAGCATATTCTTCATTGTTACCTCCTTGTAAAATCTCACTTGATTTTGCCTTTTCATAACATTTACACTTTACCACCCAGCGCCATTTATTTCAACGAAGTTCACAAAACAAAAACAGCTTCCCCACAAGATAAAAAAGGAGAAACAGCTTAAACGCTATTTCTCCTGAAAATTCGTATGTTTCGTTACTTTGATTACTTTCCAAGTGGCTTGCCTGTGAGCTTCTCATAACCCTCGAGATATATGTCGATGGTCTTCTGTGCGACATCTTCTGGAAGCTTCCAGCCCTTGTCCGGGTTAGCCTTCAGCCAATCACGGGCGAACTGCTTGTCAAATGATGGCTGGCCATGACCTGGCTCATATACATCTGCTGGCCAGAATCTTGAGCTGTCTGGTGTGAGCATCTCATCGCCGAGAACGATGTTGCCGTTCTCATCAAGGCCAAACTCAAACTTTGTATCTGCAATGATGATTCCTCTTGTAAGTGCATACTCTGCACACTTCTTGTAAAGTGTTATATTATACTCCTTGAGCTTTGAAGCGTACTCCTCGCCCTTTCCTGGGAAGTACTTCTCGAGGTGAGCAATGCTCTGCTCATATGATATATTCTCATCATGATCGCCAATCTCCGCCTTTGTTGATGGTGTGTAGATAGGCTCAGGAAGCTTATCTGACTCCTTAAGTCCCTCTGGAAGCTTGATTCCACATACTGTGCCATTCTCCTTGTAGCTTGCCCAGCC
>ERZ857955.2825-NODE-2825-length-10663-cov-3.286670_pt1 | contig 10663 bp, 11 predicted proteins | sample MGYA00519956_ERZ857955 | MGnify/ENA primary metagenome ERZ857955 (study PRJEB31778, sample SAMEA3449378) | human gut metagenome | biome: human gut; feature: human-associated habitat; material: faeces | place: United Kingdom | collected 2010/2012 ...
CGCTGACCTCTTGAATGCCATTCAAGCGCTCTCCCAGCTGAGCTATACCCCCATAGAATGCCGTCTCGACAGGTTTCTGCCGCATCAAGCAGATGTTATTTTATCAGACTGCCACTCTCTTGTCAACAGGTAATTTTATTTTTTCTTCTGATCCTGCGGAAACCCGCGCCCTCTTCTGCTGCGCCCCTTCTCCGTAAATCTTTTTTACATTTCTATTGACTTCTCTTTCAACCTGTGTATAATAACAGTTGAGCAATAGCTCATATGTTCTGATGAAAGGATGTGCAGACGTGGGAGAGCAGAACGATGTGGAGCGCTGCGAATTTATGCATGTACATGAGGACATTGTGAATCAGGTCAACGAGAGCATGCCTGACGAGGAGATCCTCTACGACCTGGCAGAGCTTTTCAAAATCTTTGGCGACTCCACCCGCATCAAGATCCTTTACGTACTCTTTGAGTCGGAGATGTGCGTGTGCGACATCGCACAGCTCCTGGGCATGACTCAGTCGGCCATCTCCCACCAGCTCCGGGCGCTCAAGCAGAGCAAGCTGGTAAAATACCGCCGGGAGGGCAAAACTGTCTTCTATTCCCTGGCCGACGGGCATGTGCGCACCATTTTGGATCAGGGCATGGAACATGTGGCAGAATAGCTGCCCACAGCCTGATTGTTTGGAAAGGAGTCAACCGGTATGAAAAAGCACTTCAAGCTTCAAGATCTGGACTGCGCCAACTGCGCCGCCAAGATGGAAGCGGCCATCAAAAAGATTGACGGCGTCAACGACGCATCCGTCAGCTTTATGAGTCAAAAGCTCACCCTGGACGCCGACGACGCCCGATTTGAGGAAATTCTGAAGCAGGCGGTCAAAGTCTGCAAAAAGGTGGAGCCGGACTGTGTGATTGTCCTGTAAGCCCCACCGGATAGGAGGCGCATCCCCCATGTCTAAAAAACAGCGGAAAACGCTCATTCGCATTGTCCTGAGCGCCGTACTGCTGGCGGTTTCCGTCCTTCTCCCCGCTGGGGGGCCGCTCCGCCTGGCTGTCTTCCTGGTCCCCTATGCCGTCATTGGCTGGGATGTGCTGTGGCGTGCGGTACGGAACATCGCCCGCGGACAGGTCTTTGACGAAAACTTTCTGATGTCCGTTGCCACCATCGGCGCCTTTTTTACCGGAGAATACCCCGAGGCCGTCTTCGTGATGCTCTTCTATCAGGTGGGCGAGCTCTTTCAGTCCTATGCCGTGGGCAAGTCCAGACAGTCCATCGCCTCCCTCATGGACATCCGGCCCGACTATGCCAACCTGGAGCGGAACGGCGCGCTGGAGGAGGTGGCCCCCGAGGAAGTGGCCGTCGGCGACGTGATTGTGGTCAAGGCGGGAGAGAAAATCCCCCTGGACGGGGTGGTGCTGGAGGGCGCGTCCGCCCTGGATACCGCCGCCCTCACCGGCGAGGCCCTTCCCCGCGACGTGGCGCCCGGCGACGATGTCATTTCAGGCTGTATCAACCAGACGGGGCTTCTGCGGGTCCAGGTCACCAAGCCGTTTGGCCAGTCCACGGTGGCGAAAATACTGGATCTGGTGGAAAACTCCAGCAGCAAAAAGGCCCGCGCCGAGCACTTCATCACTAAATTCGCCCGGTATTATACGCCCGCAGTTGTCTTTGCGGCCCTGGCCCTGGCAGTGATTCCATCCCTGGTCACCGGAGCCTGGGGCGAGTGGATCCACCGCGCCCTTATCTTCCTGGTCATCTCCTGCCCCTGCGCGCTGGTCATTTCCGTTCCCCTCTCCTTCTTCGGCGGCATCGGCGGCGCCTCCCGGGCCGGGATTCTGGTCAAAGGGAGCAATTACCTGGAGGTGCTTGCCCGTACGGAAGTGGTGGTCTTTGACAAGACGGGTACGCTGACCAGGGGCGTCTTCAACGTCACCGCCGTCCATCCGGAGGAGTGCCCTGAGCGCCGCCTTCTGGAGCTGGCCGCTCTGGCCGAGTGCTGGTCCGACCACCCCATCGCCCGCTCTATCAAGGACGCCTGGGGACTCCCGCTGGATCAGGATCGGGTGAGCGGCGTGGAGGAACTGGCAGGCCGCGGGGTGCGCTGCACGGTGGATGGGCATACGATCTGCGCGGGCAACGACAAGCTGATGGACGAGATAGGCGTGAAGTGGCACCCGTGCCACCGGGTGGGGACCACCATCCATGTGGCGTCTGACGGCGCCTATCTGGGCCACATCGTCATCTCTGATGAAATCAAGAGCGACGCCAAGGCGGCCGTCGCCGCCCTTCGGGAAGAGGGCGTGGACAGGACCGTCATGCTCACCGGCGACGCCAAAGCCGTAGGCGAAGCTGTAGCTGCCGACCTGGGCTTGGATGAGGTTCACACCCAGCTTCTCCCCGGCGGCAAGGTGGACCGTGTGGAGGAGCTGCTGGCCCAGAAGTCCCCGAAGGGCGCGCTGGCCTTTGTGGGCGACGGTATCAACGACGCCCCGGTTCTCTCCCGGGCCGACGTCGGCATCGCCATGGGCGCGCTGGGCTCCGACGCCGCTATCGAGGCCGCCGACGTCGTCCTGATGGACGACAAGCCCTCAAAAATCGCCGTAGCCATTGGTATCGCCCGAAAAACGCTGCGTATCGTGCGGCAGAACATTGTCTTCGCCCTGGCCGTCAAGGCTCTGGTGCTCATTCTGGGCGCGGCAGGCCTGGCCAACATGTGGGAGGCCGTATTTGCCGACGTGGGGGTATCGGTCATCGCCATCCTCAACGCCATGCGGGCCCTGAACGCCGGAAAGGGACGTTAAAGTTGCTTCCCGCAGCCGTCCCACCCCGCACTTCGGACGCACTCCGCCGGCGCATAAAGACCTCCTTTTCCGGACACGCTGAACGGAAAAGGAGGTCTTTTTCATGACCGATATTCGAAAGGCGGCCATCATCGGCTGCGGCTTCGTAGGCTCCACCACGGCCTTTGCCCTGATGCAGACGGGGGTGTTCTCCGACCTGGTGCTCATTGACGCCAACCCCGCCAGAGCCGAGGGTGAGGCGATGGATCTGAGCCACGGCCTCCCCTTTGCCCATCCGATGAAGATTACCGCCGGGACCTATGACGACATCGGCGACTGCGCCCTCATCATCATCACCGCAGGGGCCAGCCAGCGCCCCGGCGAGACCCGGCTGGACCTGGTGCAGCGGAACGTGGCCATCTTCCGCACCATTATCCCGGCCATCACCCAGCGGAACCGGGAGGCCGTGCTGCTCATCGTGTCCAACCCGGTGGATGTCCTCACCTACGCCGCCCTCAAGCTCTCCGGGTTTCCCGAACACCGGGTGCTGGGTTCCGGCACGGTGCTGGACTCGGCCCGGCTCAAATACCTGCTCAGCCAGCATCTTGAAGTGGACAGCCGCAGTGTACACGCCTTTGTCATCGGCGAACACGGGGACAGCGAAGTGGCTGTGTGGAGCGGCGCCAACGTCTCCGGGGTGGCGCTCAACCACTTCTGTGAGCTGCGGGGCCATTTCGACCACCCCGCCGCCAATGATCGCCTCTACCGGGAGGTGCGGGACAGCGCCTATGACATCATCTCCCGGAAAGGGGCCACCTATTACGGCGTGGCCATGGCAGTGACCCGCGTCGCCCTGTCCATCGTCCGGGACGAGCACTCCGTGCTGCCGGTATCCAGCATGATCCACGGGCTCTATGGCATCCAGGATCTGTGCATGAGCATCCCGGCCGTGGTAGGCCGGAAGGGCATTGAAACCGTGCTGGATATCTCCCTGAATCCTCTGGAGCAGTCCGGACTGCTCCGCTCTGCCGAGACGCTGCGGCAGACCATCGACAGCCTGGCACTGTAAGACGGGCCGCCCTATTTTTCTCCGCGATCGGCCAGGATGAGCCGCTTGACCGCCTCCACACCGACCTCTATGGCCGCTGAGACGTCGTGGCGCTCCTCCTGATCCAGCCCGGCGGCCTCCCGCTCCTGGTTCCAGATCACATGGAAGCAGGAGCCGCAGCGCACACCCAGGGCGGCCGCGCAGCAGAAAAGGGCGGCCGACTCCATCTCGGAGCACAGCACCCCCAGCCGCTTCCACGCCTCCCACTTGGCCTGGAGCTCATAGGACACCGGCATGCGCGACGGATCGTGCTGTCCATAGAAGGAGTCCTTGCACTGGACCACCCCGGCGTGCCAGCGCCTGCCCAAAGCTCCGGCGGCCTCCACCAGAGCGCTCTGCACCTGATAGTCGGCCACTGCCGGAAATTCCACAGGGGCGTACTCCCGGCTGGTTCCCTCGTGGCGGACGGCGCCGGTGGCGACGACCACGTCGCCGCTTTGGACCTTCAGCGCGATCCCGCCGCAGGTCCCGACCCGCACAAAGGTATCGGCCCCCAGGGCGTGGAGCTCCTCCATGGCGATGGAGGCGGAGGGGCCGCCAATGCCGGTGGAGCATACGCTCACCTTCTCCCCCAGCAGCTCCCCCGTCCAGGTGGTAAACTCCCGGTTGGAGGCCACCTGGACCGGATGCGCAAAGTGCCGGGCGATGGATTCGCAGCGGCCTGGATCGCCGGGCAGAATACAGTAGCGGCCCACATCGCCGGGGCCGCATTGAATATGGAATTGAACTTCTCTCGGCTGCATCGTATGCGCCTCCTGCTTCTTACCAGAATGTGATCCAATTATATCGAACTTCCCCTGCCTTTGCAAGTTGGACAAAGACTTCCCCTGTTTTGTAACCTTTTGTTGTTGCAATTTTTCTCTCACTCCCTTAAAATAAATTGTCTCAAGATAGCGGTCGAAGGGAGTGACCCAATGAAAAAGGCCGTTTTGCTTCCCATCTTTACTCTGGTAATCGGTTTCGCAGTGGGGATATTTTTCCGCTTCAGCGTGCTTCCCTCCACCAGCGGCACCCCCACCCGCTCCACCATGAACGCTGTGTCGGCTCCGGCTTCGGCCGCGCCTTCCCTCTCTGTATCCCTCTCCCCCTCTCTCAACGCCTCCTCCGGTCTGGATCCGGAGGACAACGGCGTGCTTCTGGAGCGGGCCGGCGAGGTGCTTGAGGCCATGAAGAGCCGTGATTTTGCCGCGCTCTCCCAGATGGTCCACCCGGATCGGGGCGTCACCTTTACCCCCTACTCCACCGTGGACCCAGACTGCGACCTCTGTTTTACCCCCGCCCAGATTGCCGCTGCGGCAGAGGACGGGACCTCTTACGTCTGGGGCGTCACCGACGGTAAGGGTTCCCCCATTGACCTGACCATTCCCGCTTACTTCGACCAATATGTCTTCAACGCCGACTATACGCAGGCCCCGATGATTGGGGTGGACACCGTTCTGGCGTCGGGGAACGCCATGGAAAACGTGACCGACAGCTTTCCCCACGGCCGCTTTGTCGAATACTATTTCCCCGGCCTCGACGCGGCAAATATGGGCTTCGACTGGTGCGCCCTTAAGCTGGTCTTTGAGGTTTATCAGGAGCAGTGGATGCTGGTGGGCGTCATTCACAGCGAATGGACCATCTGAGCGCAAGCGCACTGAGACAGGAAAACGGCCCGGTATCAGACATCTGATACCGGGCCGCAGGCTGCCGGGAAAACCTGGACCGGGAGCGGGAAATCCCGCATTGCGCACGGAAACCCGTCTCGGACGGGGCGGCGCCTCCCGTATCCTTTGCTCTGCCGGCAAGGGATACGGGAGACAAAGCGCAGACGATTCAGGATACCGTATAGCTCCCCCGCACCAGCAGGGTTATGTCGGTAGAGGCCCGGACGCCCCGGCCCTCCACGGTGGCCAGGTAGAGGTGGTTGGCCGTCAGTCCCCCGCCGTTGGACAGCGTGCCCCCTCCGGTCAGGTCAATGAGGCCGGGCGCGCTGGAGGAGACGCAGACGGCCGTTCCTCCCCGCAGGAGGAGCTCGCACCCCGCAGCCCCGGTCAGCGTCTGTCCCGCCTGCAGCGAGACCACCGCATAGCTGCTGCCTGCCGGCACGCCGCCGCTTCCGGCGCCGCCGGAGGCGGCCAGCTTGTCCTCCACCTCTTTGACATAGCCGGAGACCACCTGATCCAGCTGCTGCTTCAGTTCGCTCTCCCGCTGCGCTATTTTGGCGTCCACCTGGGCGAGGATAGACGGGGTGGCCTGCTCGGTCAAATAGCTGAGGGAGACCAGCGGGTCGCTTTGACTTCCCTGCTGTCCCGCCGCCAGGGCCACTCCTCCCAGCGCCAGCGCCATGAGGCATCCGGCTGCCAGACGCACGGGCCATTTGCTCTTTTTCATATGTACTCCTCCCGTTTGGAGCGCGGGCCGCCATCCCGGCAGCCCGCGCCGTATTCTTTTACACCAGGGTATCCGTATGGAGACCAAAGCTCACTGCAATGGCCGAGTCCACCTTTTGCATCACCGCGTCGTCCACGCGCCCCATATGTTCCCTCAGCCGCTTTTTGTCCAGGGTACGGATCTGCTCCAGCAGCACCACGGAGTCCTTGGGCAGTCCGTAGGTCTTGGCTGAGAGCTCGATATGGGTGGGCAGACGCGCCTTGCCGGTCTGAGAGGTGATGGCGGCGGCGATGACGGTGGGGCTGTGCCGGTTCCCGGTGTCGTTCTGTACGATCAGCACCGGGCGTACTCCCCCCTGCTCGCTGCCCACCACGGGGCTCAGATCGGCATAAAAGATGTCTCCACGTCTCACGCTGTTATCCACTCAAGCTCACACTCCGCGGTCGATAGTCACCGCCGTCACAAGGCCGGGAGCCTATGTAACTTCGGTCACTATGATTCTCCCACGGGGCGGCGGGATTTATACACAGGACTTCAAAAAACCGGAAGACAGCGTCCCTCCCGCCGCCGGTCCGGCCGGATTCTCCCCGGACCATTTTATGCGGCGCAGCGGCGCGCCGTGTCAGCCGAGGTAGATCCGGGGCACCCTGGGCGAAACCGCACAGAGGAGCTCATACTGAATGGTCTGAGCCAGGCCTGCGGCCTCCTCCACGGGAATCCCGCTTCCGAAGACCTCCACCTCGTCGCCGGGGGCCGCGCCGGAAATCCCGGTCACATCCGCCATGCACATATCCATGCAGATCCGGCCCACGATGGGGGCGCGGACGCCGCGGATCAGGACCTCCTGCCTGTCCGAGCAAAGCCGCGGCAGGCCGTCGGCATAGCCGATGGGCAGCGTGGCGATGCGGGCCGGACACTCCAGCACATGGGTGCACCCGTAGCTCACCGGCGTCCCGGCCGGAAGCTCCTTTACGGCGGCTATCCGTGTCTTCAGCGTCATGACAGGCAGCAAACCGGGGCCGTCCAGCCCCTCGCAGGAGGGATCGGGATAATGTCCGTACAGGGCGATGCCGGGGCGCACCATATCCAGATGGGTACAGGGATAGTTTAACACGGCTGCGCTGGCGGCGCAATGGCGGATTGGAAAGGTAATGTTCTCCTTTTTCAGCAGGTCCAGCAGATCCAGAAACCGCGTGAACTGAAGCATGGTATACGCCTCGTCCCCGTCGGCATTGGCGAAATGGGTGAAAATGCCCTCCGCCTCCAGGCCCGGCAGGCCGCAGATCTCCCTGATCCCGGCCGCCGTGCTCTCCAGATGGCCGCTGTCGCACAGCCAGCCCAGGCGGGACATGCCGGTATCGGCCTTCAGATGGATTTTCAGGGTGCGCCCCGCCTCCCTGGCCGCCGCCGACAGCCCGCGGGCGTTCTCCAGATCAAAGACCGTCTGCGTCAGGCGGTAGCCCATCAGCTCTCCCGCCTGCTCTGCAGGGGTATGGCCCAGGACAAGGATAGGGGCTCTGATATCTGCCTGCCGGAGCTCCACAGCCTCCTCCAGGCAGGCCACGGCCAAGTACTCGGCCCCCAGCTCCTCCAGTTTTCTGGCCGTAGGAACCGCTCCGTGGCCGTATGCGTTGGCCTTGACGACACCAACAAACCGGCATCCGGCAGGCAGCATGGCCCGCAGGGCGCGGTAATTGTGCTCCAGATGGTTCAGGTCGATCTCCGCCCAGGTGCGCGCCTCACGATTCGTCATAAAAAAACCTCTTTCGTGTGTTATCCTGGACGCCCGGCGGCAGCGTCCGGCGCCTGCGTCAGGCCGTCCCCTCCGCAGGAAGTTCCATGGAAAAGCTGGTAAAGACACACTGGATGACCGTAAAGCCATCCACCGCCAGCTCCCCCCGAATCAGCGCCCCGGTATCTGGTTCGAACCAGAGCGTAATCTCCTGGCCGCTCCCCGCCTGGGACTCCGGATCCCGGCAGCAGATGCGCAGCGTCCCGGCGTCATTCAGCGTCTCCATGCCGCACTCGGCGATAAATCCCTCCCGGGCGGCGGCAAGCAGAACGGGGAGGGCGTCCACCGGACTGAGTCCCTGTTCGTTCAGCGGGCCGGTCTCCAGTCGCACTCCGTCATATTCCAGGGCGGTCTCGCCGTTTTGGATCCGCGCCTGGATGCCTGCGATATTCTCCGGGGCCGTGATGGAGAGCACGGTCTCCCCCTCTCTCTGCCAGCTGATCTCCATGCTGTACTCATAGACTCGCTGTCCATAGTCGGCGGTCATCTCCGCCGTTGCAGTACAGGCCGTCATGGCCAGGTAGTCGCCCCGGATGTCCAGGGCCAGCTGTTCAGACCGGTCGCCCAGCTCCCCGCCGCCGCAGGCCGACAGCAGGAGGCACAGGATTATCATTGGTGCACCTGCTCTTTTCAGGCGCACAGGACGTCACTCCTCTTTTTGTTCGATTTGCTTGAGCACCGCGGGAATACGGTCCACCAGGTCGGAGGGGGTCATGCCGTACTCGCCCAGCGCGCCGGCGGCCAGATCCCCGGCCAGGCCGTGGCAGTATACCGCCAGCGGAACCGCCCGCCGGGCGGGAAGGCCCTGCGCCAGGAAGGAGAGAATCATGCCTGCCAGCGCGTCCCCGCTCCCCCCCTTGGCCATGCCGGGGTTGCCGGTGGGGTTCACGGCGCAGCGGCCGTCCGGGGCGGCGACCACCGTGGCGCCCCCCTTCAGCGCCACCACAGCGCCGGTTTCCTTGGCCTTCTGCCGGGCAGCGCCCAGCCGGTCAGCCTGGATTTCCGGGATGGTGTCGTCGCACAGCCGGGCCATCTCCCCGGGGTGAGGGGTGAGCACCAGGGGGATTTCCAGCCCCTCCAGATACCCCGGGTGGCGGCTGAGGAAGTTGACGGCGTCGGCGTCGGCCACCAAGGGCCGCTGGCAGTGGGAGAACACCAGCGGGCACACCAGCTCCGCCCGCTGCCCCAGGCCGCAGCCCATGACGCAGGCGGTGCACTTGCCCAAGGCGTCCAGCAGCGCCTGCTGGCTCTCCTCCCGGCGGTTTTCCCAGTCCAGCACCACGTACACCGCCTGGGGCACCGCTTGGGCCAGGATGGGGTACAGCCGCTCCTCTACGGCGATGGTCAGCAATCCCACGCCGCTGCGCAAGGCCGCCTGGGCCGCCATAACGCAGGCCCCGGTCATGCCCCAGCTGCCGCACACCAGCAGCAGCTTGCCCATGTCGCCCTTGTTGGCCTGGGCGTCCGGCTGGGGCAGCCACTGCCGGGGGAAGCGGCTGTCGGTCTCAAAGACCCGGGTCTCCGCCCCCTCCACCAAGGCGGTGGGGACGCCCACCTGGCGCACCACCGTCTCCCCGCAGAACTCCTTGGCGGGGTAGCTGACGTTGGCGGGCTTCTTCCCGGTGAAGGTCACGGTGACATCCGCCCGGAAGGCCCCGGCGGACACCCGGCCCGTGTCGCACTCCACGCCGCTGGGCAGGTCGGCGGAGACCTTCAGGCAGGGCAGGCCGCTGCCATAGGCCAGCAGCTTTTGGGGCAGGCCGGAGAGCTCCCCCCGGAAGCTGAACCCAAACACGCAGTCGATGAGCACGTCCGCGGCTTCCAGCACCGGGCGGATTTGCTCCAGCTCCTCCCCGGGCAGGACGGTCACCTGGGGGGGCAGCGCCTCAAAGGCCGCAGCGGCCAAGTCGGTGGCGGGCTTGCCCTGGGCCAGCACCACCCAGCAGGCCATGCCCCGCTGGGCCAGCAGCTTGGCGCAGACAAAGCCGTCCCCGCCGTTGTTGCCCTTTCCGCACAGCACCACCGCCCGCTTGCCCCCCACCGGGCGGCAGCGGCGCTCCACCTCTTGGGCCACGGCGGCGCCGGCGTTGTCCATCAGCTGGGAGAGAGGCACCCCGGCAGCCACGGCGGCCATCTCCAAGCGCTGCATTTCATCACGGCAAAAAAGCTTCATACCACATCCTCCTTGACAAAGGGCAGTTCCCTGTACTAAAATGATACCAGCAAAAGAACTTCGGGGCAAGGTGCAATTCCTGACCGGCAGTTAAAAGTCTGCGAACGGGGAGGTCTCCCTCTCCGCCGAGCTGGTGAAATTCCAGCACCGACGGTGAACCGCTTTTTCTCTTTTGGAAAAAAGGCGGCAAAGTCCGGATGATAGAAGATTCTTAGGCGCGGCGCTGCCGCTCCCGCTGTATCTCCCCTTCATCGAAAAGGCTCCCGGACCCTTGCGCGGCTCCGGGATTTTTTGCGCCTTTTCGCCACCCCCACCGGTCTTTTGCGAACCAAAATTTTCCGAAAGGGATGGTTCCATGCAAAAGAAAGTCAACGTACGAAAAATCGCCATGACCGCCATTTTAAGCGCCGTGGCCACTGTGCTGATGTTCATCAGCTTCAGCCTGCCC
>ERZ857955.2826-NODE-2826-length-10663-cov-2.655543_pt1 | contig 10663 bp, 6 predicted proteins | sample MGYA00519956_ERZ857955 | MGnify/ENA primary metagenome ERZ857955 (study PRJEB31778, sample SAMEA3449378) | human gut metagenome | biome: human gut; feature: human-associated habitat; material: faeces | place: United Kingdom | collected 2010/2012 ...
TTTATCACTAAGTTAAAACAAACTTCTGTTGCCGATGAAACCGCCCTGATCCACACAGTTTCCAGCAACGAATTTTCTGAGCTGACAAAGGAATACAACCATATGCTCCTGCGCCTTCAGGAATCCGGAAAGAAGATCACGGAACAACAGATTCTTCTAAAAAACGCAGAGCTGAAAACGCTTCAGGCACAGATCAACCCACATTTTCTTTACAATACCCTGGACTGTATCTCAAGCCTGGCATCTCTTGGAAAAACAGCGCAAATCACAGATATCGTTCCAAAACTGGCTGATATCATGCGAATGAGCATCAAAGGCTCTGATCTTCTTCCTATTTCAGAAGATCTTAATTACGTAAGAGAATATTTGGATATTCAGAAAATGCGTTTCCAGGATCGGCTTCTTTTTCTGATCGAATGTAACGATCCCATGGAAGATCTGTATATCCCAAAACTGATCATACAGCCGGTCGTTGAAAACGCTATCATACATGGTATCAGTGAATCTGTGGAAAATGGCTTTCTTTCTATTCAATTATTTACTTTTAAAGACGATGTACTGATCAAAGTCTATAACACCGGCCCCCTGTTTTCTCACCAGGTAATTGAAAAGATTCACTCTGTATCACAAACTTCTTTTTCCGACCAGAAAAGCATTGGGCTTATAAATATTCAGATGCGGCTACGGTCCCAATTCGGAAATTCCTATGGACTGCTTCTTGAAAATATGGAAGACCGTACTTCTGTATGTGTTACGATCCGTATTCCACAAATACATCAAAGGGAGGACCTGACAAAATGAAAATTCTGATCGTTGATGATGAAAAGATCATCCTGGAAAAACTTAAAATGTATATTTCACAGATTTTTACAGAAAAAGAGAATATTTTTACTTCTGACAATGCAGCAAAAGCACTGGAGATCATATCCTCTCAGCAACCAGATATCATTCTTACGGATATCCGTATGCCAGGAAAAGACGGCCTGTATATTTCTTCTTTCGTGCATAATAATTTTCCAGATAAGATCGTAATACTGATTACCGGTTTTTCTGATTTCAAGTATGCACAGACAGCGATTAAAAACCATGTTTTCGATTATATCCTAAAACCAGTAGACGAAAACGTCCTGAAAGAATCCGTATTGAAAGCTATACATACTATCACCGAACGGAAAAATCAGGCGATCATGCGCAAAAAATATGAATCCTATCTAAAAGAAAATATCAGAAATCTTCAAAAAGATTTTTTTGAACGGTTACTTTTCAGGAACACCACTTCCCTTTCTTCTTCTTTTCATGAAGAAGTCACCATGCTCCGCCTGGATCATATTAAAAGCTATTACCTTTTATACTGCAAATGTTCTACAACAGTTTCAAAAGATCTGGAAAAAGAATATTACTTTACGCATATCGCCGAACATTATCTTCAGGAACAGATTCCGGGAGCTCTTATTTTTTCTTATGGAAACGCTTTGTATTCCTTATGTCCGGACATTGATGAAAAACAACTTACAAAAATAACTAATTTCATACATGGGGAACTAAAAAAGAATCACGTTCTCATGTCCGCAGCCATCAGCAGTCACTCTGAGAATCTGTCTGAAATTCCCCTGCTTCGAAGCCAGACTGTAGAAATTTTTAATACCCTGAAAAATTCCAGTCATTTTGTCATGCTCTACCGTGATCTGGAAACCAACCCCGTTGCTGTCATGTATGAAAAATCCAACTATTTTCAGGTTCTTCTCAATTCCCTGTCTTCCGGTGACAAAACAATGATTCAAAGGCATTTTGATGAGATCTCCCAGTTTTTCACCCGGCAAACTCCTGATGAGTTCAACAGTTTCATGTATAGTTTTATGACTCTTTTTCTTTCTTTTTTTCAGTCAGCTTCCACGGAACTGTCAGATTCGGTACGTCAGATCACCAAAACACAGAAAGAGCTTTTTTCAACCTCCTCACTTCCGGAAAAAAAGACTGAAATATTTCAGGACTGGATGTTTCAGATTGCAGGCCTTCTGAATACTGATAAAATTAATAAAAACAACTACCTGACCAGTCAGCTGATTGAATATATCCGCGCAAATTATGAAAAACCTCTGAGCCTATACAGTATCGCCGATGAATTTAACCGAAGTACTCCTTATATCAGCAGACTGATCAAACAGACAACCGGCAAAAATTTTACGGATCTTCTTACCGATCTGCGTATCCAGAAAGCTAAAGAATTGCTGAAAACTTCTTCCTATCACGTAAATGAGATATCCCACATGGTAGGATATCCCAATTTTCGTTACTTCAGCCGTATTTTCAAGCAGCAAACTGGTATGACTCCCAATGATTATCGGAAGATTTCCTGCCGTTTTCACTGAATTTTTATACTGCTTCCCACACCATCCCCACCACATTTTTTGGTGACGATGATCTTATTTTCGATCCGTTCCTTCAGTTCTGACACATGTGAGATAATTCCTACCAGACGTTTTCCGTCGGCCAGACTTGTCAGGGCTTTCAGGGCCTGTTCCAGGGATTCCTCATCCAAGGATCCGAATCCTTCATCTACAAACATGGAATCCAGCCGGATTCCCCCGGCTGAAGCCTGGATCTCATCGGAAAGTCCCAGCGCCAGGGATAACGATGCCTGGAAGGATTCCCCACCGGACAATGTCTTTACGCTTCGTTCCGTTCCGTTATAGTGATCAATGACATTCAGATCAAGACCTGCTTTTTCTTTCTGATTTTTGCTTTGTTCCTGGCGTTTCAGCTCGTACTGGCCGCTGCTCATGGTCATAAGACGGAGATTGGCTCTTCGCAGGATCCGGTCAAAATATGCCATCTGGATATAGGTTTCCAACTCGATCTTAGATTTTCCGTTCAGTTTTCCGTTTGCTGTATCCGAAAGATTTTTCATCCAGACATATTCTTTTTCCGCCGCAGTCATTTCCGTCTGACGTACCTGCACTTTCTGATATATTTCCTCATTTCCCTTCTGAACAGAAAAAAGTGCTTTTCGTTTTTCCGAAAGCTGTGTTTTCTCTTCCCTAAAACGGCTGTACTGCTCTCTGAGCGCATCCTCATCTACTTCTCCGATTTCTTTTTTCTGCTCCTCAAAGTTTTTTACAACCGCTGTTATTCTTTCCTTTTCCGCCCGGATCTCCTGTAATTTCTGTTGAGCTCTTCTGCTGCTTTCTTTCAGCTCTTCATACAGCTTCCTCTGTGTTTTTATTTCCTGTTCCAGAGATTCTTTTCCACCTTCTCCGATCTCTTCGTTCAGCTCATCCACTTTCTGTGCTTTGTTCTTCCTCTCTGTTTCCAGACGTACGATGTCCTGTGCAGCTTCATTGATAACTCTTCCCAGTTCTTTCAGAGTCTTTTCTCTTTCTATGATCAGCTTCTCAAGATCCTGTTTCTGTTTTGCTTCTTTTTCCTTTCCCTGAACTTTTTCTGACAGGCAGCTGAGCATATCCTGTATCTGTCTTTCAAATCCTGCAGCTGTGTTGTCCGTCACTTCTCCATTTCCTGCCACCAGACTTTTCTGAATCAGTTTTCGGATCTCTTCTGCTGTTATCTGCTGCTGCTTTTTGTTTTCCACGTCTCTTGTCTGAAGACCGGCCTGTTTTCTGTCACATTGATTTTTCTCTTCCTGTAACTGAACGATCTCTGTTTCCAGCTTTTCGATCCACGTTTCTGTTTCGTTCTTCTTTTTTTTACGTTCTATTGCTATGCGAATCTCTTCCTCGCTGTCTGCCAGCTGCTTTTCACATTGGTCCTGTTTTTCTTTCAGCAAAGGGATCAGCTTTTTCCATTCCGTCTCATGTAAAAGCTCTTGTGCCTCCCTCTGGATCTGATGCCATAATGTTTTCTGGCGTTCTTTTCGTTTTCCTGCTTCCACACTCTGCGTATTTGCGTCATTCTCCAGTCTGTCCAGTTTTTGTTTCTCTCTGTCCAGGATTTCCTGATCCACAACCTGTCCTTTGGGAAGTATTCCCGGACGCGGATGCTCGAAAGAACCACATACCGGGCATGGGCAGCCCTCTTTCAGTTCCTGCGCCAGGAGCCCTGCCTGCGCGTCCAGAAAACTCTGAAACAGTTTCTGGTAAACTTCTCTCTGCTTTTGTACTTTTTCAATGGAAATCTTATATTTTTCCTGCTGCTCTTTCGTGGCATTATAAGCCCCTTGAAACTCCTTAACCAGAGCAATCAGTCCTTCTAATTCTTTCTTTTTCCGAAGCCCTTCTGTCTTTTTCGTCTCTGCCTTCTGAAGTTCCAGCTCCGCGCTGTCCAACAGCGCCTTGTCTTTCTTTTGCTGCTCCAGCTCTTCCTTCTGCTGCGTTTCTTTCCGGATGATTTCTTCCTGCCATCCATCTATCTGTTTCTGTTCTTTTTTGATCTCTTCTTCCGTCAGCAGACAGCTGTCATAGCTTCGTTTTTCACTGTCCAGTTTATCGTACTCAAACTTGTATTTTTGTAGTTCTTCTCCTGCATCTGCCAGTATTGAAAGGCGTTTTTTTTCTTCCTCATCTTTTTTCTGCAAAAGCTGCTCTTCGGAAATATCCTTCTCTTTTTTTTCACTGACTGTTTCAAGCTTTCCTTCGATTGTTTCCAGCTCTTTTTTCAGCTTTTCCAGCTCCTGATATTTTTTCAGCTTTTCTTCTTTTTCACGGATCCTGATTCCAAGCTCTTCACATCTGTGATCTGCATCTTTATATTTTTCCGCCTCTTCTACTGCAAGCTGTAGAAGTGGTGTTAATTCTTCCAGATCTTTTTCCGCTTTTTTCTTTTTCAGCTCCAGATTTCGTTTCTGAGCCACAAGATTTTGTGCCTCTTCTGCTTTTCGTATATCCTGATTAAGCGAGTCTTCTTTTTCCCGGAGCTCTTTTTCCTGTGCTTCACCATATTCCAGAAACTGCTTCAGAAGTTCCAGACTCCGCTCCAGTTTTCCCTCGAATTTTATCTTTTTCAGTTCGTCAAATTCCTCTGCCTCCTGCCATGAAGCAGTCTCCGTTTTCACTCCATCCAAATACTGGGCAATACTGCGGCGCATTTCATCATATTCCTTATATATATCTTTTCCATCAATTAATATTTGACCGTTAATCTTTACACCTTCAATTAAATCATTCATTCTATTTAAAGTTCTTAAAAATGTTGATTTACCACATCCTGAAGGACCTATTAATGCTGTAACCTTTTTCGATTCTATATCTAAATTTATATTTTTTAATGCTTTATTATCACCATAAAACAGTTCTAAATTTTTAACCTGAATCTCAGGCTTAATTATATTTGACATATTTACACCTCAAAATCTTATGATTTTCTTTCATTAAAATAGTTTCATATCATAATTAAAAACTATTCATTACTTCACTATACTTAAAATTAAATATTAATAATTTGCTTTATTAAATTTCTTGCTAACAAACTTAGCTAAAAGATTTAAAATAAAAATCATTACAATTAAAACTATTCCAGCAGCAGCTGCTGATGCAATATCACCTTTTTCCTTAGTTTCAAGGAATGCATGAACTGTTAAAGTTCTACCACTTGACATTATACTTGTAGGTATTTTATAAACTGTACCTGCTGTTAAGAAAAGTGCTGCTGATTCTCCAATTACACGCCCCATTGATAGTATTACCCCTGAAAGAATACCTGGGATTGCACTTGGAAGTATAACTTTGTATAAAGTTTGAAATCTTGTTGCTCCAAGTCCAAGTGATGCTTCCCTATATGATGGAGGAACTACCTTTAAAGCTTCTTCTGTTGTACGAATAATTACTGGTAAAATTATTATTGCAAGAGTTAAAGATCCTGCTATAAGCGAATACCCAAACTTTAATGTTGTTACAAAAAATGCTGCACCAAATAATCCATATACGATTGACGGTATACCTGCAAGAGCTTCAGTTGAATATCTAATTATTCTAACTAATCTTCCTTGCTTAGCATATTCTTGTAAATAAACTGCTGCTAATACACCTATTGGTGTAGCAATAACTAATGATAATCCAATAGTATATAAAGTTGAAATTATAAATGGTTTAATTCCACCACCACCTGATGGTTTATATTCACCAAATAAATAATTAAAGTTTATAAGTTTATATCCTTTTAAAAATATAAATCCTATTATAAATACTAAAATCCCAACAGTTATTAATGCTGATAAATATAATAATATCTTTAAGATATTTTCTTTAAATTTTCTCATTTTTACTTACCTTCCTTATTAGAAAGTTTAGAAATAACTAAATTTAATATTAATATGAATGCAAATAATACAACACCTGTAGCAAATAATAACTCTTGGTGTGATTGAGTTGCATATCCCATTTCTAAGGCTATATTACTTGTAAGAGGTCTAACCTTATCAAAAATAGATGTAGGTATTTGAACTGAATTTCCTCCAACTAATATAATAGCCATTGTTTCCCCAATTGCTCTACCGCAACCTAAAACTATTGCTGCAAGTATACCTGACTTTGCTGCAGGTACAACAACTTTGAATGTTGTTTCTATATGTGAAGCTCCAAGCGCAAGAGATCCTTCTTTATAACTTTTTGGAACAGCCTTTATTGCAGTAGTAGAAACTGAAATTATTGTTGGAAGCATCATAACTGCTAAAACTATAATTACTGCTAATAAACTTTGTCCTTGTGGTAAATTAAAGGTATTCTGTATCCATGGAACAATTACTGCCAAACCAAATAATCCGTATAATACAGATGGAATTCCAGCTAAAAGTTCAACTGCCGGAATAATAATTTTTGATACACCTTTTGGTGCTACTTCTGAAATAAATATTGCTGTTAACAAGCCTATTGGCACTCCTATTATTAAAGCCCCTATCGTACCATAAATAGATGCAATTATCATTGGTAATATACCATACTTTTGATTTTCTGATGTTGGATACCATTCAGTACCAAAAATAAATTGAATAAATGATTTACCTTCTGCAAAAAATGGTCTTAATCCTTTATAAAATACAAATCCTATTATTAAAACTAAACTTACAACCGCTATAAGTGCACATATTAAAAATATTGCTCTTGTAACTTTATCTACGATGTATTTACTTTTATTTTTTTTATTTTCCTCTACCATTTTAGTCCTCCTAATGGTAATAACACACTAATATTGATTCATGTTGTAAAAACACCTCTTCATGAGAGGCATTTTTACAATATATTTTTGTTATTCTATAGTTATTAATTTGTTATCTTTTACTATTTGTTGACCTTCTGAACTTAATACAAAGTCAATTAATTTTTGTCCTTCGTCAGTTAAAGTATCTTTTGAAGTTACTAATAAGAACGGTCTAGAAATTTTATAATCTCCAGCTTTAACATTTTCAGCTGTTGGCTCAACATCATTAACACTTAAAGCTGAAACTGTATCATCAATATATTCAAAAGAAGCAAATCCAATTGCATTTTTATTTCCAGCTACTGTAGTTTTAACAGCTCCGCTACCATCTGAGATTGATGCATCTTTTGTTAATTCTTCTGATTCATATCCAACAATTTCTTGGAATGCATCTCTAGTTCCTGAACCTTCTTCTCTTGAAACAACTACGATTGGTGCATCTTCTCCACCTAAGTCTTTCCAATTTGTTATTTCACCAGTATATATCTTTTTAACATCTTCTAAAGATATGTTTTTAACAGTATTATTTGGATTTACTAATAAAGCAATTCCATCATATGCTATAGTAGTTCCCTCTACTGAACCTTTTTCTTCATCCTTTAATTCTCTTGAAGACATTCCAATTTCTGAAACTCCTCCAATAACATCTTTAATTCCTGCTCCAGAACCATTTTGTTGTATTTCTAATGTAACATTACTATTTTCTTCTTCATAAATTTCTTGAACTTTTTCCATTAATGGACCTACTGAAGTTGAACCTGAAATTGAAATAGTTACTGCTCCAGAACCAGCTTTATCTCCTTCTGCTGATTCATTAGATCCACATCCTACAAATGTAGCTCCAACCATAGTAACTAATAATGCCCCTACCATTAATTTCAATTTTTTACTTCTCATTTTTATTCCTCCACTTTCATAAATGAATTTTTTATTCATATACCTTACACAAATAATATTATTCCTCTAAAGTTAAACTAATATTACTAAAATGTTAAATAGGGTTAGAGAAATGTTAAGAGAATGTTAAACTGGTATATTTTTGTCTTATTCTGTAATAATAAAAAAATAAAGATAAGCAGGAAATATAAAAATATTTCACTACATTATCTTTATTTGCATTTTTATTATTTTTTATAATAATTATTTTTTAATTTTAACAGTAAATGTACTTCCTACTCCAAGTTCTGATTCTACACTTATATCTCCATTAAACAATTTTACAATATGCTTAACTATAGCTAATCCAAGCCCAGTTCCCCTTGTAGACCTAGATTTATCCACTCTATAAAATCTTTCAAATATTCTTGGAATATCATTTTTAGGAATTCCTATACCATTATCACTGACCTTAAATATAAAATATTCACCCTCTAAAGTTAAATTAATTTTAACAATTGCCCCATCATTAGAATATTTTATTGAATTTTCAATTAAGTTAAGTGCTAACTGATGAAATTTATCTTTACTACCTATGATTTTATTATTAAATTCATCTTTATACTCAATAGATATATTTTTCTTTAAGGCTTGACTTTTTACTATTTCTAAAACATTTTCAACCACTTCTCCTGGTTTAAAACATTCATGATCCATTTTATGAAGATTTTCTATGTTAGATAACACTAAAATATCATTTATTAAATTAGTTAATCTTTCCGATTCCTTATCAATAATATCTAAAAACTTATTTTTAGTTTCATTATCCTCTACATATCTTAACGTTTCTGAAAATCCCTTTATTGAAGTTAATGGAGTTTTTAATTCATGTGAAACATTTGCTACAAATTCACTTCTCATGTTTTCTAATCTTTTAATATCAGTAATATCAAGTACAGAAATTACAACTCCCATTGTATTTTTTGAACCACTAATAATTGGCGCCTTTTTAACCCTTAACTCTCTTTCCACTGGATGAAATAATTTAATTTCTCTTGCACCTATTTCAGGCATTTCTCTAATAAAGTTTATTAAATCATAATCTATAATACAATCTGATAAATTTTTTCCTATAATATCTTCCTTTAGAGCAAATAACTTTTTAGAATATGGATTTATCAAAATTATTTTTTCATTATTATCAATAGCAATTACGCCACTTTCCATACTTTCTAAAATAGCTTCAAGTTTATTTTGTTTATCTAAAGAATCCTTTATTTTTATTTCAAGCTGATCTGCCATATTGTTAAAAGTTTGTGCTAAAAACCCAATTTCATCATAATTATAAACAATTGCTCTTTTATTTAAATTTCCATTTGCTATTTTCGTTGTAACTTTTTCAAGTTCTTTAATAGGGTATACTATTATTCTTACAAGTTTTATTGCAAATATTAAAGATAATATAAACACAGCAATTACTATTGCAATATAATACTTTAAAGCTCCTGATGTAAATACCTTAATTGCACTTATTGACACTGAACTTCTTAGTACCGTATTGTCATCAATTTTAGTTGCATAATAAACAAGATTAGTTCCTAAACTCTCACTATATCTCACACTACTGCCAGTCCCATTTTCAAAAGCATCTATAATTTCTTGCCTATTATTATGATTATCAAGGCCACTAACTTCATTATCAAACGTTACATCACCATCTTTATTTATAACAGTAAAACGCACTAAATTTCCTTTAAATTTATATAAAGATAAATCTACCTCACTAAAAGTTTCTTCCTTTGCTAAAATCGAATTATATAGTGCTAGAGTTTCTTTTGCATCATTTATTGTACTAATATTAACTAATGCTATAAACGAGCTAGTTACAATTATTAAAGCAAAAATTACAGTAATAATTACTGATGTTATAATTCTTTTTTTCATGTTTTAACAATTGGGATTAAATCTATATCCCACTCCTCTTATAGTTTCGATTAGCTTAGGATTTTTATCATCCTCTTCAACTTTTTTTCTTAAATATCTTATATGAACATCTACTGTTCTCGTTTCTCCTATGTATTCATATCCCCATATCTTATCAAGTAAGGTATCTCTAGTTAGTATTTTTCCTTTATTCCTAATTAAAATTTCAAGAAGTTCAAATTCTTTAAGTGTTAAATCAAGTTTTTTATCTTTAACATGTATTTCTCTTTTTTCAAAATCAGCTTTTAGATTTCCAAATACCAAAACACTACTTTCTGGTTCAACCACTGAAAATCTTCTTAACACAGCTTTTACCCTTGCAAGCAATTCTCTTACAGAAAATGGTTTAGTGATATAATCATCTGCACCTAATTCTAATCCTAATATTTTATCAAGTTCCTCACTTTTAGCAGTAAGCATTATTATTGGAATATTTCTTATTTCACTATTACTTCTAACTTCCCTGCAAACATCATATCCATCTTTACCAGGAATCATTAAATCTAATAAAATTAACTTTGGCTTTTCTTCAATTGCTAGCCTTACTGCATCAATTCCATTATTAGCTTTAATTACTTTATATCCATTATTAGTTAAATTAAAGCTTATAAGTTCTAAAATATGTTCTTCATCATCTACCACTAATATTTTTTCA
>ERZ857955.2829-NODE-2829-length-10659-cov-3.594304_pt1 | contig 10659 bp, 15 predicted proteins | sample MGYA00519956_ERZ857955 | MGnify/ENA primary metagenome ERZ857955 (study PRJEB31778, sample SAMEA3449378) | human gut metagenome | biome: human gut; feature: human-associated habitat; material: faeces | place: United Kingdom | collected 2010/2012 ...
CGTTGGAATGAAGTACCAATATTCTTACGAAGAACAGTGGCAGCCCAAGAATTTTCTGGTTACATTTCGGATGTACCAACTGAATCTTGATGGGAATACAGATCGGGTTTACAAAAAATATTGGGACCAATCTGCTGCCCATTTTATAGAACCGAACGTGTGAACAGATGGATATTGGAGAAAAGCTGGGCGCAGAGGCAGCCGGACTTGTTAAAACCGAAGTGCTTGGTGCATGGACCTGCCTCACAGGAAGCAGGCCCATTTTCATACAGGCGCGCCCAATGCGCCCTCACACTTCGCAGGGAAGGCTTTTCGCCCCCTGACTTATATTGCTGCCCCTTGATTCCGATTGTTTCATACTCCCCCGCCGGTCGCCTGATGCAGCAGCTCCTCCGCTGGCACACCGAAGAGCTTCGCCAGGGCCAGCAGGTTGGAGGTGCTGGGGTCCGCCGTGCCGGTCTCCCATTTGCTGACCGCCTGCCGGCTGACCCCCAGGGCCTCCGCCACGAACTCCTGGGTCATCTGGCAGCGCATCCGGTGGGCCTTGAGGACCTCTCCCAAGGTGCGGCGGGTCTCCGCTTTTTCCCGGCGGGCCTCCCCGCCCCGCAGGGACTTCCGCAAAGCCCGGATCAGCAGGATCAGCAGATAAATGAGCCCTGCCCAGATGGCCAGAAACAGGAGCAGCAGCGGGAGCATGATAATGGAACTGAATGCCATTGCAGTTGCCTCCTTTTGTTTTGGTGGTCTCAGCATACCCGGGGCGGGCGGTTGCGTCCACCAGCTATCGCGCAACTCTGGGTTGATAAGCAGAAAAAAGCTCCGGCGGTCAGCGCCGTCAGAGCTGATGTTTCCCCTTTTCACCGGACACGGCGCCCCACAAAATCTTCGTTTTGCGTGGCACCACATTGGACTCAAATGGGCAGGCAGAGCCTGCCCATTTCATATTTTTGCCTGCGGCAAAACGCTTGGACACGCCACTTGGCGCGAAGGGCGATCAATTCTCCGTCAGCACACCGGAGAGATCCACCGGCTTGCCGTCGTGCCAAAGCCGCTCCAGCGAATAGAACTCCCGGGCCTCGGCGGAGAACACGTGGACCACCACACAGCCGTAGTCCAGCAGGACCCAGGTGCCGTCCCGGTAGCCCTCCCGGCGGAGAGGATCCTCCCCCGCCTGCTCCTTCATGGCCTTCTCCACCGCGCCGCACAGGGCGTTGATCTGGGTGTTGGAATTGCCGGTGGCAATGACGAAATAGTCCGCCAGGGTGGTCTGCTCCGTGATCTCGATGGCGGCGATGTCGCCGCCCTTTTTCTCGTCCAGGGCTTTGGCCGCAGTCAGGGCCATCTCTTTGGGTGTCATGGACTCATCCTTTCTGATCGTTTGAATCTGCGGCACACCTGCCGCTCAGGTTACAATAATAAACCCGTCATCCGGGGCCGCGGTTCCGCCGTCGGACGTACCGGGGTCTACAGGCGCCGTCTCACCATCAGACGGCTGGGAATCCGGCGACTCTGGGGCGGTTCCGCCGCTCTCACCTGCTGCCGGGTCTCCGCTGCCGCCCGGGAGCTGGCCGATCACCTGTCCTGTACCGGGGTCCAGGATCTGCCCGGTGCCGGGATCGATGATGCCGCCGGTCTCCGGGTCGATCAGGTCTCCCGTGTCCGGATCGATGCTCCCCGTACCGGGCTCCGTGGCTCCGCCGGGATCCGTGGTCTCTCCGTCGCCGGGCGTCCCGGTCGCCCCGCCGGTCTCCGGTGCTCCGGCATCAGGGCCGGTCCCTGTGCCGCTTTCCCCCTCCGGAGTCGTCTCCTCCTCCGGCTCCTGGGGCGTCCACTGGGCCTGCCAGTAGGACCGGGGATGGGTGGCGTTGCTGTCTTCCACATGACCGGTGGAGGAGCTGACGGAGCCGTCGCTGTTCACGGTCATCATATCCAGATCGCTGCGGGTAAATACCTCGGCGTAGGGGCTCAATTTGGTGTTCACCAGCTCCAGCAGCTGGCCGGTGTTGGGCGTTACATAGGACTGTTCGGAATACCGGCCGTTGAGCTTGCTGGTGGTGGAGCTGTATGCGTAGGCGGGCGTGTTCGGCATGGTGACGAACTCCACGTTCTCCGGCTTCAGGCCGCCGGTGAAGGCCGCTTTGGCAAACCACAAAATATTCTGGAGCGTCAGATCCGTCTCCACGTTCTCCCGAAACACCTCGGCAAATGCGTTGATCTTGGCGATGTTCTCGATCTTCAGCAGCTGCTCCACCATGGCGGTCAAAAATGCCTGCTGCGTCTTGATGCGGCCCAGATCGCCGTCCTTGTAGCCGTTGGCTCCGTCCCGGAACCGCAGTACCTGCATGGCGTCGTCCCCCGTGAGCAGGCGGTAGCCCGCTTTCTGGTTGATATAGAGGTTTTGCAGGGGGTCACTGTAATACATGTCCCGGGGCACATCGAACCAGACGCCGCCCATAGCGTCCACGATCTGGCCCACGGCCTCCCACTCCACAATCACCTGATAGTCCGGCTCAAAGCCCACCAGTTGGGCAATCTCCTTGTAGAGATACTGGATGCCCCGGTCTCCGCCGCCGTACCAGTTGTAAACAGAGTTGATCTTCTTGATATCCCAGGAGACATTCACCATAGTGTCCCGGGGAATGGACATCACCGTGGCCTTCTGGTTGGTCACGTCGTAGCTGGCCAGCAGCATCGTGTCCGTATTGCCGCCGCCCCCCGTGTCCCGGCCCAGGATCAGAACTGTGTAGTAGTCCTGACTCTTCCGCTCCCCGTCGCTGCGGGGGCGGGTCCCCTCGCCCCAGTCGATCTCCTCCACCGGATCGGTGGGTTCTTCCGTCTCCTGGGGCTCTGTCTTGCCGGTGTTGAGGTCCGGCCGGACGAACAGGCTCTGCCAGGCCAGAACTCCCGCCAGGGCCACAGCCAGAACTGCGGCTGCGGCGATCAGCCCCTTCTGCCCCCTGGTCAGTCCGGACCGTCTCTTTGGGGGACGTCCTTTTCCATCCATCTGGTCCGCCATGGTGCCACCCCTTTTCCGTCGTTCAGCTCACGATGATAAAGCCGTCATCCGGAGCCTCTTCTGCGGCAGCATCGCCGCCTCCATCTCCGGTGCCGGAGGCCTGGCTGTCTCCAGTGCCCGAATCGGTCGTTCCTCCGCCTGCGTCAGGCGTGCCGCCGTCCGGAGTCCCGCTTGTGCCCGTACCCGGATCGGTGGTCCCGTCGGTGCCGGTGCCGGTGGTTCCTTCTCCGGTGTCAGGTCCTGTGGTCCCGCCGCCGGTGCCGGGATCTGTCCCGCCGTCGGGCGTTGTCCCTGTTCCGGGATCCGTCGTGCCAGAGCCCGGGTCTGTGGTCCCGCCCGTCCCCGGGTCCGTGGTTCCGCCATCCGGCGTCACCGGCAGGCCGGTGTCCGGATCGATGGGATTGCCGTTCTCATCCACCGTGGGCGTCTCCTCCTCCGGCTTGCTGGGCGTGGTGGGCTTCACCGGCGGCCGGGCCGCCCGGCTGTCTTCCACATGGCCGGTGGACGAGCTGATGCTGCCGTCAGAGTTGACGGACATAATGTCCAAGTCGCTGAGGGTGAATACCTCCGTATAAGGACTCAGCTTGGTGTTCACCAGCTCCAGCAGCTCATCCGCGCTGGGCACCACGTAGGATTGATAGTTGTGATAGGTGCGGCTCCAGCAGGATGCGGTCCGGTTGGGCATGGTGACAAACTCCACGTTCTCCATGCTCAGCCCACCCAGAATCGCCTGCTGGGCAAACCATAGGATATTCTGGAAGCTCAGGTCTGTCTCCACATTGTTCTGGAACACCTGGATGAACTGGTTGATCTTTGTGACGTTCTTGATCTGCAGCAGCTGGTCCACCATGGCGGTCAGAAACGCCTGCTGGGTCTTGATGCGGCCCAGATCGCCGTCCGGATAGCCGTAGCGCATGTCGTTGTCGTGGCGGTAGCGGAGCACCTGCATGGCGTCGTCCCCCGTGAGCAGGCGGTAGCCCTTCTCCTGGTGGATGTGAAGGTCCTGATAAGGATCGTCGTAGTTCATGTTCCGTGGCACGTCGAACCAGACGCCGCCCATGGCGTCCACGATCTGGCCCACGGCGTCCCACTCCACAACCACCTGATAGTCCGGCTCAAAGCCTACCAGCTGGGCGATTTCCTTGTAGAGATACTGGATCCCCCGGTCTCCGCCGCCATAGTAGTTATACACGGAGTTGATGCGCTTGATATCCCAGGAGACATTCACCATGGTATCCCGGGGAATGGACATCACCGTGGCCTTCTGGTTGGTCACGTCGTAGCTGGCCAGCAGCATCGTGTCCGTGTTGCCGCCGCCCCCCGTGTCCCGGCCCAGGATCAGGACCGTGTAATAGTCCTGACTCTTCCGTTCCCCGTCGCTGCGGGGGCGGGTCCCTTCGCCCCAGTCGATCTCCTCTTCCTGGGTCCCGCTGTCCGCATCCGCGTTCTTGTCCGGCAGATCCGGGCGAACGAACAGGCTCTGGCAGGCCACCACCGCGATCAGCACGATGGCCAGTACCACGGCTACCGCGATCAGCAGCTTCTGCTGCCGCGTCAGGCGGCTCGGTTTCTTCGGCTTCTTGGGTCTGCTCTTTTTCGGCGTCCCGCCCGCCGGATGCTTTCCGTTTTCTCTATCCACTGTCTCTCTATCCTTTCAATGCGTCCCGCGCCTCAATGGTGGCGTGGTGCACAGGGTTTCCCATTTCGGTCATCTCTTCGATGGTCATCTCCAGGCCCATCAGCAGGCCCTCGTCCAGGTCTTTATAACACACAGCGCGGAGTTTGTCTACCCCCGGAAAATTCCGGGAGGGCTCGATATAATCCGCCAGATAGATCACTTTTTCCAGCAGGGTCATGTGGGCATGGCCCGTGGTGTGCCACCAGATGGCGTTGTAGATTTCATCGTCCACACCGAACACGTCCCGGGCGATGGCCGCGCCGGTCTTGGCGTGGAGAAGCTTCAGGGCCTTCTGCTCCAGCTCGTCCAGCTGGATGCCGTACCGGCCGCACAGTTCCAGCTGCTCCTCCATGTTCAGCTTTTTTGTGCAGTCGTGCAGCAGTGCCGCTACCCGGGCCTTCTCCACATCGGCGCCGTACCGCTCCGCCAGACGGATGGCCTCCTGCTCCGTGCCCAGCACGTGGGGGATGCGCTTGTTTTTCAAATAACTCAGAGCTATCGGCCGCAGCTCCCGCAGGGGCAGGCGCTTCAAATCCGCCCGGGTGCCGTACAGTCCCTCCCGCAGGATATAGCCGTACACCGCCGGAGGCAGGAGATTCACGCCCTCTCCCTTCGCCAGCATGGTTCGCAGGTCTGTGGAGGACACATCCACCACGCCGGGGATGGTGAGGGTGAAGATCCGGGCCTGGGGATATGTCCGGTACAGATAGTCCCGCTGAACGGAGAACAGCTCCTCCGTGTCCGCCTCCGTTCGGCCGAAGGTGGCGATCCCCGCCAGGGACAGAATCTTCTCCGCTTCGTGCCAGGTCTGGATGGTGAGGAACATGTCCGTGCCCATCAGCAGCCACAGCTCGTCCTCCGGGTACCGCTCCTTCAGCTGGGCCAGGGTGTCGGAGGTATAGCTCCGCCCCGTCCGCTTCAGCTCCAGATCCAGTACCTGGACCCGGTCCCCCAGGCCCAGCTGCTCCCCCGCCAGGCGGGTCATCTCAAGCCGCTGTTCCGGAGTGGGGCTGCCCGCTGGCAGCGCCTTGTGGGGTGGCTCCCGGTCCGGGACCAGCAGCAGCAGGTCCAGCTTCAGCAGCTCGAATACCGCCCGGGCCGCGGTCACATGGCCCAGGTGGGGCGGGTTGAACGTCCCGCCGTAAACGCCGATCTTCATACGCGATTCCTCTTTATGGTTCAGATTTTTCCGCCGGAAGCTCCAACTCCATCTCGTCATCCGTGGCGGTGAAGCCATACCGCTGATACAGCGGGCGGCCCATGGCGGTGGTGTGGAGAGAAACCGTCAAACAGCCCCGCTCACAGGCCGCTGCCGTGAGGAGATCCAGCATCCGCCATGCGATCCCCCGGCCTCGGAAGGCAGGATCCGTCCAGATGTTCATGATATGGCCGGACAGACCCGCGGGATTGTGATAGGAGGGCATCTCCCGGCGGAGGTCCAGGCCGCCGGTGGCGGCCAGCCGCTCTCCCGCCAGCGCCAGAAGCGCAATGTGGCTGCCGGACGCCAGGGCCTGGCGGTAGTAATCCCGGACCGCATCCGGCAGGCCATGCGGCAGCGCCGCCGTCTCCGAAAGGTGCCGGTAGGTCCGGATGGCCCGGAGGCGGCTCTCCGTCAAGAGCTCCAGATCCCCGATCCCGGCAGTGCGGAACGTCAGTTCCATCGGGCGCCTTCCCGGGTCACTGGGGGCGCTTCTTTGCCGGCTTCACCAGCTGGATGCGCTTCTCCCTGGGCTTGGAGTGGCTCTCCCGGTACAGCACGAACTTCGTGCCGATGACCTGCACCACCTCGCTGCGGGTGGCCTTGGCCAGCTCCTCCGCGGCGGTGCGGGCGTCGTAGTCGATATTGTTGTCCAGCACCCGGCCCTTGATAAGCTCCCGAGCCTCCAGTGCGTCATCCGCCTGCTTGATGAGGTTTGCCCCGATACCGTCCTTGCCCACCTGCAGGATCGTGTCGATGCTGTTTGCCAGGCCCCGCAGCTGGGCCCGCTGTTTGCTTGTCAGTTCCATGTATACTCCTTTATTCCGGGAAATGGCCCCGGTCTTTTTTATTTTTCGTCATGCCAGGTAGACTGCCGCAGCTTCTCCATAGACTCCTGGGCAATCCACTCTTCTGTATAGCCGCAGCTGCGGCAGACATACCTCTGAATTTTTGCATTTACAAAAAAACCGATGGGAAAAGAATTGTACAGCCCCGGCTCCACTGCCAGCAGGTCCGCGCTGCCGCATTTGGGGCAGCGTCCGGTCGTTTTCACCGCAGTTCCCTCCTCATCAAAGGTAGACGGTTATTTTTTCAAATAAGTTGCCAGTTTCTCCGAAAATGCCCGCAGAGCTTTTCCTCTATGGGAGATGGCGCCCTTCTCCTCTGCCGTCAGCTGGCCGAAGGTCCTGCCCTTCTCCGGCACCAGGAACACCGGGTCGTAGCCAAATCCCGCCGTCCCCATGGGGGCAAAGGCGATGGCACCGTCGCACCGGCCCTCCGCCGTCAGCTCGTCCCCGCCGGGAAAGGCGCAGGCGATGGCGCAGGCGAAGTGGGCCGCCCGGGTAGTCTGTCCCCGCATGTTCTGCAGCAGCAGGGTATACCGCCCCCGGTCGTCCAGCTCCTCCCCGCCGTAACGGGCGGAATACACGCCGGGTCCTCCGTTCAGGGCGTCCACACAGAGACCGGAGTCGTCCGCGATGGCGGGCAGCCCGCTGGCCGCGCAGATGGCCTTGGCCTTCAGCATGGCGTTTTCCGCAAAGGTGGTGCCGGTCTCCTCCACGTCTACGGAGATTCCCACGTCTGCGGGGCTCACCACTTCCACCCCCAGTCCGGAGAGGATATCCGCCATCTCCTTCAGCTTACCGGGGTTATGGGTCGCCAACACGAATTTCATACCGTCTCCTCCTTTTCCGCCGCACGGTCCAGACGCTTGTTCCGGATGGTCAGCACCAGGTCGATGGTGACCATGGTGATATCCAGAATGTAAAAAGCCGCCACATAGGTGACATTTCCACTGATGAACTTCCCCGCCAAGCCGCAGAGATAGCCCACGATGATGCACACCTCAAACCATAGGCTCTTGCCCTTTGCAGTACGGGAGCGCACGGACTTTGTGATGTTGAAGGGCTAGGACAGGCCGAAGCAGATCAGCATAATCATCTCGAATACCTGCGCCACGGAAACCATCTCCTTCTTTCAATTTGTGGTTTTATCGCTTCAAAATCTCCCGCTGGAGCTTCAGCAGCTCCCGGTTGCCCTTGGCGCACAAGCGCACCAGCTCCTGTTGCTCCTGGGGTGTGAAGGCCCGGCCCTCGCCGGTGCCCTGGAGCTCGATGATCTCCCCCAGCTCATTCATCACACAGTTCAGGTCCACCTGGGCACGGCTGTCCTCGCTGTACTGCAAATCCAGCATAAGGGTCTCCCCGACGATTCCCGCAGACACCCCGGTGACGAAATGCCGGATGGGATTGGAGGCCAGCACGCCCTCCTCCACCAGCTTCCGGCAGGCCAGAGCCAGCGCCACAAAGCCGCCGGTGACGGAGGCGGTGCGGGTTCCGCCGTCGCCCTGGAGCACGTCGCAGTCGATGGTGATGGTATGCTCCCCCAGCTTCGCCAGGTCCACGGCGGCCCGGAGGGAACGGCCCACCAGCCGCTGGATCTCTGCGCTGCGGGGCGAGAGCTTCAGCTTGGCGATGTCCCGCTTGCTGCGCTCCCGGTTGGCCCGGGGCAGCATGGAGTACTCCGCCGTCACCCAGCCGGTGCCCTCCGGCACATGGGGCGGCACCCGGTCCTCCACGCTGGCGCAGCAGAGAACCATGGTGTCGCCGCACTGGATGAGACAGCTGCCCTCCGCGAATTTTACGAAATCAGGGGTGATTTTGATCGGGCGCAGCTCGTCAAATGCCCGTCCGTCTTGTCTGGTCATGGTATGCGCTCCTTTTCATTTTCCCCGCAGAGAGGACTGGATCGCCGCGAACGCACGGTCATAGTCATCCCTGTGAACATAGATGGTGTAGGTCAGGACGCTGTCCTGTACAGCAGTCGGAGCGGCCCCCTGCTGCGGCGGGCAGCCGCGGCGTATAGGCCCCGGGTCCTGGTGCCGCTGGAGAGCCCGGCATCTGAAAGCGCCCCGCGGATCCGAAAGTACATCTGCTGCGACGACACAGAGATCAGTTTTCTCCGATTCCAAATGGTGATCCTTGTCTCTCTGCTGCCGCTCAAATAATGGCCTCCACATATTCCTTCGCGTCGAAGGCCTTCAGGTCGTCCACCCCCTCGCCCACACCGGCCAGCTTCACCGGTACGCCCAGCTCCTTGGCGATGGCGATGACGATGCCGCCCTTGGCCGTGCCATCCAGCTTCGTCAGCACGATGCCGGTGAGTCCTGCGGCCTCCTTGAACTGGCGGGCCTGGATCAGGCCGTTTTGTCCGGTGGTGGCATCCAGCACCAGCAGCGTCTCCCGTGCGGCGCCGGGGCATTCCCGGTCGATGATCTTGGAGAGCTTGGCGAGCTCCGCCATCAGGTTAGCCTTGTTGTGGAGGCGGCCGGCAGTGTCGCACAGCACCACATCCACCCCTCTTGCCTTGGCAGCCTGCAGGGCGTCGAACAGCACCGCGCCGGGGTCAGCCCCCTCGTGCTGGCGCACAAGTTCGCAGCCGGCCCGCTCCGCCCAGATCTGCAGTTGGTCCGCCGCTGCGGCCCGGAAGGTGTCCGCCGCGCAGAAGAGGACCCGCTTGCCCTCGCTTTTCAGCTGATAGCCCAGTTTGCCGATGGACGTGGTCTTGCCTACGCCGTTGACGCCGATGAACAGCACCACAGCAGGCCGGGTCGAGAGATCCAGCTCCGTGCCGCCCACGTCCATCTCCTCCGCCAAAATGTCCCGGAGGGCGGCCTTGACCGCCTCCTGGTCCTGGAGCTTCTCCTTCCGGACCCTCGTGCGGAGTTTTTCCACGGCGTCCAGCGCCGTGTCCATGCCCAGGTCCGCCAGGATCAGCGTCTCCTCCAACTCCTCGAAAAAGGCCTCGTCCGCCTCGGAGAAGCCGGAGAAGAGATTTGTGGTGATCTTTTTCAGCTTGTCAAAAAAGCCCATGGTATCCTCCCAAATCGGAAATCAGCGCCGGAGAGGCTTATCCCAGTCCAACCTGTTTCCGCAGTATTTGCAGTATTCGCCGGGAAAAAGCGGCAGATGTGCCCCGCACTCCGGGCAGCGGATCACGAACAACTGGATCGCAAGGCCCGCCGCCAGCAGCAGTCCCCCGATCACGCCCGCCTCCGGTACAAATACGGTCCTGCTGAGGAACTGCAGAACAAATCCCGGGACTAGCAGGATAACGCTCAGGATCGTCCATCTGCGCAGTGTCATGAGATCGTCCTCCCAATCGCTTCAAATCCTCTTGCGCCGGGTCGCCGTTCACTCCACTTTCTTGCCGCAGTATGGGCAGGTCTTATCCGGTCGGAGCTCCCGAACGGACTTTCCGCAGTGGGGGCAGCGCAGCAGCCACCACACCAGCCCCAGATCCAAAAGGAAAATCAGCAGCCCTGCATAGGTCATCCATCCGCCCCGGAAGATAAGGAGGCCTGCCAGCAGGCCCACCCAGATGATCAGTATCTGTTTATGCTTGCGCTTCATGGATTCCGCTCCTTATTTGATCTTCAGCTCTTTCGCCATGTCATTCAGATTGATGGTCAGGATCTTGCTCACGCCCTGCTCCTGCATGGTGACGCCGTAGAGGACGTCGGCCTCCTCCATGGTGCCCCGGCGGTGGGTGATGACGATGAACTGGGTCCGTCCCGCCAGCGTCCGCATATAACGGGCGTAGCGGGTGACATTGGCGTCGTCCAGCGCCGCCTCGATCTCGTCCATGACGCAGAAGGGCGTGGGGTGGACCTTCAGGATGGAGAAGTACAGGGCAATGGCCACAAAGGCCTTCTCTCCGCCGGACAGCAGGGTGATGGTCTTCAGCGCCTTTCCGGGCGGCTGCACC
>ERZ857955.2832-NODE-2832-length-10648-cov-3.151798_pt1 | contig 10648 bp, 7 predicted proteins | sample MGYA00519956_ERZ857955 | MGnify/ENA primary metagenome ERZ857955 (study PRJEB31778, sample SAMEA3449378) | human gut metagenome | biome: human gut; feature: human-associated habitat; material: faeces | place: United Kingdom | collected 2010/2012 ...
AAAGGAAAAAGAGGATATGGAAAAGTTTATTTTGGAGGTATGCGCAGATTCTGTGGAATCTGTACTTGCCGCTGAAAAAGGCGGAGCGGACCGGATTGAGCTTTGCGGGAATGTGGTGATCGGAGGGACAACCCCTTCTGAGAGCCTTTTCCGTGAGATCAGAGAGCACAGTGACATTAAGATCCATGCTCTGATCCGCCCAAGATTCGGTGATTTTTGTTATACAGATTATGAATTTGATATTATTCGTTCAGAAGTGAGAAGATTCCGTGAGCTGGGAGCGCAGGGCGTGGTGATCGGTATGCTGCGGCCGGATGGCTCTCTGGATGTGGAGCATCTTGCACAGCTGATGGAGGAAGCGAAGGGAATGTCCGTGACCCTGCATCGTGCATTTGATGTGTGCAGGGATCCTATGGAGGCTCTTGAGCAGGCCATTTCCCTTGGTTTTCACACCATTCTTACATCAGGACAGAAGAATAACTGCGTGGATGGCTCCCAGCTTCTTGCTGACCTGGTGAAGGCAAGCGCAGGCCGTATTCATATTATGGCTGGCGCCGGGGTAAATGCAGATGCCATTTCTTCTATCTATGAGAAGACCGGAATCACAGATTATCATATGACGGGCAAAATTGTGCTGGAAAGTGAGATGCAGTACCGCAAGGACGGAGTGAGCATGGGCTTGCCGTCTTTAAGCGAGTTTGAGATTTTCAGGACCAGCGAGGCAGAAGTAAGAAGAGCCCGGAATGTATTAGCTACTTTGTGATGGAGCAGCGGACGGGTGCAGCTGGCTGTCTCCGTCACGCTACACGCTCTTTCACAAAAAAGAACAGTTTTTTCGTGAAAGGGCGTTTTTTCTATAATAAACTTCTTTCGATGAGGAGGATGAATATATGTTTCTTCAGAACAGTGAGAAGAAAATTGAAGAAGAATTTTTGAAATTAACAGAGAAGCTTGGGGCGGACAGGGAGCCGCTGAAGACGATTTGTGAGAAAATGGATGGGTGCGGCAGAGACCTGGGGCTGGCGATGAAGTATTTGTATGTGACAGCGCCTTATAGTGATCTTGTGAATTATTCTTTTGAGGAGATTCAGGATTTCGCAAGCCATGGGCTGTTTCTTTATAATACTCTGGAACGTGTGAAAGAGCTGCCGGAGGAGATGTTTTTGAATTATATTCTGGATCACAGGGTGAATGAGGAAGAGGTACTTCCTTGTCGAAGCTTTTTCTGGAATGAGTTGAAGGATAGAATTGAAGGAAAAAATGCGAAAGATGCGGCAATTGAGGTAAATTACTGGTGTGCGGAGGAAGCTACTTATCATAGTGGTGATGACCGTACACTTCCGGCACTTACGGTATATCGAAGAGGTTACGGACGCTGCGGTGAGGAGTCTGTTTTTCTGGTAAATGCACTTCGAAGCGTGGGAATCCCGGCACGTCAGGTGTATGTGCCAAGATGGTCACACTGTGATGACAACCATGCATGGGTAGAGCTGTGGTGCGATGGAAAGTGGTATTTCACAGGAGCGTGCGAGCCCCTTATGATTCTGAACAAAGGTTGGTTTACCAATGCTTCCTCCAGAGCAATGATGGTCCATTCCCGATTGTTTGATCTTTTCCCAGCAGAGGGAGAGGATGTGATCGGCAAAGAGGGTGCAGCTGTTATGCTGAACCAGACTGCACGTTATGCCAAGGTAAAGAAGGTCACTGTGAAGGTTGCAGACCGCGCAGGTGCTCCGGTGAAAGAGGCCCAGGTGCAGTTCCAGGTTCTGAACATGGGAGAATATTATCCAATTGCCAAGGCGAAGACCGATGAAAATGGAACCGTTTCTCTGGTTACCGGACTTGGAAGCGTGCGTGTTGCCGCGTTCCGCCCGGACATGGAAGGATTTGCCCAGGCAGATGTGGATACCAGAGAGCAGGTGAATGTGAAGCTGATTCTTACAGGAGAGGCTGTGGTAGCAGAGGACTGGAAAGCTGTAGATGTGATCGCACCTGTAGACACTCCTGTGAACCCGGATATGCCCACTCCAGAGCAGAAAGCAATCGGAACCCGCCGCCTGAATGAGGCGAATCAGCTTCGCCGCGAGAAGAAAGAGAACTGGGTGAATCCAGAACTGACGGCATTTCTTGCAGGAGAAGATGAGAAAGAGCTTCGCCAGGCAATGGCAGATGTTTTGTCTGAGAAGGATCACACGGACTGCGTGTGCAGCGTATTGGAAGAGCATCTTGCATATGGCAAAATATATGCACAGCAGTATAGAGAAGCAGATGAGTACGATTTATATATCAACTATGTTTTGAATCCCCGTGTAGAATACGAGCTTCTTCGCCCATACAGAAAAGGTATTCTCTCATTCTTTACAGAAGAACAGAAAGCCGCTTTCCGTGAGAACCCGGCAGAAATCTGGAACTATATCAGAGAGCTCATTACTGCTTACCCATATAACGAGCGTGAGACTGTAATGGAGACTCCATACGAATGTCTGATATCCGGCATCGGAACAGAGCGCTCCCAGAAAGTGCTTTTCGTAGCAATTGCCCGTACTCTTGGAATCCCGGCCAGATTAAATCCTGGAAGCCATGTAATGGAGTACTGGGATAAATGCCAGTTTGTATCTGTTCTGAAACAGGAGAAATGGAGCGCAGCTCTTTACCTGAAAAAGGAAGAGGGTACCCAGTGGAATTATTACCAGAACTGGACCATTGGACGTCTTGTTGGAAACGAATATGCTTCCCTGGATCTTACAAACAGAGCCTGGGAAGGAGATACTTTGGAACTGGCGTTGATTCCAGGCACATACCGGATCATCACCACCAACCGCCTGCCAAACGGAAACCAGTTCTCCTGGGAAAAGACAATCATTGTGAAGGACGAAGAGAAACATTACGAAACTCTGCGCCTTCGGGAAGCACAGCTGGGGGATATGCTGGAGCGTATTTCCCTGCCAGAGTTTGAGGTAAAAGATGCAGATGGCGGAATTGTGACCTGCGCAGACCTTACCCGGGGTGGCAAGAAAATCCTTATGTGGCTGGAAGAGAGCCGTGAGCCTACCGAGCATATTTTGAACGAAATGCTGGAACATGCAGAAAAATTCCACCAGTTTGAAACCTGCATTTCTTTTATGATCCGTACTGGGGAAGCTAAGGGCGACCCGCTTCTTGCAAAGGTTCTGAAGACTTTCCCGAAGATTTCCGTTTACTACGATTCTTTCGAAGAAAATATTGAGCTTCTGGGCAGAAGAATGTATGTGGACCCGGATAAGCTTCCGCTGATTCTGGTAATAAACGGAGAATCTGTGGGAATTTATGCAACCAGCGGCTATAATGTAGGAACCGGCGATATGCTGATTCGTATTATGGAAGAAGTGCCGGAGATGTAAGCCTTTGAAAAATGATTTTTCATGGATAATGTTTGGTGAATTGTGGTGAGAAATTATGCGAAGCATGATTTTGGCATATGAGACAAACGGCAACTATAAAGAACAATACATAATATTAAACTGTGTTTGGAACTGAGAACTGTTTTTAGTGGAGTATATATTATGAATCATTACACAGAAATTCACCCGGATGGAACAAGAGCCTATCAATTTGTTGCGGATACCGCCTATGTCCGTGAGTCCGGGACAAAAGGGGAACACAAGGCAGCAGAATACATCCTGAAGGAAGCGGAAAAGATCGCAGCTCAGCCAGGAAAAGAAACCTATATCCAGACTCCCCGCATGGAGCTTTTCCAGTGCCCGGATTTCCAGGAGAAAAGAGCTGAATTGACCATCTGCCAACCTTATGAGAAATCTTATCGGGTGCGTGCATATTTGAACGGTGCATGCACCCCGGCAGAAGGCATCACTGCCCCATTTCTTTTCGTAGGAAAAGGAGATGACATCAGTCTTTCTAAGGCGAAGGGCGCTGTTGTGCTGGTGTGCGACCCTGTACGGGAGGATATGATCAACAAGATTAAGGATGCTGGGGCTGTGGGATTTGTGACGGTTTGCGGTACACCGCTTGATCAGGGCGAGGACAGAACGCCTATACAGTACCGCCGCAAGGCATGTGACCTTCCGGGGGCAGCTATTCATTATCTGGATGCCGTGGAAATTGTAGAAAAAGAAGCTTCCATGTGCAGGCTGAATATTCAGCAGAGCGAAATTTCCCGGAACTCTGCCAATGTGGCAGTCCGCATTCTGGGAACTGAATTTCCAGAGGAAATCGTCACAGTGACGGCTCATTATGATTCTGTGCCGGAAGGTCCTGGAGCCTATGACAACATGTCCGGCGGTGCTATGGCGATGGAAGCTTTTCTTTATTTCGCAGAGCACAGACCAGCCAGAACCATGGAGTTCATCTGGTTCGGTTCCGAGGAAAAAGGCCTGATCGGAAGCCAGAACTATGTGAAATCCCATGAAAACGAAATGGGAAAACATGTATTTAATCTGAATGTAGATCTGGCAGGACAGCTTCTTGGAGGAAATGTGCTGGGAGTGACTGCGGATCCTACGGTGTGCGCAGCGTTAAAAGCGCTTATGGAGGAAAATCAGCTTGGCGTTACCATCAAAAACCAGGTCTGGGCCAGCGACTCCAACACTTTTGCATGGAAAGCTGTTCCAGCTCTTACCTTGAACCGCGATGGTTTCGGCATGCATACGAGACACGATACCGTAGAATATATTTCTCCCCGTGCGCTGGCGGAAGGGGCGAAAACCCTTTGCACAGCTGCCGCATGGGTGGCAAATGAGCCAGAGCTTTCATTTGAGCGGGAAATTCCCGCAGATATGAAGAGGGAATTGGAGAAGTATTTTGCTTCATGATAAAATTCTGAACTGAGTATTTATTTGATTGGTTGAGATATTTTTGATAGGAAAGGACGAAGAAATGAATAAAGTAATCGAAGAAAGAACCAAACGTACCCAGTGGTACCGTGATGCCCGTTTCGGCATGTTTATCCACTGGGGGCTGTATGCAATTCCAGCCCGTGGTGAGTGGGTAAGAAGTGTGGAGCAGATTCCCCATGAGGAGTACTGCCCACTGACAGAAGAATTTACAGCAGAAAATTACAATCCAAGAGAATGGGCTCGTTTGGCAAAGAAAGCCGGCATGAAGTACGCCGTACTTACTGCCAAGCATCATGACGGTTTCTGCCTGTTTGACACCAAGCTGACCGACTACAATTCCATGAACGCAGCCTGCCACAAAGACTTGGTAAAAGAATTCCTGGAAGCTTTCCGTGCAGAAGGAATCAAGGTAGGCCTGTATTTTTCCATTATCGACTGGCGTCACCCGGATTTCCCGCACTATGGCGACATGCATCACCCAATGCGAAACCACCCGGAATGCTCCAATGAGAACCGGGATTTTGACCGCTATCTGGATTTTATGTTTGGTCAGATCAAAGAGCTTCTTACCAACTATGGCAAGCTGGACTTGATGTGGTTTGACTTCTCCTACGGCGATATGAAGTGCGACAAATGGAAAGCACAGGAGCTGATTTCCATGGTTCGTTCCATTCAGCCGTGGCTGATCATTGATAATCGTCTGGAAGGAAGTGCAGAGGATTCCGGTTCTATTCTTACAGCCAACCCAACGGAATATTCCGGAGATTTCGCCTCTCCGGAGCAGATGATCCCTCCGGCAGGAATCCGCAATGAGTTAGGTGATCCGGTGCCGTGGGAAGCGTGCCTGACCCTGAACAACAACTGGGGCTATGCATCCAGCGATCACCATTATAAATCAGCGGAGATGGTCATTCATATGCTGGTTGAGTGCGTCAGCAAAGGCGGCAACCTTCTTCTGAACGTAGGCCCGGATGCCAAAGGCCGTATTCCAAAGGAATCCGTGAAGATTCTGGAAGAAGTGGGCGAGTGGATGGACGAGAACTCCAAGAGTATTTACGGCTGCGGCTACGCCGGAATTGACAAGCCGGAATGGGGCCGCTACACCCGCAATGGCAGCAAGATCTACGCCCACGTTATGGAAGCCCAGGCCGGAGCCATTCCCCTCACCGGAATCCACGGCAAGATCAAAAGACTCCGCCGCATCAGCGATAATTCCGAAGTTCGCCTGACAAACTACTGGAATCTGAAAGAATACTCCCAGAACCAGTTTTTCTTCCTTAACGCAGACACCTGCGACAGCTACCCCCTCCCAGATCCCCGGGATACAGTTGTGGAAGTGACGCTGGAGGAAAACGAAAATTAAAGCATGTCTGGTTCCTATACACGGTGTGAATACGATACGTTTCGATAAGCCAAAACGAAAGCCCTCGGAGTTTTTTCTCTGAGGGCTTTCATGTTTATTACTACATGGAATTGGTTGATTTATGAATTTTTTTCTTTAAAAACATTTCGTGCCGCCATGCAGATCAAAATAGTGATCACCATATCCGGCAGTGTATTTCCTACCGGGATATCAATTCTCATTAAAATTCGATACAGAATGAATCCAATTACCCAGATCACAGCATTTGTGATGTCAACGGCCTCGCCCAGGCTGTCGGCGCGTTTGAGCAGGAAGAAATCTGCAATCTGGATGGCAATCATAGGTGCAAACACGGAACCAATAAGGTACAGGAAATCTGTAATATTGTCCATTGGATAAACAATGGCGCCGATGGTTCCAATCACAGTCACTGCAATGGCCGCATATTTTCCATTGATCCTGGAAAATACAGATTCAGAAGAAATTCCGGCGGAATAAGCATCCAGGAATGTGGTGGTAACAGTGGAAAATACAATGATCAGAAGTCCTGCGATTCCAAGTCCTGCTTTTACCATGATCTGTGCAATATCAGACTCTCCGGTATAAATAGCAGCGCCCATACCGATCACGTACATCCAACAACTGACAACTCCATAAACAACGGTGCTGACTGCGGTTGCTTTTACCGGTTCTTTTGCTTCTCTTGTATAGTCACTAATCAGTGGCAACCAGGAAAGTGGCATGGCAACAGAAAGCTCTACTGCTGCACCAAACGTCATGGCATCTCCGCCTGAGCCTGCTACCGATCCGTCACCAAAGATCACTCTGCTGAGTACCAGTGTCAGGATAAATAAAGCAGCCATTGCAACCGTATTGATCTTGCCAAGATTTGTGATTCCGATCACAATCCATAAGATGATCAGTGCACCGATCACCATACACCATACCCATCTGCCGGTATGAAGAACACCATTTGCTGCAAGTGCCCCATCATAAATCATAATCGCTGTCCAGCCAACCAGCTGCAGCACATTCAGGAAGGAGAAGAAGATTCCTCCCTTCTCGCCAAAACTCATTTTTACTGTTTCCATTGCACTTCGTCTGGTCTTTCCACCAATTACTCCGGCAAGGAAAAGCATCATGCATCCTATGATATGACCAATAATAATCGCCAGAACTCCTTTTCCGAATCCAAGCGGTGCAAAGTAAGTACCGGTCAGGATCTCTGCAAGTGACACGCCTGCCCCAAACCAGATCAGTCCATTTTCAAAGATAGAGGTTCTCTTTTCATTCATACTTCTATTCCTCCACTTTGCTTTCTGTATATTCATTTTTAATTGCAAATCCGTGATTCATCGGACCACTGCCCTTACCAAGATCCAGCATTGCTGCAAGTGCTCCGGATATATATTTCTTCGCACGTTCTACTGACTCATCCAAATCATATTCTTTTGCAAGATTTGATGCGATCGCACTGGATAAAGTACATCCCGTTCCGTGCGTGTTCGGATTGTCGATCCGCTCTCCGTAGAACCACTTATATCCACCATCTCTCCACAGCAGATCATTGGCATCGTTCAGTTGATGTCCGCCCTTACAAAGAACTGCACAGTGATATTTGGTGCCGATCTCTTCTGCTGCTCTTATCATATCCGCCTGCGACTGGATTTTCATACCTGCAAGCACTTCTGCTTCCGGGATATTCGGAGTCAGAACGGTTGCCATCGGAAGCAGGCAGCTTTTCAGCGCATCAATCGCTTCCTCGCTGATCAGTCTTGCTCCACTTGTTGCTACCATAACCGGATCAACTACAATATTTTTCGCATCATATTCTTTTAATTTGTCTGCGATCTTTGTGATCAGACCACTTGAAGATACCATTCCAATCTTCACTGCATCCGGGTAAATATCCGTGAAAATATTATCCAGCTGTTCTCCTAGGAATTCCGGCGTTACCTCCATAATTCCGGTAACTCCGGTTGTATTCTGTGCAGTAAGAGCCGTAATTGCGCTCATAGCATAGACTCCGTTACTGATCATTGTTTTGATATCTGCCTGGATACCTGCTCCTCCGCTTGAATCGCTTCCTGCAATTGTAAGTGCTGTTCTCATTTGACTCTCTTCCTCTCTTTTTCCATAATTGTCCTAAATATTTTGTATAAAAAGAATGTGCCTTGGCACATTCTCGCGCCGAGCGCGGTCGCTTGCGACATTCTTCATCTTCGTGCGAGTGCGCATCTCCGGCACGCAGTGCCTTTTATTTCATAGGAAGTTCCTTCGGAATTTCCTATGAAATAAAAGAAACACCTGTCATGCACAAGTGTCTCTGAAAAAATCAATATGACTTCCTGCGACGGCATGATCCGTATCAGGTAAAAAGGGGGCGATGCTCTTTTGCTTCCTCTCAGTCTGTCTTTCACCGGCTCCCCCGTCTTTATTATTCTGTCTCTCCAAGTGTTGTCTGCTATGTAACTCCTGTTAGACTCTCTCTGGTTCTGGATAAGCCTCTCCAAAAGTTTCAACAGTCACTTTTTTCATCTTCTGTTCTTCCAGCGGTCTGTCACTGTAGTCTGTTGCCGTCTCAGCAATTTTATTTACAACATCCATACCTTCTGTAACTTTACCAAAAGCTGCATATGCGCCGTCAAGATGTGGTGAAGTCTTATGCATGATGAAAAACTGTGATCCTGCCGAATCCGGATGCATTGCACGCGCCATAGAAAGAACGCCCGGTTCATGCTTCAGATCATTTGCAAAACCGTTCTGCTTAAATTCTCCTTTGATACTGTATCCAGGGCCACCCATTCCGGTTCCATCCGGGCATCCACCCTGGATCATGAATCCACTAATGACACGGTGGAAGATCAGTCCATCATAAAATCCCTTATTTACAAGAGATACAAAGTTATTTACTGTATTCGGTGCGATTTCCGGATATAATTCCGCTTTGATCACATCGCCATTTGCCATTTCAAATGTTACTACTGGATTTGCCATTTTATACAATCTCCTTTTCATTGATTTCTCTACCTATTGTAACGGAACTTTTCCCGTCCGTAAATAGTTTTTAGAAAGTCTTTATACATTTTCCAGACGATATCCGATCACCAGAAACCAGTGCCAGATAAAATCCTCAAACTTCTCTTTATTCTTATGCCGGAGCATCAGATGCTTTCTCCTCCGGTTTCAGTGTCGATAAAAACACAGCAGCCAGAATGATAACACCACCAAGGCACTCTCTGAAACTTGGAACTTCTTTCAGAAACAGAAATGCGCTTAAAGTCCCATACACCGGTTCCAGTCCGGATAAAATTCCGGCAATCCTTACCTTCACAGTCCGAAGTCCACTGATAAATAAAGAATGTGCAACTGCTGTAAAAATAATTCCAAGCATCATCAATACGCCTGCATCTGCAAGTGTAATCACCGGCTTCAACACAAACATCATCGGGATCAACACGATCGTTGCAGTTCCCTGTTCATAAAGCGACACCAGTGTTGCCGGATATCTGCTGGAAAAACGGCGATTCATCAGTGACAATATTGCATAGGTAAATGCACTCAGAAGTCCCTGTGTAATCTGATTATCCATCTGAAATGCGGGTACGATAAAGAATACTCCGACCAGCATCATCAGTGTACAAAACACATCCGATTTCTTCAGTTTTTCATGGAACAGGTATGGCTCCAGAAAAATAACAAATATCGGAAAAGTTGATACCGTAAGCGTACCAACTGCAACCGTCGAACTCTGGATCGACTGCATATAACTACTCCAGTGTATTGCTAAAACTGCACCTGCTCCGACCATCCACAAATAATCACTTTTCTCCTCCAGGCGAATTTTCTGCTTTTTTAAACGCAGAAAAATCCAGAGGAAAATAGATGAAAAAAATACCCTTCCAAGCACGATGATCACTGCAGGCAGATCTACCAGCTTGGCAAACAGTCCGACAAAACCAAACAATGCCACAGCAACATGTACTGAAATTAAACCTTTTCTCTGACTCTCTTTCATATAAAAACCTTTCTCTATTCAGGCTGGTCTACCCGGAAATGTTCCATTAAAATCGGCATATATTCCTTACTGTATTCTCCAAGCGAATAATTTCCCCTATTCAGACACCAGTCTGATACCAGTGCCCGCTCACAGAGTGAATAATACTTGGTAATCTCCTGGATACTCTTCTCTCTGCTGATCTGATTTCGCACATGCCCCTCTTCTATAATCCTGCTGATCAGCTTGTAATAAGTACGGTTCTGATCCAGAAGATTCCTGTCTCCCTTGGCAATCAATTGTGTTGAATATAAGGATGATAACAATGCTACATCAATCTTTTGCTCCATAAATGAATGCGACCGGTAATTGAGATACATCAGTTTATCAAAACTGTTCATTTCCGGATCCAGTTCATCTTCAAGCTTTGCATAATTCTCATCCAGAATAGTTGAC
>ERZ857955.2840-NODE-2840-length-10633-cov-3.331254_pt1 | contig 10633 bp, 9 predicted proteins | sample MGYA00519956_ERZ857955 | MGnify/ENA primary metagenome ERZ857955 (study PRJEB31778, sample SAMEA3449378) | human gut metagenome | biome: human gut; feature: human-associated habitat; material: faeces | place: United Kingdom | collected 2010/2012 ...
TCAATCTATTTTCGTTTTTATATAGTTTTTGATTATATCAATAACCTTTTCTTTTTTCAATCCGGCTGTATTAAGACATATATCGTAATGCACAGCCTCGGACCAGTTCAAACCGGTATTATGCTGATAATAATCACCTCTTGTCTTGTTCATCGAATGAATAAGACTTTTTGCATCTTCGGGATTAAGCTCATACAATCTTATTACACGACGCATACAATCTCTGATTGGTGCGTAAAGATAAATCTTAACGACATTATCCATATCCCGAAGCACATAATCGGCACATCGTCCGACTATAACGCACGATTCTTTCTCGGCAATTTCGCGAATTGTTTTAGACTGTTGTTTAAACAATTCGTCAGCCTCTTCAAGAGATGCATTATGAATACTTTCATCATCGCCGGAATCCAAATCACTCTCAACCCCTTGTGACATTTCAAAAATCTCACGACCGTAATATTTTATTCCGAGTTCTTTCGCAAGCAATTTACCGATTTCCTTACCGCCGCTGCCGTAAGTTCTCGCAATCGTAACAACGTATTTCATAAATTCCACCCCTCTCTTTCGTGCTTATGTATTATATATACCACCAAATTAAGAGTTTAAACATTTTTTCAGAAATTTTTAAAAACAAATTTTCCGCTTTCGGTAAGTTCATCCTCACTTATTCCGTCATTCACATTCGCACCGTTCACCAGTGCGGCAGATGATTCATTTTTATCGCAAAGCGACCAATTCGCCCAGCTTATTCCGCGTTCATTCATAAAGTCAATCCACCTTTGCGCCTCGTCAAGATAAACGCCGCCGTTTCCGTCAGCCGCACTTGTACCCCACTCGCTCACAAACACAGGCAAACCGCAGTCGGCTATACGTTGTCTTAGCCAATCGGTGTGAGTTCCCGCGTAAAAATGGCATGTGTACATTATATTTTCGGCATTAATCGGATTTTTTGCAGCCTCATGCAAATTCTGACTCCATGTCGGACTTCCTACTAATATAATAGCGTTTGTATTTGCACGTATAACAGGTATCACCGTTTCGGCATACGGTTTTACATTATCGTTCCAAGTCACATTGCCGTTCGGCTCATTACATATTTCATAAAGCACAGCATTGCTGTCCTTATACCTCTCCGACATTTCGCCAAAGAAATCAACCGCATCATCAATATGTTGCATAGGGTTTCCGTCCGACAGTATATGCCAGTCGATTATTACATACATATCCTGACGTATCGCACTGTCAACCGCATTTATAAGCGTATCTTTTACAGACGGATTGCTTATATATCCGCCATCATCGGTATACATTGCACATCTGAACAAGTTTGCACCGTAATCGGCAGTTGCTTTAACAGCATTTTCGGTCGCGAAATTACCAAACCATTGCAAACCGTGTGACGACATACCGTGAAGCACGACAGGCTCGTTGTTTTCATTCATAAGTTGCGTACCGTCAACGTGCAACGCACCGTTTTCACTTACACCGCCTTTTCTTGTCGTTTGCGGTTTTGGTTGCTCCGTCACAGTCGGCTCATAAGGTTTTAAATCACCTTTCATACTCGCCGCACGCATAATTATCGCACAAGCCTCAGCTCTTGTAATTGATGACTTCGGGTTTAAATTGCCCTTGTCGTCACCGTATACAATGCCTTTGCAGTAAGCCGCAATCATACTGTCATAATATCGTCCGTCAAGCTGTGCAAAATCAGATACAGACGAACTCACTCTGTTGTAATCACCGCGTTCGTCTTTAAAAAATGCATTCATAACAATTTTAACCGCCAACTGTCTTGTTATCGGCTCGTCATATATTTGTGCCGTAGGCGGTATCTCGTCCCAATCGAACAAACCTTTTGTAAGTGCTGTTTGCACCATACCGTCTGCCCAATGATTGTTTTGCTTTGCACTCTCTTGAAGCCCCGCAATTCTGCCGACTATCGATACAAACTCCGCTTTTGTAACAGTTCCGTCAGGTCTGAACGTTCCGTCCTCATAACCGCTTAAATATCCTTGGTTTGTCATATCGGTTACATTGTCATAATACCAGCTTCCACTCTGTACATCAGAAAACGCACACGCATTGACGCAAAATATCATCATAACAAGTGCCGTCAGTATAAAAATTTTTCTTTTCATAATCTCACCCCTTTTTGTTCAGTTTATCACATTTTCGTCATTTAGTCAAAAAAAAGAGCGGCACAGCCACTCTTTCATAATACAACTCCGTCTTTGAAAATTGAAATTTCCTTATAACCGTTTTTCTCATTATTCGTTTGTTTGCCGTTTGCAACTTCTATAACATATTCAAAAAGTTCATCGGTCAAATCCGCACCGCTTATAATCTCACCTGCATTAAAATCAATCCAATGTGGTTTTCTTTTTGCAAGGTTTGTATTCGTCGCAATTTTCACAGTCGGCACAGGCGCACCCACAGGTGTACCGCGTCCTGTTGAAAACAGTATCAAATGGCAGCCCGACGCGGTAAGATTTGTTACCGCAACAGTGTCATTACCCGGTCCGGTAAGCAGATTAAGTCCTTTTCTTGTAACACTTCCGCCGATTTCAATAACGTCCTCAACGTCTGCACTGCCCGACTTCTGCACGCAACCGAGCGACTTATCTTCAAGCGTGGTTATACCGCCTTTTTTATTACCCGGCGATGGGTTTTCATAAACGACTTGATTATGACTTGTGAAATAATCTTTGAAATCATTTATAAGCGAAACCGTCTTATCAAAAACTTCTTCATTAACACATCTGTTCATCAAAATCGTTTCTGCACCGAACATTTCAGGCACTTCCGTAAGCACCGTACTTCCGCCCTTGCTTATAAGCTTATCGGAAAATCTTCCTATAAGCGGATTTGCGGTAAGTCCGGAAAAGCCGTCACTGCCGCCGCACTTCAAACCGACAACAAGCTCCGACACATCACATTCTTCACGTTTTTGTTTTTTCGCATATTCGGCAAGCTCGCCTATAAGACGCAACCCCTCACCGATTTCATCATCAAAATCCTGCGTACTCATAAATTTAACTCTGTTTTCGTCAACTTCACCGAGAACTGTTTTAAATACGGAAATATTATTATTTTCGCAGCCTAATCCCAGCACAAGCACACCTGTCGCATTGGGGTGATTGACAAGACCTTTAAGCACGTTTTGAGTCATTTTCTGGTCATCGCCAAGCTGAGAACAGCCGAACGGATGCACATAATTAAACACACCGTCACACATATCGCCGTACAGCTTATCAGCCTCTCTTGCAAGTATTTCGGACGTCTTGTTCACGCAGCCGACAGTGTTCACAATCCAAATTTCATTTCTTATACCGACTTTGCCGTCTGCACGTCTGTAACCCATAAAAGTGCGTTTTTCCGTTTTCGGTATTTCGTTTCTTTGTGGTTCGTATTTGTATTCAAGCACACCGCTTAAATTCGTTTTAATGTTATGCGTATGTACATGGTCGTCTTTTTTTATGTCTTCTGTCGCATGACCGATAGGATAACCGTATTTAATTATATTTTCGCCTTTTTTTATATCGTTAAGGGCAATCTTATGACCGCTCAATTCGCCCTCAAGCATAACGGCTACGTTATCCTTTTCATTAATTTTTATCCGTTTCATTTTCAGTCAACTACCTTTTCCATAGCCTTTCTTATACCGTTCTTTTCGATTTCGTCAAGATGTTTTTGTACAGTCGGAAGTAAGAATGACAAATCTTCACCCCAATATTCCGTCTTTTTAAGAATATCTTCCGCACTTGCCGTTTTCATAAATTCCATTACTGCCTTATCATCATTCGCCGCGTCTGTTCTGTAAAATGCGATAAGTGCCGCAAGTGAAAATACAAGTCGTTTCGGCTCACAATTCTTTTCCTTAATATATTCAAGCACGCTCGGAAGTACACGAACTTTGTATTTTGAAACGGAATTAAGCGCAATACTCAAAAGATAATGCTTGATGAACGGATTTTTAAATCTTTCGATTACGTCATTTGCGAACTGTTCAAGTTCGTTTTTAGGCAAATCAAGTGTCGGAATAATTTCTTCAAAAATACCCTGTTTCATAAATGAAAATACAAGTTCATCGTCCATTGCGTCCTTGACTGTTTCAAGACCGGCAAGATGTGCCGCAAGCACTGTCATTGTATGCGCACCGTTCAAAATACGTACCTTACGTTTCTTGTATGGTGTAACATCGTCTGTCCAAAGCACATTAAGACCGATTTTGTGGAACGGTATTTCCTCCGCAAGTTTCTTATCGCCCTCTATTACCCACAAATGAAAAATCTCCGCAGTGTCAATCATATCATCAAGATAACCGTATGACTGCTCCATTTCCTTTGCATTATCTCGCGGATAACCTGTAACTATTCTGTCCACAAGTGTATTTGTAAAATGGTTTTCGGTTTCAATCCACTTCCCAAATTCATCGCCGTAACCCCAATCCACGCTGTACTTTAAAATACATTCCTTTAGATTGTCACCGTTTTTGTCAATCAGCTCACACGGAAGAAGTATAAAACCGCCCAGTCCCTCGTCAAATCTTTTCTTCATAAACAACGTAAGTCTGCCCGGAAAAGTAAGTCCGTTAAAATCATCGGGATTTTGATTAGGTTTGTACTCGATACCTGCCTCTGTAGTGTTTGAAACGATAAAACGCAAGTCGGGATTTTTTGCACAGTCAAAAAATTCATCTGTATTTGTATACGGATTGATACCTCTTGTCACACAATCAACAATTCTTGTTTCCTCAACCTTTTCGCCTTTTAAAAGTCCTCTTAAATACAAGCTGTATCGTCCGTCCTGCGCATTTAACTTATCAACAAGTCCGCCTGCAAGCGGCTGAACTATTGTCACACCGTAATCTCCGCCGTTTTCCTTGTTAAGTTTGTCTATCATCCAATCCACAAATCCTCTCAGGAAATTGCCCTCACCGAATTGAAGTACACGTTCCGTAAGTGTGTTTTTTTCCGTTCTCTTTAATCTTTCCATTACAAAATTCCTCCGTAATATTAATTATGATAATATTATACATCAATTTAAGTACAGTTACCATCAGTTTTTTGCTATTATCAGAAATTTTTTATCATATTTTGCTCAAAAGCATTAAAAACAAAACTGATTTACAAAAAGGCAAAAAAAGTATTGCAAATTTTAGAATTTGTGATATAATAGATAAGTATTTAATGATTTACTTTAGAAGAAAAAGGAGGTTTATATAATGCAAACTCTATTTTTGGTATTACATTTGATAGTATCTGTTATACTTATATTTGTAGTTATGGCTCAGGAAGGTAAAGATCCGGGTATGAGAGGTATTCAAGGTGCATCTTCTGATATGGGCGATTCATTCTTTAAAAAGAACGGCGGAACTACTAAGGAAGCAATGTTCATTAAGCTTACAACAACTATTGCAATTCTTTTCCTTATAACAACAACAGTTCTTGTTATTTTAGGTGCATAATCAAGTAAATTCAAAGGGACATCAAGTGATGTCCCTTTTGTTTTGTTTTATTTTATAAGTATTTCTTCAAGCGAACGTTTCGGAACATTTATAACTCCGTTTTCGTCCTCATAGTATTTAACACCATTATCTTTCATATCCACGATTTTGCTTTCCTGTTTCGGATAACCTACCGCAAGCAAATATACAACATTAAGATTTTCATCCAACTTTAAAAGCTTTTTAATTTCATCACGCTTTATAGCCCCAAGCCAGCAAGTGCCAAGTCCCATTTCAACCGCCTCAAGCATCATTGTTGTTACTGCCGCGCCTGCCTCAACTTCATACATTTTATTCGATTTAATACTGCTGTCGCCAAGTACCGCTATATATGCCGCAGGACGTTCATCCTCTTTCGGTGCACCGTCTGCAAGATAGCCTGCCCACTTTGTCATTGGGTATATTTTTTGAAGTGTTTCGCTGTTGTTTACAATCATAAATTTAAGCGGCTGAACATTCGCACCGTATGCCGCAACTCTTGCACAATCCACAAGTTTCACAAGATTATCTTCACTGACTGTCTTTTGTTCAAACTTTCTTAATGTTCTTCTTTTCATTATCGCATCATATACATTCATAATTTATCTGTCCTTTCCAAAAATAACTATTGTTATTAAACCTGTCACTATTATCATATTCTTTTGTGTTTTTCAATTTTGTATTCCATATTACTTTACATATACGCAAAAATTTTATATAATAATTTTATATAATAATAAGAAACAACTAAGGAGATGTGTCTATGTCAGCACCACTGTATGAGCATTTGCTTGCATACTCAAAACAAAACAGAATATCATTTGCAATGCCCGGTCACAAAAACGGCAGAGGATTAAAAAAAGATTTACTGTCCCTTGATGTAACGGAACTTTCCGCAACGGAAAATCTTATCCACCCCGGTGAGTATGTTTTAAAAGCACAAGAGCTTTTGTCAAACCTTTACGGCAGTGACAAAAGCTACATACTCACAGGCGGTTCAACATCTGCAATTCATTCTATGATATGTGCAGGCGTAAAGCCCGGCGGCACACTGCTTTCGGCAGGCGACTGCCATATGAGCGTTATAAACACTTGCGCTTTGCTCGGTATCAATTTAAAATTGTTTCCGAAAGAAATAGACAGCAGTTTTAGTGTCCCCAAAGGTACAGGGACACTAAAAGAATATTTAACGGACGACATTGACGCGGTTATAATTACATCACCGAATTACTACGGAATATGTTCCGACATTAAAAACACAGCCGAAGAATGTCACGCAAAAAATATTCCTTTACTTGTTGACGAGGCGCACGGAGCGCACTTTATCGCAAGCAATTTATTTCCGCAAACCGCAGTAAAATATGCAGACGCAGTATGCCAAAGTGCTCACAAAACGCTTAACGCAATGAACGGAAGTTCGTATCTTCATATAAACGGCGATTTAATCGACAGAAAACGTCTTGAAAAATCACTTTATATGTTTCAATCGTCAAGTCCGTCATACGTCATTGCGTCATCGGCGGACATTGCAAGAGATGAATTAACCGACGGTGCAATGTGGGAGAAAACATACGATATGTGCAAATCATTTAAAGAAAAAATCGTCGATACAGGTATCAAGGTTCTTAAAAATGACGATATGACAAGGCTTGTGCTGAATTTTTCAAATTTTGATATTACAGGCTTTGACGTTGATGACATACTTTCAAATAACGGCATAGACATTGAAATGGCTGATTTATTCAACATAGTTTTAATCGTTACGCCGTCAAACACGCAATCGGATATGGACGTGCTTTTTGATGAGCTTATCAAAATTACAAACAATACACCTAAAGCAAAAAGCACATTAAATCTACTAACACCTCCACCGATTTGCAAAGAAAAACTGTTTCCGCAAAAAGCATTTTTCTCAAATCAAAGGGACACTAAATTACAGAATTCAATCGGACATATTTCTTGCAGTACGGTTGTACCTTATCCGCCCGGAGTACCGGTTATATACACAGGCGAAACTATCAGAAAAGAACAGATTGATTATATAGAATACCTTGAAACAAAAGGCGCAGAAATCACAGGAATTTCAAACGGCACAATAGCCGTATCGGAGCAAAATAATGAGTGAAATTATTACAGTAACAGGCACAGTTGAAGAAATTATATATTCCAATCCCGACAACGGTTACTCTGTTGTCGGAATCGACAGCGTTGAAGAAGGACAATTCACCGCAACGGGATATATGCCGTTTATAACGGAGGGTGAAAGCGTTGCCCTGTCGGGTAATTGGACAACTCACCCCGATTACGGCGAACAATTCAAAGCGGAATATTATGAAACAGTTATGCCGTCGGACGAGGAGTCTATTATTAAATATTTAAGTTCGGGAATAATAAGCGGTATACGCGAGGCTACCGCAAAAAAACTTATCGACCATTTCGGACTTGACGTACTTCAAATAATGCTTACCCAGCCGTCAAAACTTGCCGAAGTTAAAGGCATAAGCAAAGAAAAAGCGAAGAAAATAGGCGAACAATTTGCAGAAATACAGTCTATGCAAAATATCGTTATGTTCCTTCAACAGTACGGAATTTCCGCAACGACCGCAGTAAAAGTACACAATTCTCTCGGTGCAAATTCGGTTGAACTCATAAAGAAAAATCCGTATATTCTTTCTGATATGGTTGACGGCATTTCTTTTAAAACATCGGACACAATAGCCTTTAATATGGGACTGCCTAAAAACAGCATTATGCGTATACGTTCGGGAATTATACATATTTTACGCAGTGCCGCATATACAAGCGGTCATGTATATATGCCGAAAGATGTATTAATCGAGCATACCGTCTACACGTTAAAAGTCACCGATGACGAAGTAATTGCGGCTGTTTCCGAATTGCTTTCTTCAAAAGAACTGTTCCAAGATAAAGTTGACGGAATTGACGCATACTATCTTTACAGCTATTATGAGTCTGAATATTACATTGCGCGCCGACTTATTGCAATGTCGCAAAACACGCAAAAATTCACAATGACCGAAGAAAAAGCAGAAAAAGCCATTGACGCGCTTGAAGCAAAAACAAATTTATACCTTGCCGCCGAGCAGCGCAATGCCGTTGTCACCGCACTTTCGGCAGGTTGTATGATTCTTACCGGCGGTCCGGGAACAGGTAAAACAACAACAATAAACACAATAATAAAGCTTTTGGAAGATTTAAAGCTTTCAATCGCACTTGCCGCGCCGACAGGACGCGCCGCAAAGCGAATGAGCCAAGTTACGGGTTACGAGGCAAAGACAATACACCGTCTTTTATGCACTCAACGGTCTTCTGAGGGTTACAGTATTTTTACGCACAACGAAGAAAATCCACTGCCGTATGACGTTATAATTCTTGACGAAGTCAGTATGATTGACGTAAATCTTATGTCGTCATTTTTAAAAGCGGTCAAAACAGGTGCAAGAATTATCCTTTCGGGTGACGCGGACCAACTGCCGTCAGTCGGGCCGGGAAACATCATTCACGATATAATCGAAAGTAAAACAATACCGGTAATTCAGCTTAACAAAATTTTCAGGCAAGCCGAAGAAAGTCTTATAATCGTAAACGCACACAAAATCAATCACGGAGAACTTCCCGATTTATCGGTAAAATCAAGTGATTTCTTCTTTTTAAGAAGAAAAACACCGCAGGACAGTGCTTTTACGGTGATGGATTTATTCAAAAACAGACTGCCGAAAAGCTATAATGTAAACCCGATTTCATCAATACAAGTCCTATCGCCGACAAAAAAAGGACTTGCCGGAACGATTGCATTAAACAAACTGTTGCAGTCACACATCAATCCGTATGACGAAAGACGTCCGCAACACGTTTTCGGCAATATAACTTTCCGTGTCGGCGACAAAGTTATGCAGACAAAAAACAATTACGATATGGTCTATTCACGCGAAAACGGCGAGGACGGTATGGGAATTTTCAACGGTGATATGGGAATTATAGAGAGCATTTCCGTCCGCGACAAGTGTATGAATATCGTGTTTGATGAGGATAAGCTCGTTGAATATCCGTTTACCAATCTTGATGAGCTTGACCTTGCGTATGCGATAACCGTCCACAAAAGTCAAGGCAGTGAGTTCCCTATCGTGATTATGCCCGTATGCTCATTCTCGCCTATGCTTATGAGCCGCAATTTATTTTACACCGCCGTAACGCGTGCAAGAGATATGGTTGTGCTTGTCGGCAGCGAAAAGACTATTCAAAATATGACTATGAACAACCAATTTCATCAACGATTTACGGGACTTACTGAAAAGTTAGTTGCGGTAAAAAAATTTGTTGCCGAGAAAGAGGAAAATTCATAAACGCTTGAAATATTCGGCAAATTATTGTATAATAGAAATACAGAGGTGATATAATGCGAGGAGCGATTTTTGACGTTGACGGAACATTGCTTGATTCAATGCAGGTTTGGTGGGACGTTGTAGTAGATTTTTTCAAAGAACACGGTGTTGAATTGCCTTACGAGGAGGCAAAGGAATACAAAGAAATGACTATGAAAGAATCTATCCCAACAATAAAAAACAGACTTAATCTTGACTTGTCATTTGAAGAACTTTCAAATACTTTTATGCACATGGGATTAAAGCAATACGAAACAACCGTACCGCTAAAAAAAGGTGCAGACAAATATTTAAAGAAATTGCACAACAGCGGAATTAAAATCGCAATAGCCACATCAGGTTATGAAGAACTTTGCAAAACGGCTTTTACCAGGCTCGGAGTTTGGAATTACATTGACGCTTGTGCATTCTCGTCCGAGGTCGGAGTGAACAAATCAAATCCCGATGTTTATTTGCTTGCCGCAAAACGTATCGGAATACCTCCGGAAGAATGTACAGTATTTGAAGATATAACAACAGGTATCGGCGGTGCTAAAAAGGGTGGTTTCTCAACCTGTGCAATATTTGACGAAACAAACGCCGATGAAACAGATGCGCTTAAACAACTGTCTGACCATTATATTACGGGGTGGGAAGAACTGTTGTAGCGATAAAAAGAAATGGAACTTGGCATTTTTGCTAAGTCCCATTTTTTATTACTTGATTTTCTTATATTGTGTCTTTGTTTTTATAAAACCCGAAA
>ERZ857955.2846-NODE-2846-length-10594-cov-3.010058_pt1 | contig 10594 bp, 7 predicted proteins | sample MGYA00519956_ERZ857955 | MGnify/ENA primary metagenome ERZ857955 (study PRJEB31778, sample SAMEA3449378) | human gut metagenome | biome: human gut; feature: human-associated habitat; material: faeces | place: United Kingdom | collected 2010/2012 ...
AAGTCTGGCGATCCGGCGGGCAGCTTCTTCCATTTCCTTCTGCGGGTTCACTGCCGAAAACATGCAGATCTCATCCTGCGCTTTTTTATATATATTTTTTCGGTAACGGAAGATATTTTTTTCAAGGAAATGAAGGGCAGGTGCCTGGGAAAAGCGGGATTTTCCCACATCCTTCAAAAGAACCGGTGTCTCGATCTCCCTGGTCAGCTCCGAAAGCCCGTGGATCATCTGACGGCTCATATAAAAAAGCTGATAAGGTTTTCCTCTCATGCTCAGATTCTCATCCGCATCCATGGTCACCGTTACCATCACCTTCTCACAGACAGCAAGAAGTTCTCCCACAACACGCATCTGAATAGGCGTAAAACCGGTGTAACCATCCAGAAGGAGTACACTGTTTTTCATTTTTTCAGAAAACGGAAGAGCTTTTTCCAGCGCATCCATTACTTCTTCTCCTGTCATATAATGATCCTTCAGATACCCGGTAAATGCCTGGTAAAGAACAGATACATCTTTCAGTTTCATCTGAAGTAATGCCCTGTCACTGGAATCCTCGATCATCTCCTGGATCTCACTGTCCCGGATATCGTACTGCATAAACTCCGACAGGATAGACTTCACTTCATCCAGGTATCCCGCTTTACGCATCTGACCTCCCAGATAGGAAAGCTCCTTTCCATGCTGCTGGACCATCTTCTGGAGCACCATGCTCTTACCGGTTTCTTCCAGAAGCGTACGGCTGTCTCCGCCAACTTCCTCCAGCACGCGGTATGCCAGACGCTCAAAACTTAAAATATCAATATTCAGGATTCCTTTTCCCGGACTCATCTCCACCAGTGTCTTCTGGGTCTGCATGGTAAACTGCTCCGGCACGATCACATAAAAAAGTTTCTCAGGATGCAGCCCCGCCTGTTCTATGATATTCTGATATGCATAACAGGATTTTCCGCTTCCGGAACTTCCTATGATAAACTGTAATGACATCTTCATCCTCCCGATCACTTGCAGATTTTCAGTCATTCCGGCGCCATCCTGCGCCTGAAGTATTCCTATCATACCACAAATTCTACTCCTATAGAACGGTCGTTCTCTATATTCTGAAATATCTGCCTGCTCTTTTCCTTATTTTTCCAGGCACAGTATCGGATAACCTGCGCACAGCTGTGGCATAAATCCTCCCTCCCGATAATAAACTATATAAAAAGCTTTGGGAGGCGTGCGCCATGAGTTCCAAAACCAGGATCATCGTCCTACATATGAAAGAGATCATTTACACAGCTGTCTTTCTGGCTCTCGCTGTTGTTCTGGCTGTCGTTCTTTTCTTCATGTTCGGTCCCGGAAAAAATGCCAGTCATACAGCCAGCGAAAAATCCCGCTACAAGCCGGGCGTCTATACCTCTTCCATCACCCTGAACGAGAATACCTTCGATGTGGAAGTTACTGTAAATGCTGACAGGATCAAGGCCATCCGTCTGGTGAATTTAAATGAAGCCACAAAAGCTTCCTATCCTCTTATGGAACCGGTTCTGGATTCTTTGGCAAGTCAGATCTATTCCAGTCAGTCCCTGGAAGACATTCAGTATGCAGGAGACCGAAAATATACCTCCCAGGTACTCCTTTCAGCTATCACGGATGCAGTAAAAAAAGCGGAGAACACATAAGCTCTCCGCTTTTTTATCATGTCAGGTAAATCCGATCATAAATCGTACCTTTCCATTACACTCTGTGATCTATCTTCAGATTTCAATCTTCTCCAGCACATCCTGCCAGATCCTTGCACTTGCATCACTTGGCATTCTGAGATCTCCTCTTGGAGAAAGTGCCACACTACCTACCTTCGGGCCATCCGGCAGACAGGAACGCTTGAACTGCTGGGCAAAAAATCTCCGGTAGAAGGTTTTCAGCCATTTCAGGATCGTCTCTTTATCATAAATTCCGTCAAAAGTCAGGCAGGCAAGCCGATAGATCTTATCCGGTGTAAATCCTGCACGCAGCATGTAATACAGATAAAAATCATGAAGCTCATAAGGTCCTACCAGATCCTCCGTCTTCTGGGCGATCTTGCCATCCTTAGGAGGAAGAAGCTCCGGGCTTACCGGAGTATCTAGGATATCCAGAAGAACCTCCTTCAGTTCCTCATCTCCGCAGGTATCCGCATAATAACGTACCAGATGACGTACCAGTGTCTTCGGGACAGAAGCATTTACACCATACATGGACATGTGATCGCCATTATAGGTTGCCCAGCCAAGAGCCAGCTCGGAAAGGTCTCCGGTTCCCACAAGAACGCCGCCTTCCTTGTTTGCCGTATCCATCAGGATCTGAGTACGCTCACGTGCCTGACTATTCTCATACGTCACATCGTGGATCTCCGGATCATGTCCGATATCCCGGAAATGGATATTTACCGCCTCTTTAATATTCACCTCAGTAAGTTTTGCACCAAGGCAGCGGCTTAACTTGCAGGCATTCTGATAGGTTCTGTCTGTGGTTCCAAAGCATGGCATGGTCACACAGTGGATCTGTTCTCTCGGCATTCCCATCCGGTCAAAGGCACGTGCCATTACAAGAAGCGCCAGGGTAGAATCCAGTCCTCCGGAAAGTCCTACCACCGCACTCCTGCTGTGGATATGCTCCATACGTTTCTTAAGTCCCATAGCCTGGATGTTCAGGATCTCCTCGCAGCGCTCATCACGCTCTTCCTTCACAGACGGAACGAAGGGATACTGTGGATATTTTCTGGTAAGTCTTGTTTCCTCCTCTGCTACGGAAAAATCAACTCTTGTATGACTGCAGGTAGAAACTGCCGGATACGTGGACATTCTTCTTCTCTCATCAGCCAGTCTCTGCACATCGATCTCACTGTAAATAATGCCGTTCTCAAAGCGTCTGCTTTCCGCAAGCATGGAACCGTTCTCTGCGATCATATTCTGTCCGCCAAACACGAGATCCTGGGTAGACTCCCCTTCCCCTGCACTGGCATAAATATATCCGCAGATCAGTCGTGCTGACTGCCCGCTTATCAGAGTTCTCCGGTAGGAATCCTTACCTACCATCTCATCACTGGCAGAAAGATTAACGATGATATGCGCACCGTTGACGGCATGACGGATACTTGGCGGCGCAGGGACCCAGAGATCCTCGCAAAGCTCTGCTGCAACGGTGAATTCCGGAAATTCCTTACATTCAAAGATCAGCTCTGTTCCAAAAGGAATTTCATCCCAGAACTCATCCTCCTCATTTTTCTCGCACTTCAGGAAGTCCACAAATTCCACATCTTCTTCCTCTGCACCTGCAAACTGTCTCTGCTCATAAAACTCATTATAATTCGGAATATGCGTCTTCGGCACAAATCCCACGATACGGCCATGATTCAGGGCAGCTGCCACATTATAGAGCTTGCCTCTGTGACGCAGCGGAAGTCCCACAAAGATCAGGGCATCCGTCTCTTTTGTCTCGTCTGCAATATGCAGAAGTTCATCCCACGCACTGTCCAGAAGACATCTCTGGAGAAAAAGATCGTGACAGGTATATCCTGTGATACAAAATTCCGGAAATACCATCAGCTTGACATGTTCCTTTTCCATTTCATGAATGGCCTTCAGGATTTCCTCTCCGTTTGCCTTGCAGTCTGCAACGGTAACTCTCGGCGTTGCCGCTGCCACCTTGATAAAACCATGCTTCATTTTTTCTTCCTCCCGAGTTTTATCGCTTGCACTCTCTTATGATCCTCTTAAGATCTTCCACGGTAAAATTATAATTCTTATTGCAGAAATGGCAATTCATCTCAATGTCCTTGCCTTCCTGGATCATCTCGTTAAGTTCTTTTCTTCCGATGCTGATCAGCGCTTTTTCCACACGCTCTCTGCAGCAGTTGCAATGAAACTGTGTGGGCAGTGTATCATTGATCTCTATGTCAAAGCCTTCCAGTACTTTTTCAAGAAGACTTTCCGGTGTGTGTCCCTGCTCCAGAAGATTGGTAACAGAATCGATCTTTGATACGTTTTCCTCAAGCTTTGCGATCACCTCTTCCTCTGCAAAAGGCATCAGCTGTACAATAAAGCCTCCCGCCTGACGGACTGTATTATCCTTATTCATCAGCACACCCAGTCCTACTGCAGACGGAACCTGCTCGCTGGTTGCAAAATAATAGGTGAGATCTTCTGCGATCTCGCTGGTCTGAAGAGCAACCTGTCCCACATATGGCTCTTTCAGTCCCATATCCTTGATCACATCCATAAAGCCTACGCCGACAGCTCCCGCAACATCCAGCTTGCCTTTGCTGTTTGCCGGGATACATACATCCGGATTCCCCACATAGCCCTTTACATTTCCGTGAGAATCTGCAGTTACTGTGATTCCCTGCAGTGGTCCGCCTGCATGGATCCGAAGTGTAAGGAGATCCTTTTCCCCTTTCATCATAGCTCCCATCATGGCACCGCCGGTAAGGAGACGTCCCAGTGCCGCTGTTGCCACCGGACTGGTGTTATGATTCTTTCTCGCTGTCTCCACCATATCGGTTGTAACAGCCGCAAATGCACGGATCTGGCTGTTCGCCGCTGTTGCTCTTACAATATAATCACTCATATAAAAAATTTCCTCCTTTATTTCTCGTCTGACGGAATTTCCTTTCCATGTTCTCTGGCCACAAAAGTCAGTCTTCCGCTGTCCGGCTTCGGTGCATCCTTGGTGTATGCGTCATAAACCGCCAGCGGGATCAGGCCTGCCTTTTCAAGAAGTTCCCTTACTTTCTCCGGATCATAGGCCTTCTGGTAATGAATTTCCTCGTCTCTCTCATAAAGACCATCTTCTCTCGGAAGAAACAGAGTCAGATCATACACATTGATCCCGGTCTCCTCATCAAATTCATTTTCCCAGATAAAGCTTCCCTCTTCCCGATTCTCTGCAATAGTCGTATTTCCAAGCATTTCCCGGTATTTATACGGGGTGTTCATATCAAATATGAAAATTCCATCCGGATCAAGATAATTGTTCACCAGTTTAAATACAGTAAGCAGATCATCCTCCTCTGTGATGTAATTCATACAGTCACAGACGCTGACGACAGCACGTACCGTTCCATAAAGTTCAAACTCCCGCATATCCTGTTCCAGATAAAGGATCTCATGACCGGATTCTGCACGTTTTTCCATGGCTTCGCCAAGCATTTCCTCAGAGTTATCCACACCGATCATATCATAACCGGACTCAGCCAGAAGCTCTGTCATCACTCCGGTCCCACAGCCAAGTTCCAGCACGATCCCGTCTTCAATTCCGTATTCTTTAAGACTTCCTATAAGATATTCCGCCCATTTTTCATATTCCACATTGTCCATGAAAATGTCATAAACTCTGGCGAAATCACTGTATGCTTCCATAAAAACCTCCAAATATTTTCCGGGCGTTCCATCGCCCGCAGCGTTCACATTATACCATGTCTTCCTGTATAAGTATACGCCTCTGACATAATATGACACAAAAAATCCGGGACCGCAGCCACAAAAGCTGTGATCCCGGAATTCTTATCTAACCGAATCTCCTGCTACTCCAGGCTTTACTGTACAGGCATATAGTATACGTCTGCAGCCTCACCGTGCCAGTAGAAGCTTGTTCCATCCTCTTCATATACATCACAGTCATACTGAGAAGAGAAGGTGAAACGGTTTCCTTCGTTATCCATCCATGCACCGTTTCCGTCCGGAACGATAACACGTGGTTTACCATCGGAGTTTCTGTAAATAGTTCTTGTCTCATCTGTGTTGCCAAGCTGCTCATCTGTAAATCCGCCATTTACGATAGCACCGGAGGAGCTGCTGTCAGTGGATGCAGTTCCATTGGAAGAACCATCAGATGTACTGCTTCCGTCTGTAGATGTTCCGTCAGATGCTGCACTTCCGTCTGTAGATGTGCTTCCGTCGGCAGCTGCAGTTCCATCTGCTGCTGTTCCGTTAGAAGAAGCTGCTGCATTACCATCTGCAGATGCACTTCCGTCAGAGGAAGCTGCTGCATTACCTTTACCGGCAGTCTTGGCTGCGGAACCATTTGCCGCACTCTTCAGAGTGGAATCACCAAGGATCGCAAAGCTGTCGACAGACTCCTGAACCTTTTTCAGAGCATCCTCTTTTTTAACAGATGCCACAAGGCTGTAATACTCACTGTCATTTACAAAGTATTTATTGATAGCATATACATAACCGTCACTCTTGGTCGTATCCTTATATTTCACAGTATAGGAATAAATGTTGATTCCGTCTTTCTGATCTGCCTTGTAATCCTGGATCTCAAAATCGGTTCCATTTACCATGTTCTCTGCCTGTGTCATGGAAACTGCCATATCCTGGGAGTTCGGGATCACTGCGGATTCCAGATCTGCTCCGGAACCGTGAAGGATCAGGATCCTGCCCTGGTCAGGAGACTCGAAGCTTACCATATCTGTCTCGTCGGACTTGTTGGCCCAGGTTGCATCCGGAAGCTTGATCGCTACGGATTTATCCTTGGATGTATAGGTTGTATTCTGTGCGTCTGCTGCAACAGTCGGTGTAACCTTCGCTTTTTTCGCCGGTGTCGGAGTAGGAGTAGACTCCACAACCACGCTGTCCTCTTTTCCTCCTCCGAAACTACATGCCGTCATGACACCAGAAAGAGCAACAGTCATAGCTAAAAGTGCAATAAATTTTTTATTCTTCATAGTATCCTCCTCATAATCATCATCAGTCACAAAGTGTGTCCGGAATATTCGCTCCTGAACACACTCTTTGCTATAGTTTACGATTTTATTACAGCTTTGTCAATTGATTTCTCCCTGTACTTTATGAATATCCTGTAAGCAGATATCCTGCTCCGTACAGGATTTTTCTAACATTATAATTTTCCCAGATATACCTATCTTATTCTCTTCTTATGCTGATCCTGTATTTCCCGTTTTACGCCTTCATTACGAAAGCTCTGTTTATTCCCCCACCAAGTAAGCCTCCTGTTTTAATGACAAATATCTCCTTGAATCTGTCCTCTTTTTTTTTTCTATAATTGTGTCTTTATTCATGTACACTCATGTTGTAAAGTATACCCAACCAAAAATATATGAAAAGAGGACATCCATACATCGATGTTTTCGGGAAAGGATCTATCACTATGGAAAAAGCAGTTCAGACATCTCAGAGAACTGACCAGGAGCTTTCATCTGTTCAGTTTCTCACCATTACAGCCGCATTTGTTGCACTGACTTATATCTTCACCGCATTTATTAATGTTAAGCTTCCGATCGCTGCCAACGGCGGACTGATCCACCTTGGAAATGTACCGTTATTCATCGGTGCCATTTTATTCGGAAAGAAAACCGGAGCCATTGCCGGTGGGATCGGAATGGGGCTCTTTGACCTTCTCTCCGGCTGGACCCTGTGGGCACCATTTACTCTTATTATTGTAGGGATCATGGGCTTCACAGTAGGTAAGCTCACAGAGGATCCCCGGCACCAGAACATGAAATGGTATGTGATCGCCATCGCCGCAGCCTGCGTGATCAAGGTTGTCGGTTATTATATCGCAGAAGTTATCATCTACGGAAACCCTCTGGCACCGGTATCTTCCATTCCCGGAAACCTGGTACAGATTGGAGTTGCAGCAGTTATCGTTCTCGTAGTGATCACACCATTAAACCTTGCAGCAAGAAAAACCGGATTAAAAAAATAAATAACCAAAGAAAACAAGAGGTGAGTTTATGTATAAGATCATGACACCGGGACCTACACAGGTCGCAGAAAATGTCCGTCTGGCAAGAAGCCTGGAATGCACCAACCCGGATCTGGACGAAGATTTTGTCGAATTTTATAAAGAAACCTGTGAGAAGATCAGCGCTCTTCTCCACACCTCCAATGAAACCCTCATCTTAAGTGGTGAAGGTATTCTTGGTCTGGAGGCTGCCATCGCTTCCATGACTGAGCCTGGAGATAAGGTTCTCGTTCTCGACAATGGTATCTATGGAAAAGGCTTTGCCGATTTTGTTTCCATGTACGGAGGCAGACCGGAGCTTTATACCAGAGATTATCAGAACACTCTCGATGTAAAGGAACTGGAAGCCTTCCTTGCGGATAACCATGACTACAAATACGCAACCGTAGTACACGGCGATACTCCAAGCGGCATGCTTAACGATGTATCTGCCATCTGCCCGCTTCTTAAAAAATACGGGATCCTTACCGTTGTAGATTCTGTCTCCGCTTCCTTCGGCGAGCCTCTGAACATTGATGCATGCCAGATCGATATCATGTGCGGCGGATCACAGAAGGTGGTATCTGCACCTCCGGGACTTACCTTTGTTGTAGTCAGCAGCGATGCAAAGAAGGCAATGACTGAAAGAAAGACACCCATTGCTTCTTTCTACGCAAATCTCACAACCTTTGCACATTATTATGAAGAAAAATGGTTTCCATATACCATGCCGATCAGCGATATCTATGGTCTGCGGGCTGCTATTGACAACATTGCCGATGATCCCGGGATCCTTACACGCCACGCCAAAATCGCCGCAGCCTCCCGAAAGGCCATTACAGGAGCCGGACTTAAGCTGTATCTCCACAGCGGCTATTCCAACACGGTAACTGTTTTTGAAGTCCCGGAAGGCACCACTGCCGCTGCGATCCTGGACGGAGTCAGAAAAGACTATAACATCATGCTGGCAGGCTCCTTCGATGTCCTTGCCGGAAAGGTTATCCGCATCGGTCACATGGGAAATAATGCAGCTTTCTACAATGTACGTGAAGTTTTCCATGCTCTGGACGGAACCCTGCAGAAGCTTGGCGTTCCTCTTACCGGATCCATGGAAGAAATCTTCTGCGAAAATATGAAATAAACAAAAAAACGCTGTAAAAGGAAATTTATCACTGCTGTTTCTCCATTTTGCTGGTATAGCCGGTAAGATGAAGAGACAGCTCACATTTCCATTTACAGCGTTTTGTAATGTTATTTATTCTGTTATTTCATACATATACAATTCATGCAGCGCCCTGGTTGCCGCAATATATCTGGCTCTCTGCACGATCGGACTTCTGTCAGTCCCCGGAAATACAGAAAATACCTGATCAAATTCCAGTCCCTTTGCCATATAAAACGTGGTAACAGTAAGACCTTTTTTGAAATTTGTGCTGTCCCTGTGAAGCAGTGACAGCCTTTCCTTTGTGTCAAAGCCCTCTGCTTCCAGTTTTTTCTGAAGAATATAATATGCCTCTCTCGCTTCATCTGCAGTTCTGGTGATCACCGCTGCTGTCTCGTAAGAAAATTCTTCCTGGCCTTCCGCACCGGCTGTCTCCATATCTGCCATTTTCATTCTGTCTGCTTCAGCTTCCGTCACTGCCTGCTTCTCCAGTTTCAGTTCCTTCACCACGCGCTCCAATGCCTCGATAAGCCCCGGAAATTCTTTTTCCTCCACCGGTTTTCCATGACGCTCAAACAGTTCCACTTCTGTGATCCCGGCAAGCTGATTTGCATAAGAAGCGATCTCAATAGTGTTACGGTAGCTCTTGTTCATCACGATCCTGCGGATATCTTTTCCAAAGATCTTCGGAAGGAATGTGAGTACATCCTGCTGATCCCCGTCCATGGTCTGCTCCCGGTCTCCAAGGATCGTCATCTTACATTTAAAAAGCTTCTGGATGATCAGATACTGGATCCTGGAATAATCCTGCATCTCATCTACGATCAGGTGACGGACACCACTGTCCTCCTGCTGGGTTTCCAACCGGTATTTCAGATACAGAACCGGATACACATCCTCATAACGAAGCTTTCTTTTTTCGTACTGTACCTGTGGAAGCGCCGGAAATCCCTCCTGCCTCAGGAAACGATTGTATAACACATAAAGATCTCTTGTCTCATACATCCGGTAAAAACGACTCTTCACAGCATCCCTTTCTTCCTCCGGAAGGTCAAAGCCCTTCAGCGTTTCCACCTCATCAATGAAATACTCTGCCACTGCATCCATTCTGGAAAGCAGCGGGATATCCATAAATTTAAAGTAAAAGAGCTCGATGATCTCCTGTTCTTTTTTGACTACACCACGATGTTCCACATCCCGGAAATTCATAAGGCTGTCTTCCAGTTCTACCAGATACCCTTCCATGCGGTCCAGAAAATCCCGGGACTGTTTTTCCTTCAGAAGTTTCTCATCGCACGATCCTGCAATCTGTCGCTCGATCAGATCGTAGCGGTCTTCGCAGTCTGACACTGTATTTTTCAGTCTCTTATAGGCAAAAAGATCAAAGCTCATCTCCCGGATATTCTCTTCTCCAAGCTCCGGCAGAATATGGGAAATATAATCCGAGAACACTCCGTTGGGTGAAAGCACCAGCACAGAAGAAGATTTCAGATTTTTCCTGTCATGATAGAGAAGATAGGCGATCCTGTGCAGGGCGATGGATGTCTTGCCGCTTCCTGCAGCTCCCTGGATCACCATGATCCGGTCCGAAGTGTTTCGGATAATGGCATTCTGCTCTTTCTGAATGGTGCGGATAATGTTTTTCAGCTGTACATCTCCGTTACTTCCAAGCTCTGCCTTCAGGATCTCATCATCGATCTTCACATCACTTTCAAACTCATAGAT
>ERZ857955.2852-NODE-2852-length-10580-cov-3.308789_pt1 | contig 10580 bp, 8 predicted proteins | sample MGYA00519956_ERZ857955 | MGnify/ENA primary metagenome ERZ857955 (study PRJEB31778, sample SAMEA3449378) | human gut metagenome | biome: human gut; feature: human-associated habitat; material: faeces | place: United Kingdom | collected 2010/2012 ...
ACCGAGGGGAAGAACTGCCAGGGGTCTTCGGCGCCCACATAGGACGTGTCGGTGACCACCAAATCCAAGGTGCCCGCGGCTGTGCCGGCGATGCCCTGTTCCGCCAGAAGGGCCAGGTCCACGGGGACGGTGAAGCCCTCGCAGCGGTAGGTGTCCTCCCCGGTCTGGGTCCAGTGGGCCAGGGCGTCCACGGTGGCGCCGTCGTAGCTGGGGTATTGGTAGGCGCCGTTTTCCCCCTGGAAGGTGAGGGTGTACAAAAAGCTGTATAAAGACTGGCAGTCGGCATTGTCCAAATCCATGTCCGTCTGGGCCTCCAGGGTGAAGACCAGCGCCTGCTGCTCTTGGCTGAAAGCGGCCTCCACCGCCTGGCAGGTAAAGTAGGTGGCAGGGGGATTGGGCTGCACAAAGTCTAAGCGGCTGCCCTCCGGCATGGGCAGCTCCAGCGTGAAGGGGGCGTCCGCCAGCAGGAAATCCTCCCAGGTCCCGGCGGTGTTCTGCTCCCCAAAGCCCACGTACAGCTCCAGGTTCAAATCCAGCTGGCCTATGAGCACATTCACCATCTGGAACTCCGGGTCTACCTCCACCAGGATGTCCTCGCAGCGGTAGGTGTTCTCCCCGGTTTCCGTCCAGTGGGTGAGGGTGTCCGGGTCCAGGCCGCCGAAAGAAATGCGGCTGTAATCGGTGGTCATGGCCACGTTGGCGCTGATGCCGTACCCCGTGGCGGCGTTGGGATTGTCCAAGTCCAAGTCCGTGGTGGCCTCCGCGGTGAGGACCATGCTCCAGCTTTCCTCGTCGAAGGCGGCTTCCGTCACCGAGCACTCCAAATAGGTGCCCGCGGGGAGGGGGCCGCTTTGCCCCTGGCCTGGGGCAGCCGCCAAGGGCAGTGCCCACAGGGCCGCGCCCACCAAAGCCACCACGGCCAGGCAGGCGGCCACCATGGCCCAGGGGCGGCGGCGCTTTACCACGGGCTCCGCCTGGCTCCACTGCTCGTGGGGGAGGGGCTGCCGCTCCGGGCGCTCCAGCCCCAGCTTTTCAAAGGTCTTGTCCCGGACGGCGCTTTTCCGCACCGGGGCGGGGGGGACGTCCCGCAGGCCCTCGGGATAGGCGCCGGTCAACAGGCGTTCCAAATCTCGCATCACGCATCCTCCTTTTTCAAAGTGTTCCGCAGCTTCTCCCGCCCGCGTTTCAGGCGGCTTTTCACCGTGGAGGGGTTCATGCCCAGCTCTTCGGCGATGCGGGCCACCGTCTGCCGCCAGTAGTAGTGCCGCAGGAAGATGTCCCGGTCGGTGGGCGAGAGGCGCAGCAGCGCCTGGCGCACCAGCTGGGTTTCCTCCTGGCGCTCCCAAAACCGGGTGGGCTCCGGGCCGGGGAGGAAGGCGTCCTCCAGGGGCAGCTCCAGCCGCAGGGCCCGCAGGTGCTTTAGGGCCCGGTTGCGGGCCACCACCCCCAGCCACAGCTTTAAATCGCTGTCCTCCCGCAGCCCTTCCGCGGACTGCCACAGCGCCACAAACACGTCGGAGCTCAGCTCCTCCAAGTCCTCCTGGGTGCCCAGCTGCCCCAGCACCTTGCGGAGCACCCCGGCCACATAGGGGCTGTACCGCCCGATGGCCTCCTCCAGCCCCTGGGGCTCCCGGGCCCGCAGGGCGGCCAGAAGCTTTCTGTCAATCTCCTTTTTCAAACGGCATCCTCTCCTTTGTCCCTCCATCTATAAGAACCCCGTTGCGGGGCGGGTGGTTGCGAAAGATGAAAAACTTTTTTCAACACATTGCCTCCAGGGGGAACCTGGGGCCGCGCGGGACGCTTGCTCTGGCGCCCAAGGCAAATCCCGCGGAAAGAAACAAAAGGGACAGCGCCACAAATAGGCAGTGTCCCTTTTGCACCACAGCAGTTTTTGCTCATTTCCTGCAATATTTATTTGTCAGATAGTCGATATAATCGCCTTTGTCAAATAACCTTTGGCTTTGGCAATCGCCTTGCGATGCAACGATATCGCAAAGGGGAACGGTCAAACGCATAGCTTGCGCAACACTTTTACTTTCAGTATAGTTCTTTAGAATCGTTTCAATTCCTTCTGTTTTTAAATTGCCTAAAAACCAAGCTGGAGCAGGAGCAGTTATATTCGGATAAACAGAAAAGTCTTTGTCTATGTAGAAAACAGGAGTTTCGCTGACATAGCTTGCTGTTGAATGGTCATGTATCAGTTCCTCATACAATGCCTGTTCCGTTTTTCCAAATACATTTTCTATCTTTGTTTCGTTAAAATGCTTTAATGTGTACTCCACAAGCTTTTGCGGGATTTTTTCCAGATCCTCCGGCGTTACCCTGATATCATATAGTTTTTCGTTCTCTCCATCGCAAGAGCCTTGATGCAGAAAGAAGGAGAACTCCCCGCCGAAAGATTTACAACGTTCTTCTAAATGTAAGCTTTGCAGAAGGCTTTCTATGCAGGGCAGTTCATCTATAGTATCTTTATTGACGAAAACCTGTATCCGCGGGGAAATTTCATTTTCAAGCAAAATTTCAATGGCCTGTACAATTTCGCTGTATGCGTTTTTTCTGCCGGTATAAGAATCTGTTTTTTCCGGCCCTCCGAATAAAGTAAGCTGAGCCTTCTTCAGTCCCAACGAAGAAAGCCACTTTGCGTATTCTTTGTCGCGGACGATGCGCCAGACGCTGATTAGCTCAAAATGTTGTTCCTGAGTATTCGACAGGCTTTGGCATAAATTCCAACGTTCTTTATAGCCATCCTTGTAATCCGGCTCACGATACCAGTCATAAACCGTTAAGCTGTTTGTAAATGGGCGGAATTTTTCCGCAACAAATCTTAAATCGTCATTTGTCAAATTGCCGTTTGGAGAGTGTCCAATCCAACAATGTTTGCAGCGGTTCGGGCAGCCAAACATGTCAAGGCATACCATTATGCTTGTGAACATCTTTTGCATCCTCCCATACAACTATGGTATTTTTGCCCACTTTGCCGGGGCGCTGTCTGTAAGCGGAAAAGGAATCTATTTTTACAGCGGCGGGGAATAGAATTTCGCCCTAAAGGGCGGCGTTTTACCAGGCGGGTGCCTTTTACTTGTGATACAGCTTTTTGGACTGGTACTGGGGCTCGCAGGTGAGGTTGACGCCCAGGCGGCGGAAGGTGTCCTCGTCCACGTGGGAGAGGATGACCGTGGCGTGGGCCTCGCAGCCCCGCAGCTTTTTCAGCTGGGCCATGGCCAGCTCGGCGGTGGGGTTGGTGGCCGCGCAGATGGACAGGGCGATGAGGATTTCATCGGTGTGCAGCCGGGGGTTCACGCTGCCCAGATGGGTGGTCTTCAGCTTTTGGATGGGCTCGATGACAATGGGGGAGATAAGGTGGATGTCCTTGGAGATGCCGCCCAGGGCCTTTAAGGCGTTGAGCAGGCAGGCGGAGCTGGCCCCCAGCAGGGAGGAGGTCTTGCCGGTGACGATGCGCCCATCCGGCAGCTGGATGGCCGCGGCGGGCAGGCCGGTTTCCTCGGCGCGCTTTAAGGCCGGGGCGATGACGGGCCTGTCCTGGGGGGTGATGCCGGCCTTGTTCATCAGCAGCTCCACCTTGTACACCTCGTCCCCGGTAAGGGTGCCCTGGCGCTGGCCGCACAGGGCGTCGTAGTAGCGGCGGGTGATCTCCTGCCGGGCGGCGTCCTGTACCGCCTCGTCATCATAGATGCACTTGCCCGCCATATTCACCCCCATGTCGGTGGGAGACTGATAGGGACAGCGGCCCAAAATCTTTTCAAAAATGGCGGAGAGCACCGGGAAGACCTCTACATCCCGGTTGTAGTTCACCGTAGTCTCCCCGTAAGCGCTCAGGTGGAATGGGTCGATCATATTTACATCGTTGAGATCAGCGGTGGCCGCCTCGTAGGCCAGGTTTACCGGATGCTTGAGAGGCAGGTTCCAGATGGGAAAGGTCTCAAACTTGGCATAGCCCGCCTGTCTGCCCCGCTTGTGCTCATGGTAGAGCTGAGAGAGACACACCGCCATCTTTCCGCTGCCCGGCCCGGGGGCGGTCACCACCACCAGGGGTCGAGAGGTCTCTACATAGTCGTTCTTGCCGCAGCCGTCGTCACTGACGATGAGGGAGATATTGTTGGGATAGCCCTGAATGGGATAGTGGAGGTAGACCCGCAGCCCCAGATCCTCCAGCCGCTTCTTGAAGATGTCGGCGGCACTCTGTCCGGCATACTGGGTCACCACAACGCTGCCCACATAGAGCCCCTTGGCGCGAAACGCGTCGATCAGGCGGAGCACGTCCACATCGTAAGTAATTCCCAGATCTCCCCGCACCTTATTTTTCTCAATGTCCGAAGCGCAGATGACCACCACAATCTCCGCCTTCTCCCGCAGCTGGCAGAGCATTCTTATCTTACTGTCCGGCTCAAAGCCGGGCAGCACTCGCGAGGCGTGGAAGTCGTCAAAGAGCTTTCCCCCGAACTCCAGGTAGAGCTTGTCGCCGAATTGAGCTATCCGCTCCATAATGTGATGAGACTGCATCTCCAAATACTTGTTGTTGTCAAATCCAATCTTGCTCATATTCCCCATCCCCTGTCACAACATCACAAAAATCAATTCAGTATAGCATATTTCGCCTCCCGATCCAAGTCCGCCCGCGGGAAAATTCCCCTTGACACCCCCCTCCTACAGGTGTAGTATATTCGTATATACTACACCTGTAGGAGGGTTTGCCATGAGTCTGTCCGATCGGGAGTGGGAGGTACTGGGAACCCTGTGGGAGGCGGAGAACGGCCTGACCTTGGGGCAGGCCGCCGACGCGCTGAGACCCTACACCGGCTGGAGCCGGAACACCGTCCACACCTATCTCACCAGAATGGCTGCAAAAGGGCTGGTGACCATCGTCGGGGAAGCCCCTCCCCACCGCTACCGGGCCGCCGTAACTCGTGAGGACTGTGCGGCGGCCGAGCGCAGGGGGCTTCTGGAGCGGGCCTACCAGGGTTCGGCGGGCAAGTTGGTGGCCGCCTTTGTCCGGGAAAACGGCCTCACGCCCCAGGAGCGCGAGGAGCTGCGGGCCCTGTTGGACGAGATGGAGGTCTGAGCCCCTGTCCCAATGCCATTTTTACCTGTCAACGGAGGTCCTCTATGGTCAATATCTGGTCTTTCCTCTGCCAGACACTCACCGCCTCGCTGGTAGCCGTGCTGCTGCTGGTGGTAAAGCGGCTCTTTCTGGACAAGCTCTCCCCCCGGTGGCAGTACGGTATCTGGGCCGTTCTGGCGCTCCGGCTGCTGCTCCCCGCGGGGCTTGGGGGTCGGTATGTGCTCTTCGACTGGCGGCTCTGGCTGGAGACGGTTAAAACCGCCGCCGAGCGCCGCCTCCCCTCCGTACTCTCCAGCCCCTTTGCACTGACGGAGGTCTTCGCCCCCATCCCCCTCTTTCCCAACGGCTTTCTCCGGCCGGAGAGCGTCACCGATCTGCTTTTTTATCTCTATGCGGCGGGGGTTCTCCTGTCCCTGCTGTGGTTTTTTCTTTCTTACCTGCGGCTGCGCCGCTCCCTGCGGGGCGCGGCTGCTCCGGACGGCGCCGTTCTGGCGTTGCTGGATCAGCTCTGCCGCCGGCACGGCCTGAAGCTCCCCCGCACCGTGGCCGTCCTCCCCGGCGCGGGGAGCGCCTTTGTATGCGGCCCCTTCAAGTCCGTGCTGATCCTTCCGGCGGGTCGCGCGGTCGATGAAAAGGTGCTCCTCCACGAGCTGCTCCACCTGAAATACGGCGACATATGGATCGGCATACTCCTCTGTGTTCTGCGGTGCCTCCACTGGTGCAATCCCCTCATCTGGTACTGCTGCGACCGTGCGCAGAACGACTGCGAGTCCCTGTGCGACCAGCGGGTGCTGGAACGGCTGGAGGGCGAGGAGCGCCGGGACTACGGCCGGATCCTCCTCTCCATGGCCGATGACGCCCATGCCCGCGCCCCCGGGACCTCCTCCATGGCCAACGGCGGGCGCAACATCAAGCGCCGGATCCAGGCTATCGCCCGCTTTAAGCGGTATCCCTCCGGGATGGCGCTGGCCTCTCTCTGCGTGGCGGCGGTGCTGGCCCTCACCTGTCTGGTGGGAACGACCCCCGCCGCCGCCTTTGATGCCGTCCCCCGGAGTACCAATATGGCCATGGCCCAAGCCCGGCTCAGCCGCCCCTCCACGCCCGCAGGGGCGCTGGACACCTATGTCAAGGCGGTGCTCTCCGACAACGGGGTGTATCTGGCCGCCGTCACCCCCCAGGATGAGCAGGGGGCCCTGTGGCGGCAGCTGGAGGGGGCGGACGGCTTTCATCTGGGGCTGAGCGCCCCTCTGGAGGACAGCGGCTGCCCTTGGATCCGCTCAAACCGCGTCACCCGATATCAGGCTCAGTGGCAGGTGCTCAACCTTCTGCCTGACGGGCAAGGCGGCTATCGGGGCCTGCTGGTGCTCCGCCCTGCGGGCGGCGAGGCCCCTCTGCTGGGGCAGACGGTCTGGATCTGTCCCCAGGATCGGGACTGGACGGTGCTGCCGGAGACCCCCCTTGAGCCGCTGGAGACCAAATCCTGGTCCCCTGTGGGCGACGCCAGCCTGCCCTCCATAACCTACATCGCCCAAGCAGGCGGCCTGCGGTTTGAGATTGAGCTTCAGTACAGCCTGGGTGTGGACAACAGACAGGTCCAGGACGGCAGCGCCCTCTCCCTTTTGGGACAGACGGCGCTGGATCCCCTCCCCAGGCCGGACACCCCCTTCACCGACTACGAGTACGCTGCGGGCGGCCGGGCCTGCGACCTCACCGGCGCTGCTGTGACCCTGAGCCGGGTACAGCTGACGCCCCTGTCCACCGATGGGAGCGCCGGAGGCAGCAGCACCACGTTGAGCCTGCCCATCCACACCAGCGGAGGCGGCGGCTTTTCCTCCGGGCTGGGCGTGGGGCTGGACTGTGCCGCCGCCCTGTCCCTGTCGTTCACCTATCGGGGGCTGAGCTATTCCTGCGTCGCTCTGCCGGAAGGAGGCCTGCCGTGAATCGCGCCGGTATCTACTATGGCCTGACCAAAATCGCCTGGGCCTTCGTGCTTCTTTATATCGACATCAGCCTGGGTACCCTCAACCTCCTCCCGGACTGGGCAGGCTATCTGCTGATCTGGCAGGCCATCTCCCTGCTCTCCGGCGAGCGCCGGGCTCTGGAGCTGCTCAGGCCCTTCTGCCTGGGGCTTGGCCTCTGGTCTGCGGCCGACTGGCTCCTCACCCTGTTCAGCCGTTCCCTCTCTGCGGGGTTCCTGCCCCTGAGCGTAGTGGTTAGGGTGGTGTCCATCTATTTCTCCTTTCAGCTGCTCACCGATCTGGCCGCCCTGGCGGAACAGCACCAGGGCGAGGGCTGGACCCTGGATCGGAAACTGCGCTTCTGCCGGAGCGTAACGGCGGTGCTCTCGGTGATCCCCTTTCTCCCCCTCCCATGGAAGGACGGTGTCATGCTGGTGCCGTCCCTCCTGCTGATTCTCTGTCAGGCGGCTGTCTCCATCCTGATCCTCTACTACCTGTTCAGCCTGCGGAAGTTCTTCCGGGAATCCGACCAGGCCCCCTGAAACGAGCAAGGCCCGCGGCTTCAGCCGCGGGCCTTTTTGAGAGGGTTGAGGGTATCTCTCACAGACAGAGCTGTTCGATCACTTTGGTCACATCATCCACCTGCTCCAGATCCATCAGCAGGCGGCAGGCCTCATCCGCCTTGCCGGCGGGCAGGATGCGGGAGGCGTTGTCCTTGAACTTGGCGATGAGCTCCTCGTCGCTGAAGGAGGTGGAGGGGTCGTCGGTGACGGTGCCCTTGATGATGCTCCGCTCGGCCTGAAAGACCTGGCCGCGGGCCTTGACCTCCACGGCGGAGATCCGGGCGTCCACGTTTTTCTCCAGCGCGTTTACGTAAGAGGGGTGGGGCTCGAAGGTGACCTTCTCCATGAAGGCGCGGATCTCCGGGTTGTTCATGGTCTCGTAGTCCTGCCAGCGGGCGCCCGGCTTGAGGCCGAAGGCCATAACCGACATGTTGTAGGCCACATTGAACTGAAGATCCAGCTGGTTTTCCATATAGGGGCTGTGGAAGACGGGCTCCACACAGGTGGCCTCCAGATAGGCGTGGATGCTCTCGATCTCATCGTGGCGGAGGTGGTTCTCCTCCAGGATGGCCTTCAGGCAGTCCAGGCCGCCGTGCATCATGCGGCAGCAGGGGTACTGCTTGATGGGAATTTTGGTGATAAAGCGCCACTTCTCCCCCATGCCGTCCACCACCGCGTCGGGATCCCAGCGGCTGGCGCCGGAGAAGCGCCAATAGCCGTACTCCCCGTCCAGCACGGAGATGTCGCCCCGGTGGCCCGCCTTGACCAGATAGGGAGCGGTGATAGAGGTCTGGGCCGCCCAGCCGGCCATGAGGTATTTGCCGGTGTTGGTGGGCAGGTCCTTGTGCATGATGCTCTGGGTCTGTACCGGAGAGATGAGGCCCGCCAGCCCCAGGGCCTGGGCCGTCTGCGCGCGGTTGAAGCGCTCCAGCTTGGTGACGCCGGTGGCGCCGCCGAAGACGGCGCTGCTGTGCCCGGTCACCGGGGGCAGGGAGGTCTTGCCGTCCTTGATGTCGCGGTAGGATCCCAGGGCCATGCCCACCCGCATGCCCACCTCAAAGGCCAGGGCGCAGGCGGTGATGAGATCCTTGCCGCTGGAGCGGTTCATCTCCGCGGCGGCCAGGGCGGGGGGCACCACAAAGGGGGGCAGGTGCTTGCCCGAGGCGTCGTAGTCCAGGGCGTTGATGCTCTCTCCGTTGGCAAAGGCGGCGCCGGCGGCGCATGTTTTTTCGCCCAGGCCCAGTATGGTGGCCTGAGGGGCCCCGCCGTACAGGCTCCGGACGTACTCCACGCCCCACTTGCCCTTGTCGGCGGTCACGCCGGCCAGCGCACAGCCGATGGAATCCAGCAGCAGCCGCTTGGTCTCGTGGATCACACGCTCCGGAATGTCTTCAAAATTGGTGCGGTCAATAAAGTCTGCTAATTTGGTAATGGTTGTAGCCACTATCTGACACCTCCTTGGGGATATGGGCCAAATGCCCCCCCGCATTTCAGCACGGAGCGGCCCGCCGCTGGCAGGCCGCTCCGCACGCGGGGACTCTCGCCCGTTCTACGATGGGATAAACTGATGGGGATACTTGATTTAGAGCATACCGCGGTAGACCACGCTCACCAGACCCACGCCCACGACGCCGACCAGAATCAGCATGACGATGAGGTGGATCAGTCCGGAGCGGAAGTAGTGCTTAAATTCTACCACATCCGTCTGACCATAGCCATAGGCATTTGCGGCGGTGGCGGAGGGCAGCCAGCAGGCGAGGTTGGTGGAGAAGGCGATCAGCAGGGTGAGGCCCTCCAGGCTGACCCCCTTGGGGAGCACGCTGCCCATCATGCACAGGCCGGTGACCACCAGGGAGGAGGCGATGGCGTTGTTCATGAACTGGGTCAAGATGCCGGTGGCGATGACCAGGATAAAGAGGAAGAGGAACGGGGACAGGCCGGTCAAGCCGCCGAGGGTGGATTCGATAAGGGCGGTGATGCCCACTTCCTCGTCCCCCAGAGCATTGACCATGGGGAACATGGCGGCCAGCAGGAGGAGCACGTCCCAGTTCACATGCTTGGCGATATCCTTCATCTTCACCAGGGGCTGCCCGTTGCGGCGGACCACCAGCATGATGGCCAGCACCAGGAAGGCGCAGCCGGTGGAGCCCAGCACCCCGAAGACGGGGAAGCTCTTGGACACGAAGCCGGGGATAATCATGGCGACGCACAGGGCGATGACGAACTTGACGGCGGTCTTCTGGTCCTGATTCAGCTTGGCCTCGTTGGCGTCCACCAGGGGGGCGTTGGCCAGGCAGGAGAAGTCCACCCGCAGGATGAACTTGTTGGTCAGCAGGACGGAGAAGATGAGGATCAGGGTCAGGGGCAGGCCCACGTTGTTGTTGAAGTTCCCTTCCGTCTTGAGGACCTTGTACTTCGCGGACAGGACCGAGGCGATCATGTCCTTGGCTGTGGTCTTGCCCACACTGCCCGTCACCCCCACGAAGGGGATCCGGAATTGCTCCTTGTACCAGAAGGCCAGGTCCCGCAGGGCGCGCTGGGTGTCCTCTACCTTGATGTAGAAGCGTCCCTCCTGATAGTGCTCCGGCTCCCGGGCGGTGAGGCATCCGGCGGCTCCCGCCTCCAGGGCGGAGCCGATATAGGTGTGGCCGTCGAAGCGCTCCCCCACCAGGGGGAGGAACAGGGAACCGGGGTGGATGTCCCGGCTGTCTGTATCCACGCTGCTGACCGTCCGGTCCAGACTGGTTTCCGGCCCGATCAGCGTACCGCCCACGGCGGTGAGCAGGTCCCGTACTGTGATGGCTTCCATCTGCCCTTAAACTCCTTCCCGCCGGGCCTCCAGAGAGGCCTCCACGATGGTCTGACACAGGTCGGCATAGCCGATACCAACCGCCGCCGCCTCCTGGGGCACCAGGCTGGTGGGAGTCATGCCGGGCAGCGTGTTGATTTCAAGGAAATAGGGGGTCCCGTCCGGCGTCA
>ERZ857955.2859-NODE-2859-length-10543-cov-3.047578_pt1 | contig 10543 bp, 8 predicted proteins | sample MGYA00519956_ERZ857955 | MGnify/ENA primary metagenome ERZ857955 (study PRJEB31778, sample SAMEA3449378) | human gut metagenome | biome: human gut; feature: human-associated habitat; material: faeces | place: United Kingdom | collected 2010/2012 ...
ACCTGTGCGCCCTGCGCGAAGGTGTAGTAGAACTGCACGTTCTTGCCGTAGTTGGTCACCTTGCCGGTGTCGGCGTTTTTCTTGGTGTAGTCGTTCTTCAGCTTAAGGCGGACGACCTGCTTGTTGTCCGTGATCTCGGCGTAGGTGGCCTTGCCCTGATTGATCAGCGCGAAACCATCTTTGGTGTCGATGGTTTTGGTGCCACCGCCGGCGAACATCTGGAACATCAGCACGACCATGACCACGAGCACGGCACCCCACAGCCAAGGGGACTGCCATATCGGGCGGTTCTCGTTGTTGTTGCCTTTGCCATTGGTCCCGTTATTGCCACGGTTGAACGGGTTGGTGAACGGGTTGCCGTTGTTACGGTTGTTGTTCGGGTTCGGATTATTGCCGTTACCCGGCCCTTGCGGGAAGCTCATGCTTGCACTCCTTGGTAGACGGACGGCTTGAGGACCGCGATCGAATCGAGGTTGCGGTAGCGTTCGTCAAAGTCGAGGCCGAAGCCGACGACGAACTCGTCCGGAATCTCATAGCCGGCGTACTTCACATCAACGTCCACTTCTCGGCGGGAAGGCTTGCTCAGCAAAGCGAAGACCTCCACGGAAGCGGCACCACGACGTTTCAGTTCTGCGACCAGCCACGCGAGCGTGCGTCCTGAATCAACAATATCCTCCACAATCAAAATGTGCCGTCCGCGAACATCGGCGGACAAATCCTGCCTGACTGTGACCTCACCGCTCGACACTGTGCCCGAGCCATAGCTCGACAGGCTCATGAAGTCGATCTGTACAGGAATGCTCATGGCCTCGGTGAACGCGACCAGCGTATTCACGGCCCCTTTCAGCACCGCAACGAGCAGCGGATTCTTATCGCGGTAATCCTCGCTCGCGAGAGCGGCCATCTCGTGGATCTTGGCATCGATCTGTTCTTTGCTGACCAGCTCGTGGTCAATATCTTCCTCAACGTCAGCGATTCGCATGCGCTCCATCTTGGCACACGCGAATGACGTGTTTCTTGCGATTGGCTGAATAACCTCTGGGAAGTGAGACGCCGCCTTGGCCATGCCAATCGACGACCAGCCGGTCGATGGCGGCAATCTGGGCGGCACTGGCGTTCACACCGGCCTGGCTCAGCGCGTGAGCGATGACCCGCAACCGAATCGCCTCTGGCTCACGTGCAATACGTTTGACGCCGATCATCAGGCCGATGCCATGGCCCGAATCGTTGGTATCGTCTGCAGCACAGGCTCGTGGCGTATCGGTCGATACCGCTGCCGACGATGCCGGCCGGTCAACTGCCGTAACCGCCTCCCCCATCACCTCGTCGGATCGCTGATCCAGATACTCCTTGTCCATTCTGGCCAGCTGTGCGCTTTCGGCGAAATGGCGGGGGACATTGAATCCAGCGAATCGTTCGATGGCCGGCAGCAGGTCGTGGCGCACCCGCGAGCGCAACGGATAGTCGTCCGGCAACTCGCCGTCTACCGCATCGCCATTGGTGGGGTCATCCCAATATTCCACACCCAAGTCTTCACAGAGGCCGGTGGTTTCGTCTCGAGTAAGGGTCAGCAGCGGCCGCGCAAAAGTCACGCCACTGCGTGTGAAGACCTGCGGCATGCCGGCCAACGCATCCACGCCACGGCTGCGCAGCAGTCCGATCAATACGGTTTCCGCCTGATCGTCCATAGTGTGGGCCAACAGCACGGCAATGGCACCTGATTCACGCGCCGCGGCGCACAGCTCGTTGTACCGGGCCTGCCGTGCGGCCGCTTCGAGGCCCTCACCGCGTGCCTGCACGGTTGCGTTGCGCACGATGACCGGGCCCAGTCCCAACGCACGGCAACGATCCGCGGCCTCGCCGGCGACCTGTTCGGAACCCTCCTGCAAGCCGTGATCCACAATCACGACACCGCAACGCACGCCCATGGACGTGCATACGATATGGCTTACCGCGGCCAGCGCCATCGAATCGCGCCCGCCTGAACAGGCCACGAGCACGAGTGGTGCATCGGCGGCAACGGCATGGTCCCCATGCTGCGCGAATTCGGGAGCCTGCACATCGCATAGTTCCACGGCGCTCAGCGTTGCGCGGACCGCGCCTACGGCCTTGCGCAATCGTGCGGAATATGCCATGTACTCACCACCCTTTTCTGGTTATAGGCACTCGTGCGTTTATGGACGTTTACGGCCTTTGTAGCCCTTGATGGCCCTTGATGCCTCTTTTACAGCCCCGCGAGCTTGGTGATGAACGAGTCGATGGCGCTACGCGCGGCGGCATAATCCTCAGGATTGTTGACCACCACGGCAAACGACAACGCTCCCCCATTGGTACGGGACACATTGCCGGCCATCGACGTGACCGTGCCGAGGCTGCCGGTTTTGACGCGCAGCAGACCGGCCACGGCATCATCCGTATACCGATCCTGCGCCGTGCCCACCAACCCCGCGATGGATAGACCTTCCGCACCAGCAGCACCGCTCTCGGTGGTCAGATTACGTTGTTGGACGGCCGCCAGCGTGCGTACGGTGAGCCGGGAGCCGGGAGACAGGCCGGAGCAATCGGCCATGGTCAGACCGGATGTGTCGAGACCGAGATCGTTCAGAGTGGATTTGACCGCTTCCGTGCCGCCTTCAGGACTGTTTGTCGCTGATTTCGCCAAGGCGGTGAGTCTACCGAACTCCTCGGCCAGCGTATTGTCCGAATGCCGCAACGTGTATGCCATGATTTCGGACAGTGTTGCCGAACTCACCGAGGCCAAAGGCGTTTCGCCGGATGGAGCGGTGTTTGCCGTCACGTCTCCGGTAACGGCCACACCGTTCGATTGGAGCAGTTCGGCGAATTTCGTGGCCACGTCGCTGGCGGTGTGCTGGGACAGTTCCGGGTATCCGGCCGAATCATCAGGGTCGGCCGGCGCAGGCGTATCGGCGGTGTATTGGCGGCCTCCATCAATCGCCATTGATGAGACCGGCGTGAAGTAGACGGTGTAGTCGCTTAAGACCGCGCCGCCTTCCGACAGACCTGCGGGAATGCGTGAGTCGTCGAATAGGGTGTCGTCGTACTCGAGATTGACGGAAGTGATGCCTCGCTGGGCGAGCGCGGCCACGGTGGCCTTGGCCAAGGTGTTCAGACCGGCACGTCCGTTGGTATGGTGTGCGTCGGAATCGCCTGCAGACAGCAGCATGTCGCCATTGCCTTTGAGGGTCAACGTATTGGTGCCGTCATCGGATTGGGTCAGGAACACTTGGGTATCCAAGGTGGATGCCATGTTCAGGGTGGATGAGGCGGCGAGCGCGGTCAGCGTTTTCAGTGTGGATGCAGGCTCGCGTGGAGTGTTCGACTCATGTTCGGCAGCGACGGTGCCTTGGGCGTCTTCAATGATCACCGACGCATCGTTTCCCACGCCTTGCGCGGACAGCAATTCGTTGACCAGTGCAGAAGCGGCCGTGGAATCAATGGCCTTGTTCGCGTTCAGGGCACCGGCGATGGTGCCGCCTGATTTGGCGGTGGCCGGATTGGCGAAAACAGGTGCGGTGACAGGTTTTAACGTCAACAATCCGGGGGCCACGTCGGTGATGTCGGCGGCGCAGTACCCCGCGAACAGGGCGATGGTGGTCAGTGCGGAAATGATGACGGTCAGTGTTCGGCGATGCGATCGTTGGGTCCGCCGTTGCGCTTCACGTCGCTGACGGCGTGATACCGCTGTAGATACCATCGTGCTCCTTATGCCAAGGCAATCATTTCTGCAATGAGGCGAACGAGTCGAGTGTTGCCACAATCGAGAGCATTCGCGCATCCATCAGCTTACCGCCCAGCCATGTCCCGAGTGCCAGAATGCCGATGCCATTGGCCAGCGCGACCGGAATAATCGCCAGCCACATGCCGCCTTCGGCTCCTGTCAGCAGCATGACCAGCGCCACGATGCCAGTGGGCAGCATGAGCAGCAGGCTGCCAAGCATGTAGACGAACGGGAAGAAGCCTTGGGCCATGGCGCGGCCTTGAGGCGCGGAGAACGGCTTGTCCATTGAGGCGACCGGGTACATCAGTACACAGGAGGTGACTTCGGCCACGCCCAGTCCGCTCAAGGCGATGCCCATGCCCGTGGCGAGGAAGATCAGGCCGGTAGCGAGGTCATCGGGCTGCGCCCAGCGTCCGGTCAGTGCGCCGACCAGCACGATGCCGGCGAGATAGAGCAGCACCATGTAGACGACCATGATGCCGACGTAGACGCGTACGCGGCCGATTCTGTCGGTCCGGCCACGCACGCCGGCGATGACTTCCATGGTGAAGCCGCGGCCGTCATATGCGAGCCCGTTGCTTTCCACGACGGACATGAACCAGCCGCACCAGATCAGCGACTGCCAGACGACCGCGCTGATGCCGTGTGCCTGGAAGGCGAAGATGATCAGGAACAGGACCGGCATGGCGAAGGTCATGGCTTGGCGGGGGTCTCGTTTGAGATAGGTGATCAGGCGTGCGGAAACCGCGCCGGATGCCGAATCGGGCATCCATGCGAATGCGCCGATGCCTTTGGCGGTCTCGGACGGACTGTTTGCGCCGATGGTGAGCCGTTCATGTCTCAGACACCAGGTGCAGACGGCGAAGCAGACAATCCATGTGACGGCAAGGATGGCGATGCGGGCGAGCAGCACCGCCCAGGCTCCGGTAAGCGCGTCGAACGGTAGTTGGAAGGCCGCGCCGAACGGCGTCCATGCGACGATGGTGGTCGCCGCACCCCAGGTTTCGGTGTTGAGGCTGAAGGCCACGCCGGAGTTGACCAGAATGTTCGGCAACTGACAGATGATAACGAACGTCAGCACGATGAAGATATAGAACGCGCCTTTGCCGCGTTTGCTGGTCACCAGCGTGGTGGATAGGGCGATGAGCAGTTTGGAGATGCTCATCATGGTGATGACGGCCAGCACTGCGGCGAGGAGGGAACTGATGATTACGGCTGGTCCCATATGCCGATAGGCCAGTGTCCAGAGCATCAGTGAGGCCACGCCGGTAAGGGCGGGGATGCCGGACAGGCCGGAAAGCAGCAAGCCGAATTGCAGGTTGCGGTCGGCGATGCCGTAGAGCGCGAATTTGCGTGGGTTCATGGTGGAGCCTTCGCCAAGCATCATGAGCTGGATGAAGCCGATGAAGATGGTCATGGTCGCGCCGACCAGCACGACGACTATGTTGACGATGCCTCCGGAACCAAGGATGTTCAGCGGAAAGCCATCCGCGTTCACGGTGAAGGGCGGCAGTATGCCGATGAACCATGCGAGCACGCCGGTGCCGATGATGGTGCCGGCCGCGAGTACGGCGGAAAAGACATAGGCGACGGTCTGCCACGCCGATTTTCGCAGGGTGGCGAGCGTGAGCGTCCAGCGCAGGCGGACCAGGGTGATGGCGCTGCTGATCATCGGCGGGCCTCATCGGTGGGTGTGGCGGGCGTGGCGGTTGTAAGCGGAATGGGCTGGACCGGCTGGACCGAAGTTGGTGCTTGGGCTTGCCCGCCGTCGAGCCATGCGAGATGGGCGGCTTCGTGGCGGCCGCCGACCAGTTGCAGGAAGCGGTCTTCGAGTTCTTCGCCGGCGGCGACCTCGTCCACCGTGCCGGCCGCGCACACCAGACCGTTGTTGATTACGGCCACATGCGTGCACATCTTTTCGACCAATGCCATCACGTGCGAAGAGATAATCACCGTGCCGCCGGTCTTCGCGTATTCGATGAGGATGTCTTTGAGGTTGGCGCTGGACACCGGGTCCACGGATTCAAACGGCTCGTCCAGGACCAGAATGCGCGGGCTATGAATCATCGCGGAGGCCAGGCAGATCTTCTTGGTCATGCCGGCCGAATAATCGGTGACCATCGTGTTGGCGGCCCCGGCCAAGTCGAAAGCATTGAGCAGGTCCTGGGCGCGACGCGTGGTCTCATCGCGGCTCATGCCGCGCAGCATGCCGGAGTAGACGAGCAACTGCAAACCGGTCAGTCGGTCGAAGATCTGGTCGGGCTGGGGCATGACGCCGATCATGCGCTTGGCCGTGTTCACGTCGCTCCACACGTCATGGCCCAAAATCATGGCGGTGCCGGCGTCCGGTACCAATAGACCGGTCACCATATTGAGCGTGGTGGTTTTGCCGGCGCCGTTGGGGCCTACAAGTCCATAGAACGAGCCGACCGGAATATCGAGCGCGAGTCCGTTGACGGCGATCTTCCGGTCGAAGTGCTTGAACAGGCCACGAATGGACACCGCCGCATTCGGATTCGGCGGCCATGCTTGTGGCTGCGGTTGCGACGGCTGTGCAGGCGCGGGGGCGGCGGCTGGCATCATCGGCGGCTGAAATCCGACATTCCTTTGAGTATTGTCTAAGCTCATACATCCACTCTATCCCACCAGTCAACCCTCAGCGAAGCAAACCCCCGGGTTGCTGTTGGATTGCCCCGCTGAGCGGCTCCGGACTAGCGGACTCGGTCAACCCTTATGCGCGATGGGCTTCCACTGGGCTTTGGCGAAGATGGCCTGGAAGGAGATCGGCACGTAGCTGAGTATGTAAATCGGGAAGCTGAGCACATAGGCGAGCAGCTCCTTGTTCGTGGCACCGATCTGGTCGCGCTCGACAATGATGGTCAATGCAGCCAATGCCATCAGGCCCAACACCGATATGATGATGCCGCTGGACCAATCGGCCAGCGATTGCAGCTGGCTCGGCCAACTCACGAAGCCACACGCGGCGAACAGCAAGCCCATCACCGCGCGAATCGCGCCCAACACGGTAAACGGACACAGCATCAATGTGAAGTCGATGCAGGAGAAATCACGTTCGCGAACCGCGCGTTTCAGCAATGCCGAGCCATAATAACGGAATACCTGCAGGAATCCCTTGCTCCAACGCAAACGCTGACGCCAACTTTGCGAGAAGGTAACCGGCTGCTCGTCGTAGAGGATCGCAGTACCGCAATAGCCGATGCGGTCGCCATGCAGAATCGAATCCATAGTGAATTCAAGATCTTCAGTGAGCAGATGGAACTTCCATCCCTTGTTCCGCTTCATCACCTCGCGGGAGAACATGAATCCCGTACCGCCCACATGGCAAGAGGAACCGAGAATCATACGCGAGTTAGACAGGAATCGCGATTCACGGATGAACCACAGCGCAGAACCAGAAGACACCCAGTTATCCGCCAGATTCACCGAATTACGGTAGCTGGTCAGAATCTTGAATCCGGAGCAGAACGCCTTGTTCATTTCCTCGAAGTAGTGCTTGTCCAGCTTGTTATCGGCATCGAACACGAAGTAGGCCTCATAATCATCGGCCACACCGATGTCGAGCATATGCCCCAACAGATACGTCAGCGCATATCCCTTGCCAACCAGCTCAAGATTGTGGCGTTCCACCACATGGCAGCCCAAAGACCGCACCACGTCGGCGGTGTTGTCGGTGCAGTTGTCGGCCACCAGCCAGATGTCGATGAGGTTGGACGGGTAGGTCTGATCGCGAATCGACCCAATAAGGTTGCCGATCACTTTTTCTTCGTTGCGCGCGGAGATCAGCACGGCATACCGGTTGGTCATCGGGGCGTCGGGGAAGCGCACGGGCTTGGCGAACAGGGACATCACGATGCACAGTCCCTGATATATCATGCCGGCACCGCCGACGATCATCAGAAGAATATCGAGTACGGAAAGCAGAGTCATCAGCGCCACCCTGCCCTAGGATTGCTGGAGGCAGATTGATCAGACTGCTTGGTTTGCTTGCGTTGCTTGGGCTGCTCAGGCTGTTCGGCGGACCGCTCAGGCTGCTCGGGCTGCTCAGACTGCTGCGTATCCGCGGCACCACGCTGCGGAATCGCCACGGTGGCGGAATCGTCCAAATCGGATTCTTTCGTCTCGTGTGGCGGAATCGCATAGATCTGTTCCTGCAGCAAACGCAGTTCCTCATTCATCGGCACACGGCTGGTGGACCCCTTGGCCGCACGCGGCATGTGCTCGCCGATCGGCTGCAGCACATGCTCGCCGAACGCTTCGGACGCCTCGACGATCTTGGACTTCTTCTCCGGAGTCGGATCGTTCATCAGTGGTGAGTCAATCAGCTCATAGCGCTTGGTGTACGCACGGAAGATGGCCTGCAGCGATGCGGTGACCGGCAGCGCCAGGAACGCGCCAAACGCGCCGAACAGCGAGCCGAACGCCAGCACCGCGAGGAAGGCGACGGCCGCGTTGATATCCATCGTGCGCTGCGAAATCCTCGGCGAGAGAATCAGGTTCTCGATCTGCTGGTAGACGATGATGAACACCAGCACCGCCACGGCGTACGTCCATCCGCGGTTGCCCCAAGCGAACAGCACCGGCAGCGCGCCGCCGATATAGGTGCCGACCGTGGGGATGAACTGGGATACCACGCCGCAGAACAGGGCCAACGGCAGCCAGTAGGGCACATGCAGAATCTCTAAGAAGATGGCAGTGCAGGTGGCGTTGATCAACGCCAGAATCGAACGGGAGAACAGGAAGGACGAAATCTGGCCTTGGGCCACGGTCCACACCAGCAGGAATCGGCGCTGCGTGTTGGGGGCCAGCCACTGGCAGAAGGAGCGGCGCAGTTTGGGGCCGGCGGCGGAGATGTAATACGTGGTCATGACCACGGTCATGAGGTTCAACAGGAAGGAGAACAGGCCACCCACCGTACTCATGGCGGTGCCGGCGAAATCGGTGACCCACGAGGTCTGGATATTGTTGAAGATTTCCATGCCAAGATTGCTGATTTCCGGCATCTTGAACGTGGTGTACTGGTCCGCGAACTCACGAATCTGCCCATACATTGCCGGCAAACCGCGGACCATGGCAATCATCTGCTGTACGAACATATTGCCGAACAGCGTGAGCAGCACACCCACGACCACGGCCACGCCCACCAGACTGACGGCGGAAGCCACGCCACGCTTCCAGCCATGAGCCACCAGCGCCACCACCAGCGGTTCGACGGCCAGCGCCAGGAACAGCGAGATGATGATGTCGAACACCAGATAGGAGATGTCGCCCCACGAGCGCCAGCAGAACATGAATACGATGACGGCGAGGGCCACATACAGCAGCGCGCGGCCGAACCATTCCGGTGGCCTGCGGGAATCTCCCTTGGCGGGGAACAAAGTACCAAAGTCGATACGATTCTCGTCGTCCGGGTCTGCCCCGGCTTCTGCGGCACCGCTTCTCGACGTGTCGGTGCTGTTTATGTTTCGCGCGCGTTCGCTCATGGCTCCCCATTGTAGCGAGGGGTTTGAAGCTCGGATACGCCGGCGGCGTACACCCGCTTTTCTATTGTTGATGTTATGCTCAACGTTTCGATCATCATCCCAGCGTGGAACGAAGCCGAACGCATCCGCGACTGTCTGCTGAACGCCACTCGCCAGACCATCATGCCGCATGAGGTGCTGGTGGTGGACAATCGTTCTACGGATAACACCTGCGCGATTGTCGAACAGTTCATTGCCGAACATCCCGAGGCCCCGGTCAAACTGTTGCACCAGAACGATGAACAGGGGCTGATTCCCACCCGCAACTTTGGCCTGAACGCCGCGACCGGCGATGTGCTGGGCCGTTTTGACGCCGACTGTATGATCCGGCCTGACTGGGTGGAGGTGGTCTCCGGCATCTTCACCGAAGACCCGGCCGCGATGGGTGCCACTGGTCCGGTGATGTATTACGACATGCCCTCACGCCATTTCGGGTTGAAAGGCGACAATTCCTTACGCAAGCGAATCTACCGTGCCGATGGCGGCCAGCCGCTGCTGTTCGGCTCGAATATGGCCTTGCGCGCTTCGGCCTGGCATCAGATTGTGAATGAGGTCTGCCGGGATAAGGCCGATGTGATGCATGAGGATATCGATATTTCCCTGCATCTGATGGGCAAGGATCTGAAAACCGTGTACTCGCCGCGCATGATCGCCGCGATGAGTGCGCGACGGATGGATACGTCGTTGAGTTCGTTCCTGAGCTACATGCGACGTTTTAAGAATACGTTTGATGCGCATCCGCAACATACGCGCACGCATAAGCCGGAGGTGTTGTTCACCGCCATGTATCCGGCGATGCATATGTTCTACCCGGTGTGGCAGAAAGTGCTGAATTCCGCGGATATCAATCCGGCTGAAGCCGCGTGGATCAACGAGCAGATGGAACTGGCGGAGGCGCAAGGCAAGCAGCTGTACGACGAGACCCCCACCGACGAAGTCTACGACGAAAAGCACGAAAAGTAGCTAGATATACGAGCCCCCCCTGCTTATGCAAGCTCCCTCTGATAAGGGAGCTGTCGAATGAAGTGAGACTGAGGAAGAGACTGCGACGCAGTCGCTAAAACATTGAATCGGACGCAGGCCGATACCTATTATTCAGCGGCTACGCCGCAACTTCTCTCCCTCAGTCAGCTACGCTGACAGCTCCCTCATCAGAGGGAGCTAATGTTTACTGTCATTGACTGATCACATCAGCGACTTGTAAATCGCGAGGATGTCCTCTTCGGTTGCCTGACGCGGGTTGCCGGGGGTGCACACGTCGTTG
>ERZ857955.2861-NODE-2861-length-10530-cov-51.876372_pt1 | contig 10530 bp, 7 predicted proteins | sample MGYA00519956_ERZ857955 | MGnify/ENA primary metagenome ERZ857955 (study PRJEB31778, sample SAMEA3449378) | human gut metagenome | biome: human gut; feature: human-associated habitat; material: faeces | place: United Kingdom | collected 2010/2012 ...
TCATGCGATACAAATTCAAATCCTTGGCATAAATCACCGTTTTACCATCAGGAGAAACTGATCCCCAATAGATTTTCTTCAGGTCGTCTTCTTTATCTTTCAAATGAGTCAATTTACGAGTAGGATAGTCATAAGAAAAATAAAAGATTTCCTTCTCATTCTTTTTGTCTTTCTTATCCTTACCTTCTGTCTTTGGTGTCGCATCTTTTGTTGATTTTACTTCAAAAGTAAAGGTACGCCCATCTTCTTTCGCTTTCAGATTTATAATTGGCAAATGGCGTGCCTCAAAGGGATCTTTTACAATTTCAGTAAGCTGAGAAGCTAATTCATCCCTATCAAACAAAAGCTTCTTTGTCCGGACAACCGGATCAACCACATACCAAAAGGTTCCTTCACTTGTTTTGTACTCGAACCAGAAATTATTACCTTTCTGGAACCAATGCGGATCCACCACAGTAGAAAACAACATGGTGTTCAATTTTTCTTGTGTGTATTTCTCTGCCTGCAGATATTCCGGCAAGCGTTCCTGCGCTTTTGCAACAGAAACTGTCGTACACAGACCGCCCATTAAAAGGGTAATGAATAGCATTTTCCTCATAGATTGAACTTTTATCGTGTTTATGAAAAAACAAACATACACAAAATTCTTCATTTAACAATCTTAAACAAGAAATTTTGTGTAATTCTGGAAGACTTTTCTTAGTGCCTTATACAAAGGACTTTGGGAGAATTACCCATTTTTGAGGTAATGACTTGGCAACCGTGCCATTTGCTTCGTTTTGCCTTGAATTGCTTTTCAAGTAACTCATTTCAAAGGACAAAGATAGTGAAAAAATCCCGATACATACAAAGTGTATCAAAGGAAAAAATGACTATTGATTTAATTTGTTCAATCGCATTACAATTGAAGTTTGGCTTCTGCCCATTTTAGTTGCAATGTACTTAATGCTTTTGCCCTCACTATGTAATTTCAATAGAAATTGGTCTGCATTTCTCGTCCATCGCTTATTGGCGTTAGGATGTTTTTCATAGCTTCCCTCTGAGATTTTTTCGGGATGTAAAAATTCATCTACAAACACAGATGGAAAACGCTTGTCATATAATACAAGTGTTTTCATTTTAGCCCTTGTTATTGCAACGTAGAATAATCTACGTTCTTCTCCGAATGGGAATTGGTCGCTTTTGGTAAGTACATAGCTGAGCACAGGGTCATCACTAACAAGAGAGGGAAAACCGTAAGTGTCCTTATTACATTGCAGCAAAATTACATAATCTGCTTCAAGCCCTTTGGATTTATGTACTGTCAAGAATTCAATTTTTCGTCCTCCTATCACATAATAGAATCTATTACCCTCTTTAAAGGATTGATACATAAATGACAGGTAATAATCATCAAAAGAATAACGTCCCAATAAGAAAACGGATTTGTCTGATGGAATAGAAGCTATCAGCTGTCCTATTGTGTTGCAATAATCACGTCTTTCGTATGGATGGAATTCTAATTCAGTCTTAATTTCTGAATTGAACGGACGAATACTCTTTTGTATTTGGGCTTTATTGCGTTGTATAAACTGAGACGATAAAGCAACCAAAGGCTCTCCAAATCTGTATGTAGTTTCAATTTTGTTTATTTCGGTTGCACCAAAGTATTCGGGAAATTGATTAAAAAGTGCCATATCACTTCCCGAAAAACGATATATGGATTGCCAATCATCGCCCACACAATACAATTTTGCAGGAGGATTTCCTTCTCGCAATGCCTTCAAGAAGTTATAACGGTCAACTGATATATCCTGAAACTCATCCACTATAATATAATCATACTCAACAGGGTGTGAAGTGCTACATATTTCTGTGGCTTTAAGAATAGCATCTGTAAAATCTATTTGTTGGCTCTCGCTTAACGCTTGTATATAACGTTCATAAACAGGTTGAAATATATTCTCTATAATAAAAGTACTTCGTTCGTCATTGGCTTTGTATGCTTGTTTCAAAACCTCATTAAGAGATTTACAGCTTGACTTAACCAATGTGGAGAAGGTAACAACAAGTCTTATGAATGCTTTTTCTTGTTTGCTGCCTTTAGGTAGTACTAAATCATATAACTCTTCATCAGTTTTTTCTTTAATGGGTACGCCTGCATCACTTAATAGCGTTCTAAGTTTATCCCTTATATCTGAATAATGGAAATCTGCACTTGATGTTACTAATAGCTGTGTTCCAAACTTCTCGTGAGCAGCTTTTTTCCAAGTTATCCCGTCATTATATTTTTGATTGGCTTCTTCGTATGTGATATTCTTATCTTTTGCAAACCAAGCAGGAACAAGGCTGTGGCCATCAACTCCAAAATGTTCCAAGTATATGCGTTTAGTCTCTCCCTCTTTGTCAAAGTATATCGAAAAATCGGGACGATATTGAGAGTGCATTTCATCTGCCAATTGATGTTCATACGCTTCCTCGTATCTGAATTTCACGCCAAGCGAAGACAGTACAAAACATATCTTTTGCTCCTGTTCACTCCTAACATATATTGTTTTGCCGTCCATGTCAGGGAACATTGCTTTCAGCTGTACGTTCTTTACCTCTGCCAATTGCTCTCGTCTTTGACTTTTGCGTTTTTCCCAATCGGCTTCATTAGTCGAGTAGTCTATGAAATACTCTACAACGCTTTTCTTAAAGGCGGTGTCTTTTAACAGACTATGATATATTTCGACAAACAAGGCATCTGTGTTATCACAAATAGATGGTTTTATGCCTGTCTCTTTTCCAATTATATCAAGTGCTAATTTATGAAAGGTATAACCTTTTAATCCGTTTGTTGCCAACCTTTCAGTTAGTTCAGCAGCGGCTTTGTTAGTGTAGCTGATAAGCAATATTCTTTGAGGGGCAATACCTTTAATTTCTGTAAGATATTTAACTTTCCCCACAATAGATGAAGTCTTACCGCTACCTGCGCTACTAACAACGAGACAATTATCTTCCTCTGAAACAATGGAACGCCTTTGTTGTTTGTCCAATGGATATCTCAGACAATGGTCAAAAAAATCTTTGTGCGTATCAAGTGTGTGGTTTATAACCGTTTCATTATGTTGCTTGACAAACCTATTGATGTTGCCAAAATCACGGATTAGTTTTGAAATAGTTTCAGATGGGGCAATATGGAATGCTTCAAGTTGCTTGGCAAGTGAATGTGCTTCTTGAAAATATGGTTTGTAATGATTTGTAAAGTCTATTTCTTGCGTTGCTGATATTATCTTGCCATGAAATTCATTGTTTAGGTCGGTCGGAATATCAACAAATACGGTGTCATTGAGGGCTGACAATCTTTCTTTAGCTTGCTCATAACTTGATTTATCTTTATACGGAGATATATGGTCTAATTTTTCAGAAAGTTCTTTGGACTTGTTTTTTAGGCGTGTTCGTACTATAGCCATTACAACAATTGAAATAGCGATAACACAAATTACCCACATAAACAATGACTGCATATTAGAAAATACTTACCGTTGATAAATGCTTGCGCTAAATAAAAACAGGAATTATAGCAAGAAACTATTTTCTTTAAAATAATCCATTATGTCTTCATCAGAAGTTGCTTCATCTACAGCTTTCAAAATTTTTGCAAAGCTCTCGAACTTATCAACTTCATAACCACTACAAGTTGTAAAATCTTTATCGCAAAAGAAAATCATTTCTCCCGGAATTGTCATTGACCCCGCACCATTAAGACTCCTAAATCTATGGCTTACTGCCCAACCGGTAAATTCTCCTTTGTGATATTTTGCGACGTTTTCTTTTAGCGAAGCAAGTTGTTCTGAAAGTTTCTTTGTATATTTATTTAAGTCGGATTTAGCCTCTTCTTTTTCTTTCTTTGCCCGTGCATACTCTCCACGAGAAAATTGAGAAGAGTAACCATTAGGAGCCCAAATATCCATAGATGATTCGGCGGATTCAATTTTATTTTTACATCTATTTATTTTGGACATCAAATCTTTAATATCATCGCTGATTTCCATGATAGGTTCAATAGTAGTTACATCAATGAACATACTATCAACCCTTGTTGATATTGGCTCATAAGAATCTGGGTGATAGAGATAATCTTTAAGGGTCTCTTTAACCAATTTCTCAGCTTTATCCTCTTTAGATAGTGTGCAAGAAGTCATAACTAATGCAACTGCACAGAACAATAAAGTAATAACATTCTTCATAATGCTTGCTATTTTAATGATAATTATTGACAATGTCCAAAACACGAAGCGTGGCACTGCAGATGCTACGTCTTAGTTCGGAGGTCCTGAGAAAACCCTGTGTACAGATGTAGTAATAGCAGCCCACGCTATAGCGTGAGAACCACTATGCTACCCTTGTACACAATTCAGAAATTTCTCAGGTTTCCGTTCTACAAGATAAGCATAACGCTTCTTCTTTTTTCGTATGTCTTGGATAGAGTTACCTCAATCCGAATACAAAAGTATAAAAAATCCGTGATATGCCATTCAACAATCACGGACTTTATTTTGACTTACAGCTTAATACCTCTGTTTTGTCTCGGCTTCGGTATTCCGATTGCTTCTCTAAACTCATCCCTCTTGCGTCTAAACCAACTAACATGCGATACCCCGTCAATCGTGAAATCAAACTTTCCGTTATCGTCCTCCTTGATGGAGCAGATAGAACGCTTGGCTTCAAAACTTTGGTTGAACTCCGAAGAGTAGAGTTTGCCTGTTACGGGGACATCCTTGAATGCGCATAACCGTTGGATAATACCGTCATTGAAACCCAAGCGTTCACGCAGGAAGTTTATCATCGGCATCAGCTTAACCACATACGGAAAGTAGCGTTTGACAAAATCAGTGAACTCTGACATCTTTTGGTGTCGCTTTTCGTAGGCATCCGTTATCTCCTCTATGCACTTTGTGTGTTGTTGTTCCCTCTGTCGGGCTTCCTCTTCAAGTTCCGATACACGCTCATGCAGATTTCTGTTCTCCCTCTCCAGCGTCTTGACCTTGTTGCTGCCGAAAAGAGAACCGACACTCTCGGCTATGTTGGTCGCTGCGGTCGTGGCTGCGCCTTTCAGTTTCTCGGTCTGCACTTCTTTCTTGGCTCGTTTCAGTTCTTCCTGCGCTATCTCTTTACGGTCTTGGAGTTGCCCTATATCAGTCTGTAACTGTTCCGTCTGCTGCATCAAATCTCGGTAATACTGCCGTATGGAAATATGCTTCGCTTTCGAACCGTCAATGCCACGCCGCAACTCGTACTTTGCCATCGCAATGGCGTATGTATCTTGGTAGGACTTCAATTTCAGCCGTGTCATAATATCATCGGCACACAGTCTTATGGTGTCGGTAGGCTTCTTTCGGTAGCGTTTCTTTACCTGTTCCTCTTTCTTCTTGCGCTTACGTTCTCCTTTGACTATCGGAACAAGGGTGGCGTGTATGTGTGGTGTCTGCTCATCCATGTGCAATACTGCCGACACGATATTCTTCTTGCCGAATGTGTCGGCAAGGTATTTCATATTGTCGTTACACCACTCATCAAGTCTGCCCTCGTTGGTGATGCGTTCCATATCATCGTGAGTTCCCGTAAGCAATATACGGATAGCCCTCACTTGATTGTTCCCGATTTTGCGTGTCAGCCCTGCGGTGTCCAATCGGTGCTGTATGGCTTGTGTCCTGTTCTCCACTCCGTCAGGAAACTTTATCAGTTCCCGATTGAGGTGTGTCCTGCTCTCATCGGCATTTTTCGGTCTGATGGTGCGTTCTATGTGCGCTGACATGGCGGAATCCGTTCCGCTTGTCTTTTCCATATGTAATACTGCATAACCCATATAATAATCCTTTCTTTTATAGCTTGTGAAACAATGGTTGGTTATTCTTCTGCACGGCTTCTGCCGTTGGCTTGGGAGAGTCCAGAGAGGTGAACCTCTTTGGCTTATTGGGGAATTTTCAGCGGTACGGAGTAATGCGGCTCGGAAAATTCCCTAATAAGCTATGGTATTTTCCGCTGGCAAATATCCGCACGGCTGCAAGCGTCCCCCTCCCTACATCTTCAGCCCCCGTTTTTTCGGTGGTTGCATCATCCGCCTTGCGGATTGGACTTGCCTCTCCTGCTTCATCGGCTCTGCCGATTGGGACAAGGGCTTACCGCACAGGTAGTCGTTCAAATCCTTGTACTCACGGTAGTATATGGACATGTCGGAAAGGCGTTCTCCGAACCTTGCTTTCAGATGCTCGCAGGCTGTCCGTCCTGCCGTGTCATTGTCAAGGAAACAGTCGATTCGGGAATAGTCAGCCAATATGCCCTCCGCCTTTGCGAGATTGGAAACGGAGTTCAAGATGATATAGTCCTGCATGGTCAGTCGGGGGTACTGCGGATTGTTCCTCATACGGATGGTAAGGAATGAGAGGTAATCCATAAAGCCCTCGAAAAGATAACACATACTTCGTGACTCTCCTTGTTGTCGGATATGGGTGATGTCTTTTGGAGCGACACAGCCTTTGAAATAGCGGTTGCGCACCTCATAGCCCCCTGCCATGTTCGGGAAGCCGAGGGCAAAGTATGGCTTATCCTCATATATGTAATGCCGTTCCTTGCATTCCCTCTTGGCGAGTTCGGTGCTTATTCCTCGCTCCTGTAAATAGGATAATAGTGCAGGAGAGGATAACTCCGAAACTTGCAGGTGTCGGTACATCGGTTCTGAAACGGATTGCCGACCAAAAGAGAATGGTGTATGATTGGCGGTATGCTGATAGGGTGTCTGTTTGGCGATACACTCCAGCAGATACGGCACATTGTCGGAACGGTAGAGTTCCGAAGCCAATGCGATGATGTTGCCGCCCTTGCCGATGCCGAAGTCATACCATTGGTTGAGTTCGGTGTTTACCTTGAACGAGGCTTCGGCTTCCTCTCTCAGCGGTGATTTGTACCAAAGGCTGTTGCCTTGTTGCTTGACGGGTGTGTACCCCAAACTTTGCAGATAGTCTGCGATTCTGATTTGTTTTACTTCCTGTATTGTCATAATGTATATTCCTACGGATTTGATGATGGTGGATAAAGCGATGATTTGATGAATGGGTAGTTTAACGCATTGAATTACACCTATATATTCTCTCATCAATTATTCATCAAACCACTCACGAAAAGAGAAATTCATCGTTTGCGGTATCGGGTGTGGTCTGTCCTTCCTGTTTTCTCTTTTCATCAGTGAATTTCTTTTGATGAATGTTTGATGAGAATGTAAATATCTATATTTCAATGTATTTATATACTTATTCATCATTTCATCAAAATAATCATAGTGTTTCCAAAAACGCTTTTGTCACGGTGTAGAACCGTCCTGTCTTCCGCACGGGCGAATAGTGGCAGTCACGGGTATAGTCCAACTGATAGGTGGTATAGGTAAGCGTGTTGGGTGCAGGATTAAGTTTCCAGCACTCTTTCAATATCTTGCGGACTTGGTGTTTCTCCACCCTTGCCTGTGAATACCGCAGCAAAAGAAAGATGTCGTTGCAGTCAAAAGAGAAAGTGTCAGTGCCCACACTCTCCATAATGTCAAGTATAAGTTCATACATCTCTATCTCTAATCTGTTGCGGTTGCTGCGGATGATTCGCCGCAAGGCTTCGGTATGCAGCAGCGAGGGGGCGAACCACATACGGCTTTTCTTTTCGGTGGATAGCTGCCTGTATTGCAAAAAATGGAGAAAGGCAGGTATCTCCGCTTTCAGCTTTTGCAGGAAGTCGGTATCATCCGACTGCAAGCGGTCTATCTTGCGTACCCAATAGCGTGTTTCCCCTGCATCAATGATGACAGGCAGATACTCGTTGTTGGAACACAGCACGAACTTGGCGAAGAATGCTATTTCGTTACGGTCTTTTCCTTTGGCTTCCACCTTGTAGGATAGTGCCGTGCTTAGGTTCTTCAACCGCTCGCTGTCCTCCCTGCGGCTCAGCAGTACCTCGTCCACTACGATAAGGAGTTTCCCTGCCCAGTCGGAATTGAACTGGCTGCGGAAATCCTCGTTGGTGTTGAAAGTGACATTGTTCTGAAACATGATTTTCAGAAAGTTCAGAAAGGTGCTTTTGCCCGTGTTGCGTTCCTCCGATACCAACAGCAGGATGGGCAACTTCTGAATGGGCTGCAGGTAGAGCAGTTGCAGATAGTCCATCCCCAACTCGTATTGCTCCCCGAAGATGTGTTCCACCAACGAGCGGACTGAGGGGAAATCACCCTCTTTCGGTAGGTGGTCTATCGGCTCGTAGAGGTTAAGGAACTTGCCGATTACAGGCTGATAGCTGACGTGTTCGGGTACGGTGCAGAAGCCGTCATACTTGGGTACGCTGCCGATGTAGTCCTTGCCGTGGTCTTGGCGCAGGGTCTCGTTGTTCCACGGGATGCGCTTCCTTACATACCCTCCGTTCAAGGTCGGTTGCTCCACAATCTTGTAGAGGGTTGTGCCGACACGGATAAACTCTTCCTTTGCCATGCCGCTATCCGTGGGCGGTCGGTGGCTGTCTTTTACTTTGTTTGTTTCCATATTCCAATGATTTAAGTTTGAAAAAATGTCAGCCACAAAAGTATAAGCGTTTGTCGAATAGGTTGATACGCAAATCGCAGCAGAACACAGCAAAAAATACTTTGCAACCAAAAAGTGAGTAATCTTTGGATGAGAAACGTATGAAAAAGCAAAAACACGCCCGAAGAAGCACCACTCAAATGGCTGTCTCTTCGGGCGTGTTGTATTCGTATGTTGGAATGGCAATATGCCTATTCAATTATCAGTATAAATATATTGTTGGCAATGGGAATACGCATTGGTCTCACTACTTCATGTCGTCATATTGATAAACTTCATGCCTGAAAGTTAGATGTTTCCATACTGTTTATGCCCAGCGAAAAGAAGATGTTTATTTTTTCTTTTCGCAAGTACAGCCTTTCAAGAATGGCATTGCGAACCTGCTCCGCTCCGAATGTGTTGATGCGGAAAGCAAGGGCGATGATGGCTTCAAGATTGTAAACCTCCATGCTGTGGTTGTCAGATAGGCGGATGGTACACTTTATCTCATGTTCCCTCAAAATTCCGCTTTTGCAGAGAGCCTTTATCCCTGCTCGTATTGTAGGGGCGACAACCCCGAACAACTCACAGAGTTCCCACTCGGTCATGGCAATAGAGCCTATATCGGTCGGCAGAACGATGTTGCCCTGCCCGTCCATTGTGATGATATTGCACTTCATGGCTTTGTTATATTATGTGGTTGCACTTCCAAATGATGCGTTCAGTTTGTTTCCGAACATTGTAAGGTCGTTGTCGAGTTTCTGCGTGGTAATCTTTGCGTAGATTTGCGTGGTGACAATATTCGTATGCCCCAAAACACGGCTTACGCTTTCAATAGGCATACCCTTGCTAAGAGCCAGAGTTCCAAATGTATGCCTTGCGCAATGGTAGGAAATTTGCTTCTCTATTCCACATTCGGCTATCACTCTTTTAAGCTGTTTGCACATCGTCCAATAGTTGATTTTACCGAATACCAACTTATCTTCCGACAGATGTTTATACCGCTCGATTATCTGCAATGGAATGTCAAGCAGTTTCACTTGGAACGGAACATTGGTCTTATGCCGTTTGGCGATTATCCATTTCTCACCGTTCACCTCCACGATTTCATCCGTTGTAAGTTTTTTCATATCCACGAAAGACAATGCGGTGAAGCAGGCGAATACAAACAGATCACGCACCAATGCGAGGGTCTGATTGTCAAACTCATGTGCCATGATTCTTTTGATTTCATCCTCCGTCAGATACTCACGCTCCTTTACATTCGGGCTGATGTGGAATTGTGCAAACGGGTTTCTCGGTATCAGTCCGTTGTAATGCGCCCTCATAACGACACCTTTCAGCCACATACAATTCAGCCAAATGGTAGCGTTCTTCAATCCACGTTCTGCCGTGAGGTAGGCGGCAAACTCCTTGATGAAGTCGGGTGTAAGTTCCAGCATCGACATATCATTACGCTTGTAGAATGACTTGATAAAGGCTGCGACATAGTTCCTTGCCCTTACCATTACCTTGTATGTGCCGATGCTGCGGTCCTTGCCGACACGTTTCATAAAGTTGGCGCAATCCTTGTCAAACGCCTTTATCAGTGTTTCATATTCGCTGCCGATGCCTTGATAAGCGTTGCGCACCATTTCAGCCGTAACGTATGCCTCACGGTCTGAAATACGCTGGTAGTGCTTGATGATTTGCGCCTTGATGTTATCCAAAGCGTGGTTGATGTCCCGTGCCTCTGCGCTCTTGCCTTTGGCTCGGTTTCCTTTCGCATCCCAAAGCGTTTTCAGGATGCTCCGTTTGCAACTGAACTGCGCCACAGTTCCGTTGATTGTCACTCGTCCCATAATAGGGACAATACCGTCTTTCTCCTTGCTGCCGTTCACGTAAAACAGCACTTTGAATGTACTTCTTGCCATACTCATTTTTTTTTGTTTGCAAAGTTAAATATCAACGAGTTAGACCTTGTAAGCCAATCAAA